>JAEEGK010031942.1_pt1 | contig 10339 bp, 5 predicted proteins | sample 8958771 | NCBI WGS metagenome assembly JAEEGK01 (sample SAMN16246547, study PRJNA631951) | gut metagenome | biome: gut microbiome; feature: rumen; material: SC-attached | host: Bos | place: Iran: Karaj | collected 2018-10 | reverse complement strand
AAATTCAAAAGAAACAGATTTAAAAAAAATAGAAGCAAATGAAAGAGAATTAAAAAAATTAAAAGATAAAGAAAAAGAAAAAGAAGAAGAAATTTTAGTTAATTTGAATTTTAATCATTATTTAAAAACAATATCAGATTTTTTAAGAGATAATTCAGATGTGAAAAATCCAGAAAAAATAATTGAAAGTTTCCAAAGTCAAAAAAATTTATTAAACAAATTAACATTTCTCTTAAATAAAAAATATGAAATTGACACAGATGGAGAAATTTATATTGTTTATTATGTAACAACAGAAAAAAATGGAAATAATACAAATGAAAAAAAACAAGAAGATGAAAAACAAAAATTTGATATGGAAAATAATAATTTTAATAATTCAATAAGTCGTTATGTACAAAACACACTTGGAGAAGGAAGTTCAGTTTCAGGAAGTTCAGTAGGAACAAATAAAGGAAATAGATTTAAATTATCAGGAAGAGAAAAATTGAAAGAAGAAGAAAAATCAGATTTTGAAAAATTAAAAATATTTTCTAATATAATAACAGGAATAAATGGATTTTTATTAATATTAGGTTTTTTATATTTAATATTACTTTTAATTAATGATAATCACTTTACAAAATTATTTAATTTATTTCAAAGATATAAATATTTTATGAGAGGAGTTCAAACAGAAGAAATGAGATTAGTATCAAATATATGTATAAAATATCCTAAAAATTCTAGTGGATGTAATTGTTATTATCAAACATATGCTTATAAATTACAAGAAAAATTAAATATTGATGGAGAAGGAATGGATGTTTCTACTATAATTTATAATCAATTTAAAGAAAATTTTGCTACTATTAATAGTCATTATTTAAATTTTAAACAAAATGTTTTTGATTTATCATCTAATTTTGTTGATGAGATTGAAAATGAAAAAATATTAATTCCTTCTACTTCAAGTGAATTAACTGATGATGATAATTTTGTAAGAGAAGAAACTTTTTTAGAAGGAATTAATGTTTTTTTAAATTATTTAGTACAAGTTATTAATAGTGATTCTTTAAGAACTACTGTTATTAGATTTTTTAATGTTGGAATTGATTATAAAGTTTCTGGAATTGATTTAATTAATTCTTCTCAAGAACAAAGAAATATTTATTCTGCTTTAATGAATTATCCTTTTGTTGAAAGGGCTTTGTTAAATGTTCAAAATTTAATTAAAAATTGGTTTAGTAATTATTTAAAAGGTATTGAAGACATTTTAATTGGTTTTACTGTTGCAATTTATGTTTTAAATTTTGTTTTAATTTGTGTAACTATTTTTTTTATTTATGAATTTATTACTATTTTAAATAGGAAATTAGAAGCTGTAAAAGCAAAATTTGCTTCTGTTTCTTTTATGAAATATTTTAAATCTAAATTTACAAGTTTAAAAAGTTTATTAGCATTATATGAAAAAACTCCAATGGAAATAGTAAATGCAATAAATCTAGAAAAAGAAGAATTTTTAAAATTATTAGCAATAGAAAAAAAAGAAGAAATAATAATTCCAGAAAAAGTACAAAAAAAAATAAGAAAAGAAAACTTAAAATCTTTTACTCCATTAGCAAAAACAAACATATCAATAATAGTAGTATTATATGTAATATATTATACAATATCAGTAGTACTTTTCATATTAATGAAAGGAAAATTAACAAAATTAAGAACAGTAGTTGATTTTGTAAATTACAATGCAGAAATTGATAATGACTTAAGTTTAGTATTAAATAGTCTTCAAATAATGATAATTACAAATACATCACAATATGATTTTGGTTATTTTATAAAAAATAATGCATCATTTCCTTTAATTTCATATGATATAAAAGAACATTTATTTGTAATGAAAATGATAAAAAATATTGAACAACAAGATAAAGAAACATATAAAGAAATTTCTGTCTTTGATCATGTTTCATGTGAAGATTTAAGAAATTTTAAAGATTCTGATTTTATAGCAATTATTCCTGAAGGAGAAGAAGAAAAATATTATAATTATTTAACTGATGTTTGTAATGCTTTAGGTGTTATGGAATATCAAAGACAAGATTTAGTTATGAATAATATTATATTTTTAGAAGAAAAATTATTAAAAGGAATTTTAAAAGTTCCTTATAATGATAAATTAAAATATTTAGATCAAAATGAATTATATGAAATTTATTCTTTACATCTTGTTATTATGAGAATTATTAGAAGTTATTTAAATGAAAGTGCATTACCAAAATTGACTAGTCAGGTTTTAAATGCACATAAAAAAATTTTTATAATTTGTTTATCTGTAAATTTATTTATGGAATTTGTTTTAATGATATTATTATATTGTTTGATTCCAAAAAAACTTTTAGAAACAAATACAAAAGTTGGATTGTTTATATATTATTTAGATTAATTATTATTAATCTATGATTTTCTAGGGTAATTATGCAAATATTTAATTATTGAATTTTTGCCAAATGTAAATATATATAAATATAAAATTCAATTTTAAACCCTTGTTATTTTTCATAATTTGGAAATAATAAATTAGTTGAAAATTAGTTGATAATATAAATATAATTTTATCATATATAAAAATATATATAATTATATGTAAATATAAAAAAGCAAAAAAAACATTAAAAAAAAAAAAAATTAAAAATAAATAAAATATAAAAAAAAAATTAAACACAAATAGATTAAAATAAAAAAACCCAAAAAAAAAAAAAAAATTAAAAAAAAACCTAAAAAAAAAAAAAAAAATGCCGCACTATCCAGATGAAATAGAATACAGTGATAAATACTATGATGACTTATATGAATATCGTCATGTTCTCCTACCAAAAAGTATATATAAATCAATGCCAAAAGGAAGACTTCTTACAGAAAATGAATGGAGATCATTAGGAGTTCAACAAAGTAGAGGATGGGTTCATTATGAAATTCATAAACCTGAACCACATATTTTATTGTTTAGAAGACCTTTAGGCACTGATCCTAATACTGGAAATGCACCTGCTAATATTTTACAAAAGATTGAATTGTATAATCAAAAACTTGAAGAACAAAAAGCACTTTTACAAAATCAAAAGTAATTTATTTTTTATTTTTAATATGAAAAAAAATTATTTTTTTTTTTTTGTTTTTTATTTATGTTTTTTTTAATGTTTGTTTATGATATTTTAATATTTGAATTTCAATTTTTAAAATTATATATTTTTAGTTTTGTTTTTTAAATTTATAAATTTTATAAAACGAAGATATTTTTTTTTTTTTTGTTTTTAATTACATTTTATTTTAATTTTAAATCAGAATTTAAATTAAATTATTAAAATGAAAATAACAAAAAAAAATATATAATAATAAATAAATTCATTTTCTATTAATGCTTAAATAAATTTTAATAAAACTCTCAAATAATACTTAATAAAGTGATTATCAAAAACTAATTTTTATAAATCTCCAATATCAGCATCATTTTGATTAGAATTATCATCATTATAATTATTAGAATCATCATCATTTTCATTATCCTCATATTGAGGAATTTCTTTCCAACCTAAAAGATTAGAAAACCATTTTTCAATTTCATCAGTTTCATATTCTCCATTATAAAATATAGGGCTATTTTTTTTTCCATTAACATATAAAGCAATTGAAGGAACTTTATCAACTTTTTCATTAATTTCATTAAATAAAAGATTAATAAAACCAAATTTAATTCTAAAATCATTTAAATTTTTATATTTCTTTGAAAGATATGTTAAAGAATAATAAATATCACCTGTTTTATTATCCCAATCAACTTCATATGAACCAAATAAAACAAGATAATTTAATGAACCATTTACAATTTCATCATAGAAATTTTTACCAACTAAATAAAAAACTAAACTATTATCTTGTTTATCTATTATTTCAGATTTTTTATCTCTTTGAAGTTGATTATTTTCAAATTTATTAATTAAATCAACTATTTTTTCTATAGTAACTTCGCCTTTATAAGAATAAAAATTATTAGTTAATGGATTAAAAATTTTAACAATTGGTAATTCATATTCGTCAACATTAAAATATATTCTAACATCATCTGAAATTAATTCATCATGAATGTCTGCATATGTTATAATATATTTTCCTTCATATTGTTCATTTAATTTCCAAAAAATTTCATCTTTATCTTTATCAGCTTCATTATCTTTTGAACGTACATAAAGAATTATTGTTTGATTATATTTTTCTAAAAATTGAATATCATATGAAGTTAATTGTTCTGCATTATATCTATGATATTTTCTAATGAAAAATTCAATTGATTCTTTTGAAAATGATGAATTATCATATTTTATTATTTCTTCATTTGGATCATTTTTAATTAATGTAAATTCATTTCCATAATAAGTTTTGCATTCTTCACAATTATATATATCGAAGTAATCTGCATATTTAAAAGCAATTTCTTTTAAATTTTCATATTTTTCTTTATCATTTTCATGATTGAATGTTGATACAAAATATAAAGTATTATTAATTGTTTCTGCTTTAATTTCATTTTGATTTTTTCTTTCAAAAATTGGATTTACTACTCTTTTTTCAATAAATTTAATTACATATGATTCTTCTAATAAAAATGGAAATTCATATTTAATACCATCAATAAATAAAAGTAAAGTTGGGAAAGTTGTAATTGAAAATTTAGTTATTGATTCTTTATTTAAATTACAATTTATTCTACCAAATAAAAGATTTGTTCCTTCTTCTTTATATTTTTTAGCAATATTAATAAAAGGTTCTACAAAATATTTACATTCTTCATAATTATCTTTATAGAAATATATTAATGAATTGTAATTTTTTTTAATTAAATCATCAATTGAATCATCTTTCATTTCAATTACAAATTCTGTATCTGGGAATTCTATTTTTATATTATCATTTTGATTATCTTGATAATTATCATCATTATCATTTTGATTATCTTGATAATTATCATCATTGTCATTTTGATTATCTTGATTATTATCATCATTATCATTTTGATTATCATTTTGATCATCTTGAGCGTATACAAATATTAAAAATGAAATTAAAAGAATTATGAATAATTTTTTCATTTTTATATAAAATTTAATAAAACTTTTAAAATATATATATATTTATTCTAAATTTATTTGTTTATCCCTTTATTTAATTTAATTATATTTGAGGATAGGAAATATATGTAATTTATTTATTGAGAAGTTTAATTTTGATAAATGGAATGAATAAATGAAAAAAAGTTTTATTTTAAACAATATCATGATTTTATAAGTGTAAAATAAAAAATAATAATTATTTTTTATAAATTAAAATTTGATTACGTGTAAGTAATTAGGAATTAAAATATTTTTAAAAAAAATTGAAAAAAAAATAAAATTTATTTCAATATAAATAATAATTTTAACAACTCCAAATTTTTATTAAACCATCATATCCACAAGTAATAATATCATTATTTTCTAATTCTAAAATAGAAGTTATATATTTTTTATGCATCAATTGATGACTACTTATTTTAACTAAATTTTGATTTTCTTCATCAAAAAAATATTGAGATATATTAGCACATTTATTATACTTTAAATAATTACTTATTAAAATATTTCCATTTTTCATTAAATAAACACAATTATTTTCAAGCTCAAAATTATTTTCAAAACTTTTAATGTGTTGATGAGTTGTTATATTAAATAAATAAATAGCATAGTTTCCAGCACCAATTAAAAAATCATCATTAATCATTTGTAAAGCTCTAATACATCTATTTATTGATATTCCTTCTAATTTACATATTAACTTAAATGTTTTTAAATCATAAAAACAAATAATTCTACCTTTAACACAACCAGAAATTAATTCTTTATGTTTTTTACTTTCAGTAATTGATTCAATTTGACTATGTGTATCCTTTAATTTTGTAAAACATTCATATTTATCATCTTTATTTTTTTTCCAAATAATTACTGAAGTATCTGTTGATGATGATGCTAAATATTTTTCATCTTCAAATGATTTAAGTATAATTATTGCAAGTGCATTTAATTGATGGTCATTTAAACATTGAAATATTTCATATTTTGTATTTTTTTCTAATAATTGTATAATAGTAATTGTTCTATCCCAACATGTTATAATCAATTTATTATTTTTTAACTCTTGTACATCTAAAAGAGTATAATTATCTTTAAATTGATTTATAAATAATTTTATTTTATAAAATTTTAAGTCAAATATTATTATGTTTGAGCATTCTGAAATTGAAACAACGTCTTCCTTATTTTTTAAAACAATAAGACTTGTAACTTTTAATAGAGATAATATTGATTTACATTGATAATTATCAATTAAATTTATATTTTGTGACATTATTATTAAATTAAAATAGTTAAAAATTTGGAATTTATATAAAGAAAAAATTTGGAAAAGAAATAATAAATTAATTAAAAAAAAATATTTTTTCAAATTATAGACAATTAGAAAATAATTATATTTAATTTCCCAAAAAAATATATTTTAAAATTAAAAGATTAAATTTTACTTTTATTTATTAAATAATGTATTTCCAAATTTTTTTAAATCCTCATCAACTTTTGTTAATGTTTGTCTATATTTTTCTAAAAATTTCAATTGATCATTATCTTCATTATTTTCAAAATTTACACTAATTGATGAATTATTTTTACTGTGATAACTAGTATTTAATTTTTTAATTATATTATTATCCTTACTATTTTTTCTAGAATGATGATTAAATGGAATTTTATTTTTTTCTTTTTTTACTCTTTCTGATTGAGATTCAAATGTTTTTAAAATTTTATTATCATTATTATTATATAGATTATTTAATTCATTATATAATTCATTAATTTTTATTTTTAAAGAAGCTATTTTTTGTTTATATTCTTTTAATTTTTGATTTTTATTTTGTAAAATAATTTCAAATTCATTTTTCTTTTGATTAAATAATTGATTTAATTCAATTGCATCATTATTAATTTGTAAATAATTAATTTTAAATTGTTCATTTTCTCTTATTAATTTGTCATTTTTTTCATTTAAAACATTAATTGTATTATCTTTTTCGTTCATTTGAAGATAATTTTGTTCATAAAAACTAACTTTATCCTTTAATTCATTAATTATATTTTCATAATCAGTATTTATTTTTTGAATTATTTCTTCATTTCCTTCTTTTATTATTTTTAATTCTCCAATTTGTTTTTTTAATTTTTGATTTTCTTTTTTTAAATTAAAATTTTCTTCTCCATTTAATCTTAATTTTATTTCATAATTCGATATTTGATTTAATAAATTATCATTATTATTTTTATTTTTACTTTTATTTTCTATATTATTATTAATTTTATTTTCATTTATTTTAATATTCATTTCATTGATTTGTTTATTTAAATTTCCAATTATTTGATCATACCTTTCTTTTTCTTTTTCTTGAACTTTTTTAAATAATTTCATTTCATTTTCTTTATCTTCTTTTAAAGATTCAATTTGCATTTTTAATGCTTTATTATCAAATTCAATTTTAGAATTTTTTTCTTTTGTTTCTTCTAATATACATTGTAATTCTGAATATTTTATTTTTAATTCATATTCATTTTTTAGAAATTCATTTTGATTAATGTTATTATTTTTATTTTTAAAGTATATTTCTTTCAAATTATCATTTAATTTTATTTTATTATTTAATTCTTTATTTTTTCTTTCTAAATTTTCATTTTCTTTCTTAATTTTTGTTAAAATTTCATCTTTATTTATTAATTGAGATTTTAATATTTTTATTTCATTATCTTTTATTATAATCTCTTCTTTAATTTTAATTATTTGTTCATTTAACATTTTTTTTTCTTTTTTTAATTTTTCAACATCTGTAGTTTTTTCAGTTAACATATCATTTAAATATTTTAATTGATTACTTAATAAATCAATTTTACTTAATTCTTCATCTCTATTAAATTCATCTTCATTTTCATAATTTTGAATATTATCTTTTTCTTCTTTTGAATTTTCTATTATATTATTCATTATTTTTAAATTTTCATCATTGAAATTATTATTTTTTTCTTCATCATAAAGTTTTAAATTTAGTACATTTAAATTTGTTTTTCCTTTCTTTCCTTTATTCATCTAAAACAAATTAAATTTTAAAAAATTAATTAATTTTTATTTTAAAATTTTCAAAAAAAAATCAAATAAAGTTATTAATAAAAGTATATTCATTCAAATATATACGTATTTTTTCATATATAATATAATAAAATAATTTATTGATTAAGTTAAAATAGTTTTTAACGTATATTCTACAATAAAACTATTCATTTTATTAATATCATATAAAAAATTGAAAACAACAAAAAACAATTATAAAATATATTCCAAAAAAAAAACCCTCCATAAATAAACAACAAATAAAATTAAAAAACTAAAAAAAAAAAAAAAAAAATTAACAAATTAAATAAATAATTAAAAAAACCATAACTTAACAAATAAATAAATAAAAAATAAAAAAAAAATGACAAACATCTACAACAAAACACGTATAGTAAAAAACCAGACGTTAATAGACAACTGGTACGAAGAAGAAGTTCTTCGTGAAGCAACAGGAATATCCCGTGGTTTAACAGGAACAAACCATGCTCTTCGTTCCTTCGACCCAGAAGTATATCATCCATCAACAGAGCCAGTATTAGACACATACAAAAGAGTAATAGGTAAAAAAGAAGAAGACAAATCTTACAAAACAACAAACGAAACATATGGTAATCATCCTCACCCAGAAATTAAATATATGCATCCTCGTTTACATGCTGATTTAGAAAAAAGACTATTTAATGACTTCATGTCAACATCTCGTACATATCAAAGTCAAATTAACAATGCAAAAGCAGATTTTCGTTCATTTGACACAACAACAAAATCAGAATTACCATTACAACCAAGAATATCATACGTAGGACTTCGTCATATGTTAACACAAGATATGAAACCAATACCATATGAAAGAGCAGTTCGTTTAATTCCAATTGAAAAATTAAAGAAATTAGGTGCTGCTGCAGAAGAAGCACAACAAAAAATGAATGAAGGTTCACCTGATGCTGAAGAAGCTGTTAAAGAAGCTTTGAAAGAAGATGGTGATTTCTGGATGAAACATATTAATAGTGGTAATGTTTATAGAAGCTTTACTAAAAATCCTAATCCATGGGCAAGATCTAGTGCTTTTACTCAGAAATTAGCTAGAACTAGAGGAGCTGTTCAATATTATCAAAATGCTAAAAATGATGATGTTAAAACTGAAGATATGTTAGAAGAAGAAAGAAGAAAAGAAGAAGAAAGAAGAAAGGAAGAAGAAAGAAAAAAAAGAGAAGAAGAAGATAGAAATAAAGTTAAATATGATTTTAAGAATATGATACTTGATGCTGATAGTGAAGAAAATTTTAATAAATTAAAAGAAATGTTCCCTGAAGAAATTAAAAATAAAATTATTGAAGGTTGTAAAAAAAGAGGATGGGTTGGTTTGAGAATGTTGAAAATTTACTTAAGAGGTGTTTCAAGGAATAAAAGTGATTGTATGGATAGAACTAATTTTAAATTTCATATGGCAAGAAATGCAATTGAATTAAGTGATAAAGATATTGATAAAATATATGAAATTTTTGATTTTTATAAAGCTGATTCTATTAATTTTATTACTATGTTAAATTGCTTGAGAAAAGTTAATTATAGTAGAATTAATTTAATTGAATGTTTCTATTTACAAGTTAGAGATCTTATTTTAGATATTATTCCTTTTGGGAATATGGTTAAAAAATGTGATATGAATTATCATCCTGAAGCTATGAAATTTTTTAAAACTGCACCTGAAATTGAACATGATTATTTAATCAGTTGGGATAATTTAAAAGAAGATGATAGAGTTACTTATCAACAGTTTAAAGATTATTTTAGTGATATTTCTACTTGTGTTGATGATGATGAAGATTTTAATCAAATTTTGAAAAGTCTTGGCTTTTATTAAAGGATTTATTTCGTTTTTGGGATTCTTTTTTATTTGGTTTTCTTTTTTTTTTGGTTTTAAATGATAGATAAATAAATAAAAAATTTAAAATTTTAAAATATTTTTGTTTTTAAAATTTTTTTTTTTATTTTTATATAGTTTTATATGTAATAATAATTGTAAAATAAACTTTTAATATATTTATTAAATGTAAAAAGGATAAAATATTTAAAATATAAAATTTTATTTAGAAAAAATTATTTGGGGATTGGGGAT
>JAEEGK010031941.1_pt1 | contig 10339 bp, 5 predicted proteins | sample 8958771 | NCBI WGS metagenome assembly JAEEGK01 (sample SAMN16246547, study PRJNA631951) | gut metagenome | biome: gut microbiome; feature: rumen; material: SC-attached | host: Bos | place: Iran: Karaj | collected 2018-10 | reverse complement strand
CCCGACAAGGAATTTCGCTACCTTAGGACCGTTATAGTTACGGCCGCCGTTTACCGGGGCTTCAATTCAATGCTTCCCTTGCGGTGACATCTCCTCTTAACCTTCCGGCACCGGGCAGGTGTCAGGCCTTATACCTCATCTTTCGATTTCGCAAAGCCATGTGTTTTTGTTAAACAGTCGCCTGGGCCATTTCTCTGCGCCTCCTCTGCAGGAGGGCCCTTTCTCCCGAAGTTACAGGGCTATTTTGCCTAGTTCCTTAGCCACGGATCACTCGAGCACCTTTGGATTCTCTCCTCGACCACCTGTGTCGGTTTCCGGTACGGGCCGGTACGGATACACCTTAGAAGTTTTTCTCGGGAGCCTGCTTACGACCGCTGTCCGCTCGCCCGGGGGTCCGCGGTACTCTCAGGTTCGGCATCTCCCGGCGGATTTGCCTGCCGGGATGGCCTACACCCTTCAACGCACTCTTCCGTCCGTGCGCGGGTCTTCCACTTCTCCGTCCCTCCTTCGTCTCCGCATCGGGTGCTGGAATGTTGACCAGCTGTCCATCGCCTTCGCCCTTCGGCTTATGCTTAGGCCCCGACTAACCCTGAACCGATTATCGTTGTTCAGGAAACCTTGGTCTTCCGGCGAGGGGGTTTCACACCCCCTTTATCGTTACTTATGCCTACATTTGCTTTTCCAAAGGCTCCAGCGCCCCTCGCGGGACACCTTCGCCGCCGTTGGAATGCTCCCCTACCAATACTGTGTATTCCTGGGCTTCGGTACCGCGCTTATACCCGTTCATCATCCATGCAGCACCGCTCGACTAGTGAGCTGTTACGCACTCTTTAAATGTATGGCTGCTTCCAAGCCAACATCCTAGCTGTCAATGCAGTGCAACCACGTTTGCTTAACTTAGCGCAGATTCCGGGACCTTAGCCGCAGGTCTGGGTTATTGCCCTCTCGGCAACGGATATTAGCACCCGCCGCCTCTCTCCGCGTCACCGTCTTCAAGCATTCTGAGTTTGTCAGGAATTGGTAGGCGGCGAAGCCCCCGCATCCTATCAGTAGCTTTACCTCTTGAAGACTCAACGCAGGCTGCCCCTAAAGGCATTTCGGGGAGTACGAGCTATCTCTCAGTTTGATTAGCCTTTCACCCCTACCCTCACGTCATCCGGAGCCTTTTCAACGGCTATCGGTTCGGCCCTCCAGCGCCTGTTACGGCGCCTTCAGCCTGCACAAGGGTAGATCACAAAGTTTCGCGTCTGCTCCCGCTGACTGAACGCCCTGTTCAGACTCGCTTTCGCTTCGGCTTCGGCACTACATGCCTTAACCTCGCCAGCGAGAAGCAACTCGTAGGCTCATTATGCAAAAGGCACGCCGTCACCCCCTTAAGGGGCTCCGACCGCTTGTAGGCGCACGGTTTCAGGTTCTATTGCACTCCCCTGTCCGGGGTTCTTTTCACCTTTCCCTCACGGTACTGGTTCGCTATCGGTCTCTCAGTAGTATTTAGCCTTGGCGGATGGTGCCGCCAGTTTCAGACAGGGTTTCTCCGGCCCCGCCCTACTCAGGATACCGCTGTGCCAGCAGGCAATTTCATGTACGCGGCTTTCACGCTCTACGGCCCGCCTTTCCAGGCGTGTTCCATTATCGTCTGACTGTGCAGTGTCGCGGTCCTTCAACCCCGCGGCCGCCTCGACGGCCTCGGTTTGGGCTCCTCCGCGTTCGCTCGCCGCTACTTGCGGAATCACTGTTGTTTTCTCTTCCTCCGGGTACTTAGATGTTTCAGTTCCCCGGGTTGGCCCCTAATCAGGTGCCACACCTTCCGTGTGGCGGGTTCCCCCATTCGGACACCCGCGGATCTACGGCTATTTGCGCCTCCCCGCGGCTTTTCGCAGCTTGTCACGTCCTTCGTCGCCTCTGAGAGCCAAGGCATCCCCCGTACGCTCTTACTTGACTTTCTCGTCTCGAGTTGAATTGTAAAAGTTTTGTCGTCCGGCAACGGTCTCCCGCTCCGGACTTCTCTACGTTTGATTCTTGGTAGCCAGCTTCCGCTGGCTTCTCTTTTCTCCTATATGTCTCTTTTCTTCCAATATGTCAAATTCCTCGCGCGACCCTTCCGGTCGCCCTGCGGACAGCGCGGGGTCACCCCCGACGGCCGCCCTGTATGGGACGGCACCGAGACAGCTTTTCGACGGCCAACGGCTACTTTTTATTTCCGCCGCGCCCTAAGGCACGGCCTCTAGAAAGGAGGTATTCCAGCCGCACCTTCCGGTACGGCTACCTTGTTACGACTTAGCCCCAATTACCCGTTTTACCCTAGGCCGCTCCTTCCGGTCACGGACTTCAGGTACCACGGACTTTCATGGCTTGACGGGCGGTGTGTACAAGGCCCGGGAACGTATTCACCGCGCCATGGCTGATGCGCGATTACTAGCGAATCCAACTTCACGGAGTCGGGTTGCAGACTCCGATCCGAACTGAGACCGGCTTTCGAGATTCGCTCCGCCTCGCGGCGTGGCTGCCCTCTGTACCGGCCATTGTAGCACGTGTGTCGCCCCGGACGTAAGGGCCGTGCTGATTTGACGTCATCCCCGCCTTCCTCTCGGCTTGCGCCGGCAGTCCGTCCAGAGTCCCCGGCTCCACCCGCTGGCAACTGGACGTAGGGGTTGCGCTCGTTATAGGACTTAACCTGACACCTCACGGCACGAGCTGACGACAACCATGCAGCACCTTGTGACCCGCCCCGTAGGGAAAGGGCATCTCTGCCCCTGTCGGGCCGCATTTGAGTCCGGGTAAGGTTCCTCGCGTATCATCGAATTAAACCACATGCTCCTCCGCTTGTGCGGGCCCCCGTCAATTCCTTTGAGTTTCAACCTTGCGATCGTACTCCCCAGGTGGGGGACTTATCGCTTTCGCTTTGTCACCGGCAGCCTGTCGCCGACAACAAGTCCCCATCGTTTACTGCGTGGACTACCAGGGTATCTAATCCTGTTCGATCCCCACGCCTTCGTGCCTCAGCGTCGGTCCCGTCCTCGCCAGCTGCCTTCGCGATCGGTGTTCTGTGCAATATCTATGCATTTCACCGCTACATTGCACATTCCGCCGGCGCCGCTCGGACCCTAGTGCGCCAGTATCAACGGCAGCTCCCCGGTTGAGCCGGGACATTTCACCGCTGACTTAACGCTCCGCCTACGCACCCTTTAAACCCAATAAATCCGGATAACGCTCGCATCCTCCGTATTACCGCGGCTGCTGGCACGGAGTTAGCCGATGCTTATTCCACCGGTACTCTCATCGGACCGCGCACGGCCCTTATTACTCCCGGTCAAAAGCGGTTTACAACCCATAGGGCCTTCTTCCCGCACGCGGCATGGCTGGTTCAGAGTTCCCTCCATTGACCAATATTCCTCACTGCTGCCTCCCGTAGGAGTCTGGTCCGTGTCTCAGTACCAGTGTGGGGGATTAGCCTCTCAGCTCCCCTAGGCATCGTGGGCTTGGTGGGCCGTTGCCCCGCCAACTACCTAATGCCACGCATACCCATCCGTAACCACCGAAGCTTTCGACGTACCGCCATGCGACAGCTCGTCAATATGGGGTATTAGTGGGGTTTTCACCCCGTTATCCCCCTGTTACGGGCAGGTTGTATACGCGTTACGCACCCGTGCGCCGGTCGTCAGCGCAGTATTGCTACCGCCTGTTACCCCTCGACTTGCATGTGTTAGGCCTGCCGCTAGCGTTCATCCTGAGCCAGGATCAAACTCTTCATTGTAAGAATTTCTTCCGAATTGACTTCACCTTTGACTCTTCTGTGTCCTCCCCCCCTGCCTCCGCAGCGGGATTCCGGACACACGCTATCTCTTGTTTCATCCTTTTCAATGTCCTTGCGCTTCCTTTTTCAACATCCCCCTTCCGAGGGCGAAAGCGAGTGCAAAGATACAACCGTTTTCCATTCCGCCAAAATTTTTTTTCACTTTTTTCGAAAGAAAATTCTTTTGAAATTGTTTTTCAATTTGTTATTAAAAAACTTTTTTTTTGAAAAACCGAAAAAAACATAGAAAAAAGCGGACGAAATGTTCTCAGATAATCGAAAATTCGTTTAAAAAAAGCAAAAATACATTATTACGCAATATCTTATTGAATAACAGTGGACTAATCACATTTTCGCCTTAAAAACAGATTTATTATCAACAGGTCTGCGCTCATATTCACAGTAGCTGTATGTCAACCCTGATTCGTCATCTAAATAACGTTCGCTTTCATTGATTTTATTGAAGACCGACAAGTCAATCACGGGGAAGAATACGTCAGCGTGAAAGTCTTGCCACACCCACGTGACATACATACGACTTACAAAAGGCAGGAACTGTCTATAGATGGCAGCACCTCCGATTATGAAAGCCTCGTCCTCGTCGCGCACCATATCGATCACCTGCGAAATTGAATGCGCTACTTCAGCGCCCTCATCGCAAAATACAGTATCGTGAGTCAGGACGATATTACGGCGTTTGGGCAGAGGTCTACGCGGCAGCGAGTTCCACGTGTTGCGCCCCATAATGACCGTGTGACCGGAGGTTAGCGCCTTGAAACGTTTAAGATCGTCAGAAATATGCCACAGCAGGTCATTATCCCTACCAATAGCATTGTTTTGCGCAATGGCTACAATTAGTGAAAGATTCGTAGTGGAGTTTATATCAAACATAATAATAAATATATTCAATTATTAAATATACGCATAGAGCGTTCAAAAATGCCATTAATATAAGCCAAAGCCAGACCATAGTTTGAAACCGGAATGCCAGCATCGATTGCAGGAGCCAAACGAGACGCAAGCTGTTTGGGCGTCACTACACAGCCACCACATTGGATAACGAGCGCATAGTCGGTTACAGGGCGTTCCAAAGCCGAGAGGCCAGCAACAACATCAAAAACAATATTTTTCCCAGTATGAGCAGATATCAGTCGTGGCAACTTGACGCGACCGATATCTTCGCAAGTGACATTATGAGTACAGGATTCCAGCATCAGCACCCTGTCGCCATCGCAGAGCCTGTCAATAGTCGGTGTACCCTGTACGTATTCATCAAAAAGGCCCTTGGCGCGAGCCAGAACAACACTGAATGAAGTCAAGAAAACATCATCGGGGACAAGTTTTGAAACTAGCCCAAACACCTGACTGTCAGTTACCACAACTCTAGGTGGTACAGACAACGATTCAAGCGTCTGCTGCAGTTCCGTCTCCTTGCAGACAATTGCAATCGCATCATTGTCCAAGATGTCACGCAGAACTTGAACTTGAGGCAATATCATTCGTCCTTCCGGCGCCGATGAGTCTATTGGTGTAACCATAACCACGCGATCACCAGAGCAAATAACATCACCCAGTAACGATCGGTAGCAGTATGCCGATTCCGGCAGCGCATCACGAATAAGTGCCAGCAGCGAATCGCGCAACGAAAGGTCAAAAACACTCAACACGAACGGGCGTTGTCCGAACTCTTCCTCAACGGCATCGAGAAAACCTTTTTCTGGAGCGACACGATCAGAAAGAGAGTAAACGACAAGAAATGGAATATTACGCTTATGACAAGTATCAAGGACCTGACGTTCAATTGAATCAACTCGATTTTCAGCAACCAAAACAATGGCCAAATCCACCTGTTGCAGTTCCGCCAACGTTTTTTCAACACGCAAATGTCCCAAATCGCCCTCATCGTCGAGCCCTGCGGTATCAATCCAAACCACAGGACCGACACCTCCCAACTCCATTGTTTTTCGCACAGGGTCAGTGGTTGCTCCCGGAGTATCAGAGACAATGGCAATATTCTGACCCGTCAAATAGTTGATTAGCGAGCTTTTACCATAGTTACGACGGCCGAATATACCTATGCGGGGCTTCAATTCATTACCTTTCATAGCGCTGTATTTACAAAAAAAATAGAAATGCAAAATTACACTATTTTTATTGAATAGCAAAATAAAAAAATGATATGTCTGTTTTATAGAAAAATTCTAATATGTGTGCCATCAAAATACGTCATTCTAAAGAGAGCGACATTGAGCAAATAATGAGTATGCTCAACAATTCCCGCCAGCTGATGAGAGCCAATGGCAACCAAAACCAATGGATTAACGGATACCCCTCGGAAGAATTAATATACAACGATATACGCAAAAAACACAGTTTCATTGTAACCGACAATGGCGACATTGCTGGAACCTTTGCCTTCATCATAGGTCGCGACCCGACATACAATAATATTGATGGTGAAGGATGGGCTGACGATTCGCATCCCTACGGCACAATCCACCGTATGGCCAAAGCCGCAGACAGGCACGGAATATTCAAAGCCTCAATTGACTGGTGCCGCAGCCAAATTACCTCTTTACGCATTGACACACACGAAGACAATGCCGCAATGAAACACCTTATTGTCAAGCACGGTTTCAAATACAAAGGCATAATCCATCTTGCCGACGGCTCGCCTCGACTTGCATACCAGATGCTATCCACAGGACTACTTTGCGAACCAATGAAAAGCTACATTGACAAAAGCATCTTGCCGCGCTACACATCGTTTGACGAAGCCCACAAACGCGACCACGCCGAAACTGTAATCCGCAACAGTCTCCAACTCGCACAACATTATGACATTGACATCAACAAAGTATATACAATCGCCGCCTATCACGACCTCGGCCTTTGCGAAGGACGCGAGCGACATCACATCGTTTCAGGAGAAATATTGAAAAACGATATAAACCTACGCAAATGGTTCAGCGAAAACGACTTTAAGTTTATGGCCGAGGCGATAGAAGACCATCGTGCCTCGTCGAAATCCGAGCCGCGCAGCATCTACGGCCGGATTGTCGCCGAAGCCGACCGCGACATAGAGCCGCTGAAAATCATCAAACGCACCGTCCAATACGGTCTCAGCCACTATCCTGAGCTTGACAAAGAGTCCCACTGGCACAGGACATTGGAGCACCTGCACGAAAAATATGCCGAAGGCGGCTACCTGAAACTATGGCTGCCCGAATCTGAAAATGCAGCCAAGCTTGCCGAACTGCGACAAATCTTATCCAACGAAAACGATCTACGATCTCTGTTCGAAAAATACTTTGAGAACGTTGACGTCAACCCTTGAACTCAAAGCCAGCTTTCTCAACAGCTTTGCGCACATCGTCGGCAGTGGCTGTACCGGTAACAGTTACCGTCTTGGCGCCTAGATTAACCTCGGCGGTCTCAACACCTTTCAAACCTCCAACAGCCTGCTCGACAGCTGCCTTGCAATGATTGCAGTGCATACCTTCGACAGAATAGACAGCAGTTCCAGACACAGCGGCCTGCTTCTTGAATCTACTTAAAAACTTCATACTCAATGCAATTATAATAAATAAAACTAAAAATGCAGAACAAATTATGCGGAATAAAGAAAGGTGATGTGTCGGAGTTCCACAACATCCGGTATCTGCTGCAGGGACAACAAGATCTGCACCAATGCCAACCGCGTTGACAATCAAGCCAAAAAGAATTGAAAATCCAATAATTGTAATCAAATACACCCAGGTGAAGCGACGGCCAAGCGACTTGCGGACAACAAGTATCGAGGCCACATTGACCGCAGGTCCGGCCATAAGCATCACAAGTGCCGCTCCCGGCGAAAGACCTTTCATCATCAACGCTGCGGCGACAGGAATGCTACCCGTCGAACATATATACATTGGCACAGCAACAGCCAGAATCACAAGCATCTGCAGTAAGGGCTGACGACCAAAAGACAAGAAAAACTCATCGGGTATGGCAACATTGATAAACGCCGCTATCAGCAAACCAATGATAAGGCGCAGGCCTATGTCCTGAATCATCTCAAAATAAGCATATCTAAACACACGCCACAGGCGACTGCCGCTTTCCAACCGGCAAGCCGACGACACCGGCACATCGTCCTCTTGGTCGTGAACCAAACGGTTTACAAGCAGGCCTCCACACACACCAGTAACCAAAGCCGCAACGGGACGCACAATGGCAAATCCGAGGCCCATCAACGAAAATGTGGCAAGAATTGAATCAATACCCGTTTGAGGTGTAGCGATAAGAAACGACGCCACTGCCCCTTTCGAAGCACGCTCATTCTTAAGACCTATGGCAGTTGGGATTACCCCGCACGAGCATAGCGGCAACGGAATACCAAGCAAAGCTGCATAGAGTACCGAAAACCTGTTTTCGCGCGACAGATACTTGGCATAGAAACGTTTTGGCACAAAAACGTGAAGTACACCGGCAATGAGAAAACCGAGCAGCAAATAGGGACTCATCTCGCCGGTGATTAAAAGAAAAGAATTGAAAAAAACATTCAAATCCATCATTATCTTCATTTAAAGCAACCAAACAAACGCATTATATCGAAGAATATTGTCAGTCGATTAATAATTATCCAAATGTTAAAATTTAACATTTCAGACACGTTTTTTGCCTAAAAATGCCATCTACCAACTCCCTGATTTCGAAGTACCAAATACCTACCAAAGTTTACCCAAAGTTTTATCAAAGTTTATTCAAAGATTACTTTAGTAAAGTTTAATAGGAAGTTAATCAAAGTCTTACAAAGTCACAAAACGTACATAATGGCGTTCTAAAATAGAAACGTGCTTTTATAGATGTTGATAATCAATTAATTATAAATGTTAAAAATATTTATCAGAAAAATCAAAAAATTAACATTTAAATCACCAATTTACAACTTTGGGCAAAAAAAGGACTACAGAAATTGTTATTTGATTGACAAACAATATTTTTATTATAAATATAAATTAAATTTTGTCATATAATAAAAATAATGTAATTTTGCATATTTATTCAAATCCCTAAACGATGAAGAGTACATACAAGATATTTTCACAGAGCGTCAAGGAAATCACTCATTATTATATGCTATTGGTTGAGGCGACCAAAAGCGAACACCTGGTAGGTAGTACCAACGAGTGGATTCTTGACAATTACTATATGATCAGCGAGCAGGAGAAAGTGCTTAAGGTGGATTTGCGCGAAATAGAGAAAGGCAAGCTGCGTATTGACCGTCGCCGTCTACAGACTATATGGAACGTGTTGCACGGATTTATGAAGAAGAACCACTACCAGATTGACAAGCCACTGCTTTTCAGATATCTTACCCAAGTTCAAGTCAATCAGAAAGACTATCTCTCATATCCGGAAGTTTATGCTTTGCTTCCATTGATCAAAACCATACTTATACAAGACTTGGCGGCTCTTTGCAACGAACTGGAGAGTCAAAACGCCTACCACTACTCCCCCACCGACAAAAGTCGCGTTGACGCAGAACATATCGACGAGGCTGCGCGTCAAAACCTGACTATGATGAACATCTTCAACTCGCTGAAGAAGATGACCAAACTACCTATGGCAGAACTGGTTGACGGCGTTAGTTTTTCGGAGAAAATGCTGAAGCGCGAAAAAGCCGCAATGTATGACGAGATGTACGACAAGACGAAGGAGGACTATAGATCGAAAATCGTTCGCGAATGCCGCCGCAAAAAACTGAAAGAGTATGACTATGTGAAGAAACTTGTGGCCGACAGCGATGCCGCTGTGAAGCACGTCGGCTGGCAGCTCTTCCCGCCGAAACGCTGGAACAGTCGTGCACACTGGTATGTTTGGATAGTTGTATTTGCGTCGCTGCTGCCGGCACTGGCCTTTGGCTGGCTGGCCGCCAAGGGGTTCAACTTGGGCTTCGTTTTGGTTGCCCTGCTTATGTGGATCCCTATGAGCCAGATAGTTATCGACATCTTCAATCAGTTGTTATACAGGATTCACAAACCACAAAACACCTTCAAAATCAAATTTAAAGACGGTTTGATTCCAAAGGAGTATGCCACTATGGTAATTATGCCTACCATATTGAAAAACAAGCAGAAGACAATTGAATTACTCGATCAACTTGAGATATATTACCTTTCGAACATTAATCGCGCCAGCGATGGTCAGCGACTGGAGAGCCGTCCACAGAACCTTTTCTACACCTTGGTTGGCGATGCCGCTTCGTATAGCGAAGCCGACGCACCGTGGGACGACGAAGTTGCCGAGGCCGGACGTCAGAAAATCAAAGAGTTGAATGAGAAATACGGTGCACCGATATTCAATTTCGTCTATCGCCGCCGCGCCTGGAGCGAGGGCGAGCAGACTTGGCTGGGCTATGAGCGAAAGCGCGGTGCCATACTGCATTTCAACGACTTATTGTTAGGCAACACCAGCGAAGCCGATAGAGCAAAACGCTTCCGTTTCGAGACTATCAGCCAGTGGCAACAGCTGGCTGTGCCCGACATCCAGTTTGTCATT
>JAEEGK010031939.1_pt1 | contig 10340 bp, 9 predicted proteins | sample 8958771 | NCBI WGS metagenome assembly JAEEGK01 (sample SAMN16246547, study PRJNA631951) | gut metagenome | biome: gut microbiome; feature: rumen; material: SC-attached | host: Bos | place: Iran: Karaj | collected 2018-10 | reverse complement strand
GTGGAAGTCCTTGTTGCTAAAGGACAAAATGTCGCCGCGAAGGATGTCATCGTTACTATTAAGTAAAAGGTAATAAAATGGATAAATTTTGGGAGACCATTAAAGCATTCTTTTTAAACTCAGGTATTGCTGGGTTCTTTCAAAATGGTGGTTGGTTGAATATCATCATGATTTTGATTGCCGGTGTTTTAATCTTCCTCGCTATTAAAAAGAAATTTGAACCTTATCTATTGCTACCCATTGCTTTTGGTATGTTATTAGTTAATCTACCATTCGTGGGTAAGGAAATATTTGCCAAAGGTGCGACTGAATATAATCAGTATTCATTTGCTTCTTTAGCGGGTTTATCTTCCGCTCAAAGCGAATATATTTTTAGTCAATTAGGTGTTTCTTCAGCAAGTACAAAAGATATCTATAATTTAGTAAATAATGCCGAATTCCTTGCAAATTGCCCACAAAATCTTGGATTTACTGAGGAAATCGTCTCAAATATCAAGAATGCTTATTCTAATGATTACACGGGTATTTTTGGATTCTTATATTATGGTGTTAAGTGGGGAATTTATCCTTGTTTAATCTTCTTGTGCATCGGTGCCACAACTGACTTTGGACCTCTTATTGCTAATAAGAAAACGATGCTACTTGGTGCCGCTGCCCAACTTGGTATTTTTATTACTTTTGTGGGTGCGATCGTCTTAGGTAAAAATGTCTTAGGCATCACTCAATTTGATGCTCGTATTGCTTCTGCTATCGGTATTATCGGTGGTGCAGATGGTCCAACCGCTATTTTAGTGACTTCTAAATTAGCTCCTGAATATCTATCTTCAATCGCTATTGTGGCCTATTCATATATGGCGCTAGTGCCCGTTATTCAACCTCCAATCATTAGACTTCTAACCACGAAGAAAGAACGTCAAATTCGTATGGAAGCTCCAAGAGAAGTTTCTAAGAAAGAAAAAATCTTGTTCCCAATTATTGTTACTGTTATCACTGTTTTAATCGTTCCAAGCGCCGCTCCATTAATTGGCTGCTTAATGCTTGGTAATTTGATTAAAGAAAGTGGTGTGGTTCCAAAAATCACCGAAACACTCTCTAATAGTTTAATGTATATCGTTACTATCTTATTAGGTGTCTGTGTCGGTTGTACTGCTGATGCCGCGACCTTCTTAAGACTTGATACATTATTAATCTTTGCTTTAGGTATCATCGCTTTCGCTTTAGCGACAGGCTTTGGTGTTTTAGGTGGAAAACTTATGTGCTTAATTACCAAAGGTAAAGTTAATCCAATGATTGGTGCTGCTGGTGTCTCTGCGGTTCCAATGGCCGCTAGAGTGGTACACAAAGAAGGCTTAAGAGAAGATCCTAACAACTTCTTACTCATGCATGCGATGGGACCTAATGTTGCGGGTGTTATTGGTTCTGCGGTGGCGGCAGGTATATTGCTCCTCTTATTCTTATAAAAGTAACGAGCTTATTGCTCGTTTTTACTATCTATGAAATATCAAACCATTCATTTTTCTTCTATAGATTCCACAAATAAATATCTTAAGGATCACTTCGAGAATTTAGATAATTTTACTTTTGTTTCCACTGATTATCAGACACAAGGCAAAGGCAGGAATGATCGTCAATGGATGGCTAATAAAAAAGAGAATCTTTTGTTTTCTTTATTAATAAAGAACCAAAGCATCATTAAGGGTGGTCCTTTTTTGTCTTTAATTGCCGCAGTTAGTGTGAGTAAAGTGTTAGAGAAATACCATCTTAAAAACCCACAAATAAAATGGCCAAATGATATCTACGCTGATAACAAAAAAATAGTGGGTATCCTTTTAGAAGGAAGAATTCCAAATTATCTCATCATCGGGATTGGAATCAATGTTAATCAAAAATGGTTTGATGGTGAATATCGTAAGGAACCCACCTCAATGTTTTTAGAAACAGGGGAAATCATTGATATCAATGAGTTAAAAAAGAACGTTTATGAGGAATTATTTAAAAATTTGAATAATTATTCATCCAAAAAGGATAAGTTCTTTAAATACTTTAAAAAACACGATTATTTATTAAATAAAAGAGTTAATTATGTTTTAGATAATAATGTTTTATCTGGAACAGTTGTTGGTATTGATCAAGACTTTAAGGTCGTAATTAAAAACGAAGATGGTGAATGCCATGTCTATAGTGGTGAAATTGATTTATTGAAAGAATAATATGAAGAGACAAAACACAGTAAAAAGAATTTGTAAGAACGCGATTATGCTGACTCTCTTATGTATTTTAGGTATGCTCGCCATCCCGTTTGGCGCAAATGTTAAAGTATCGTTGCAATTATTGATGGTCTTTATTATTTGTTTAACCGCGGAAAGTGTTATCGATTGTTTAATTATTACTTCTTTATATCTTTTATTGGGTCTATTTCTACCGTTTTATGCTGGGTTCAATATCGGAATATCTCCAACCTTTGGTTTTGTCCTTTCGTTTGTAATTATTTCCCCAGTTATTTATTTTATAAATAAGATACCTAAACTTAATTCCATATTAAGAATGTCAATTGCCTGTTTCAGCGGATTAATCATCTGCTATTTAATCGGTACGGTATTTATGATGTTTTATTTGAAATGGGATTTAGCATCCACGTTAATTGTTTCTATCGTTCCTTATATTCCCTTTGACATTGCGAAAATCATCGCTGCGATATCGATTGTGATATTGCTTCCTAAAAGTGTCAAAAGTCAAACATGTGAAAAAGCATAAACTGTTATTGCAGTCATAGTTACCACCTAAGTCATCGCGAGGTGGTTTTTATTTTATATAAAAATTGGGTATAATTATTAATATGGTTGAAGCTATTAAAGATTATTTTTTGCAAAATTGGATATTACTGCTATTACTTGGTGCGTTCTTTGTCATCCTTTTTGTCACATCTTATTCCAACAAGAGAACAAAGATTAAGTATGTCTTTTTGCTCATATCAATTTTGCTTTTATCAATGGTGGTCTTCGCAGAATTCTATTTGCAACCTGTCTTGGAAAACAAGACCGCTAGATTGATTTTGATGGCTATACGTTATAGCGCGACACCATTTATTCTAGCGCTAGTAATTATGGTTTTAGTGACACACCAGAAATACTTTGTATTTATACCTGCTGGGACATTGTTGGTTATCGATATAGTTTCGATATTTACTGGTATCGTTTTTAGTATTAATGATGACCATAAATTAGTGAGAGGGCCTTTATGGTTGCTCCCCTATATTGTGTGTGGCATATATATGATATTTTTAATCTTCCTTTTGATTAAAAGAAGCAATAAACGTCGTTTTGAAATTGCCCCAATTATCTTCCTTGCTGTCGCTTTATCTACAGGTGTCATATTACCATTTGTTTTAGGAAGAGAATTTGCTCAGATATTCTGTACAATTATTGCCGCTTCTCTATTCATATATTATGTGTTTAACATCTTAGAATTAGTGAAAAAAGACGCTTTAACTGGTCTATTAAATAGACATGCATATTTCACAGAAACAAAGAGTGATTATAAAGATATTACCGCGATTATATCTTTAGATATGAATGAACTAAAAACCCTTAATGATAAATATGGTCACGCCGCTGGAGATGAAGCCTTGTCCACACTGTCTTATTGCTTTGCTAGAGCGTGTAAAGCTAGACAATCCGTTTATCGTATGGGCGGAGATGAGTTTGTCATCGTGTGCCGCAAGACATCAAAAGAAGATGTCGAAGCTTTGGTGGAAAGAATTAAGAAATATGTCTCTGAAACAAAATACACCTGCTCTATCGGTTATAGTTACCATGAAGAGGGAACAATTTCTTTAGATGACTTGTTAAGTGAATCCGATGCAAGAATGTATCAAGACAAATCCGAGTATTATAAGAATAAATAATTACTTAGATATTTAATCAAAGAGAACCAATTCGGTTCTCTTTTTGTTCACTTATTGTGCGTGTGCGTGCTAAAATGAATAGCATAATGGATGAAATAATTGTTCGAATACTGCATATTTCTTTAATCAAAGAAAAACTATCTTTTGTGACTTCTTTTGTGGACATAGATAGAAAAGAAAAAGCTAGAAGATTCATTAATGAAAAAGATCAACTTTTATCCCTTGGTAGTGGATATTTAATGAAGAAATATCTTCCTCAAGAAGAAATTAAAAAAACAGAAACTGGAAAACCATATTTAGTTAATGGTCCTTTTTTCAATGTTTCTCATTCTGGTGAATATGTTGTTTTTGTTTCTCATCAATCTAGAGATGTGGGTGTAGATATTGAAAAAATTGACTCCAATAAAATTGATGGCATTCTCTATGTTTTAGATGAGGAAGAGAAAAAAGTGAATGATGTGAACACTTATTTTCAAATGTGGTCAAATAAAGAAAGTGTTATTAAATGCTTATCTAGTGGTTTGAAAGACATTAAAAATGTTAAAGGATTACCGCTTGAAGGAAATAGAGTAATTAATAATTTAAATTATTACACTAAGTCCACAATCTATGATGGTTATTCCCTTTCCGTGACTTTAAAAGGGAAAGAACCATTTATTATAAAAATCGAGCGAATTATCGTTTTGAAATCTTAAAAGTTAAAAATCAACATTATCTATTCTTTGATTTCCATCACATCATTGCTGATGGTGGTTCGATAAAATTATTTATTGATGCTCTTCAACCTTTATATGAAGGGAAGGAAATAACCAAGCAAAAACACACCATTCCAGAGAATATGGAAAAAGGCATCGTTGGTGGTGTAGGTATATCCATTATTACTAGTATCTCTAAAGAAACTGAATATACATATTCCAATAACAAAAACATCCTAGTGGTTAAGTTTTAATAGTTAGGTGTTTTTGATTATTTTTTTCTCAAATTTAATAACTCGTTAAAAGCAACTTCTTTGTCAAAATAGTGGGGTTTGTCAGGGAAAATTACAAACTTGAAGCGGTCTTCCGCTTTTTCTTTTTTATAGATTTTTTGAATCACATCGACGACTTCTTTGGTGCCTTTTAATAAGAAGATGGGATCTTTTTCTCCATTGCACACTAGTAGTTTTCTTGGAGCAATTAAACAGGCGAGTTCGCCCATATCCATATATTTTGCTATTTGAGGAATGTAATTACAGGTGCAATGCCATAGATAAGCAATGCTATCTCTATATGTACAAATTGAGCAGGAAGGAACAACAGTTTTGATTCTTTGATCAAAACAAGCAGAATAATAAGATGCTGTTCCACCTCCAGAATTGCCTAAGATGGTGATGTCATTTAAATCTAAATTATATTTATCTTCAAAAGAAGATAGAGAATCAATTCCCTTATGGACATCCCACACTCTTTCACCAATTAATGTTCTTCCAAGAATAAGTGCGGTCATCGCAGTATGATAACAACCACAAGTAAGCGCTCTCCCTCTATTGGGTAATGGTGTAGTTCTTTCACCCATACCCCTTTGCTCAATACATAGAGCGGCAAATCCTCTCTTTACTGCATCTAAGGCAAAGGTGCTTGTTTTTAAATTTTCATCGTCTTCATCATATTTCTTTTCACCGATTGAAATATGAAAACCAGTGGAGTGACCTTGTAGACAAATCATAATCGGGAATTTCCCTTGGTTATTCTTTTTAGGAATTAATAAATAGCATGGCACTATAGATTCTTTTTCGCTCTCAAAAGTGTAGCGGAGACGAATATACTCGTCCGTTTCTATAGTTTCTTCAATCTCAATATTTAAAGGACAAGCATTTTCGGCGATATTATCTAAGCCTAAAAGCTCAATATATTTCTTTCTAATTTGTTCTTTCCAAGATGAATAGTCGACATCATCAGAAAAAGCTAATTCAGGTTTTTGTAATAATAATTCTTCGTGAATTTTATCTACATTTATGGTTTTCATATAATTTGTTTACTAAAACAATATTATTTCTATCTTTTCTTTTTTTCAACTTTCTATCACTAAATTAGTTTTATACATAATTATGATATATAATTAATATTTGAATGAAAATAGATGTCACAAAACACCAAATATTACCTAACACAGGTAAGTTGTTGACGAAACAATTTCAAGAGTTGATTGATCAATCATCAAGCAATAGTGTTTTCTATTTCCCCAAAGGGGAATATATGCTTTCCACGATCCATTTAAAAGATAATATGACAATTAAAATCGGTCGTGGAGCAAGAATTTTAGGATCAAACAATTTTTATGATTATGAGAGACATGAAAAAATAGATTTTCCAATTTATCAAGATGCTTCTCATACATATTTCAACACCTCATTGTTTTTAGGTAATGGTTGTAAGAATATTAAAATCTTAGGTCCTGGTACGATTGATATGCAATCTGTTTGGGATGAGGACAATATTAGAGACATAGTTCATAGAGGGGCAAAGTGTATCGCCTTAAAAGAATGCAAGAATGTCTTTATTCAAGATGTGACTATTTTAAATGCAACAGACCTAGCTATTTATTTTGCGGGTTGTAATGGAGTTAAAGTTAACAACTGTAAACTAAAAGTTTACATTGATGGGATTTCTCCTGATAATAGCAAAAATGTTTTAATTGAAAATTGTGATGTTTTAGCAGGTGATGATGCAATCGTTTTTAAATCATCCTACACACTTAATAGATTAGATACCTGTGAGAACATTGAAGTGAAAAACTGTAAGTTATCATCTAGGTGCAACGCAATCAAGTTTGGAACAGAAACCAATGGTGGTTTTTACAATATAGATATTCATGATATCGATATTAAGAATGTTCGAATCACAGGTTTGGCTATTGAATCTGTTGATGGCGCAACCATCGATAATATCAATGTTAAAAATATCAATATGAGCAATGTTAATTGTCCCTTCTTCATTTATTTAGGAGAAAGACTTAGAGGTCCAAAAGGATTAAAAATTGGTCAGATTAAAAATGTAAATATTGAGAATGTGAAAGTGAGAGGTCCATATAGAACATATAAGACTATTGCGTGGAATTATATATCATTTAAAGCCAATGATTTCGTGCAGAATCCCCATATTTTTGGTTGTGCAGACCATTTAAAAGCGGATGCTTATGTTAAAAATTGGCAGCTTACTTCTCTCGTTTGTGGGCTTAAAGACCACCCTTTAGAAAACATTTCATTCAAGAATATTGATATGGTTCTTTATGGTGGTGTGAAAGAATTTAGTGCTGATGTTCCAGAGAAACCGACATCTCCTTATCCAGAAGCTTATGTCTATGGGAAGATATTGCCGGCGAAAGGTTTTTATTTCCGCTACGTGAATAACCTTTTATTGGAAGATATTAAGATTAAGACGATTTATTCTGATAAGAGAAAAGAGATTGTTAAAGATCATATAAGGTAATAGCTATGATTAAGATTGCTCAATTTGGTGAAGGAAATTTTTTAAGAACATTCGTGGATGTTTATTTTGATAATCTTAACAAGAATTCACATAGACAATATGAAGTTCACATTATTCAACCTATTCCCTTTGGGAATTTAGAGAACTTTCATAAACAGAACAATCGATATCATGTTGTTCTTCGTGGCACTGTTGAGACAAAAGATGTGGAAGATGTCTATGAGATTAACTCGGTTAAAGAAGCGTTTTCACCATTTGATAATCTCGATAGATATTTTGCCTTAGCCAGAGATCCAGAATTGCATCTTGTTGTTTCTAATACCACTGAAGCGGGAATTTGTTTTAACAAAGAAGATAAGATGGATGACTTTTTTCACATTACTTATCCCGCGAAATTAACGTTGTTCTTATTAGAAAGATTTAAAGCCAAATTATCAAATCTTTATATTCTTCCTGTGGAATTAATTGAGAATAACGCTGATGAATTATTTAGGTGTGTGAATGAATATATTAAACTCTGGAACTTAACTGAAGATTTTAAAAAGTGGAATGATAACAATTATTATTGCAACACTTTAGTGGATCGTGTTGTTTCTGGATATCCAAAGGATATCAATTTAAAGCAACACCTCTGGGATTTAATTGGTGAAAAAGATGAATTAGTGTCTATCGGAGAACCATTTGGTCTGTGGGCCATAGAAAAGAAAGGTGACATATCAAATTATATTCTAGAAGGTAGTCACAACATCGATGTTGTTCTCACTGACAATATTGCCTATTACAAGAAAAGAAAAGTGAGAATCCTTAATGGAAGTCACACTAATCTTGTTCCGATATGTTTGTGGCACGGAAAAGAAACAGTCTATGACTGCATGGTTGATTCAAAGACAAGACATTTTATTGATGAATCTTTAAAAGAGATAATTCCTTATGTGTCTAAAGATATTGAAAAGACTAAAGAATACGCTGATAGTGTAATCTCTCGATTCCTCAATCCATTTATCAATCACCAACTAACAAGCATCGCTTTGAATAGTGTCTCTAAATGGAGAGCAAGAGTATTACCAACATTCTTGGATTATTTGAAAGATAAGAAAGTATTACCATCTCATTTAACAACTGGTTTTAGTTATTTAGTTAATCAATATATGAATATCAAAAAAGAAGGCGAATTCTTCTATGTTGATTTACCAAATCGAAGAATTGAAGTGAAAGATGATTTATCATGTTTAACATATTTCTTAAATGGTAAGACATTATATGACTTTATGTCTGATAAAACCCTTTGGGGTATGGATTTGACATCAATTGATGGTTTTTATGAACAAGTTAAGAAGAATCTCGGCATTATTAAAAGTGGAGGAAGTTTGTTATGAAAGATTTAGTAATTATTAATCCTCAAGATAATGTGGGCGTTCTTTTAGAGAATGATGGCAAGATTCCCGCTGGACATAAAATCGCTTTGAAAGACATTAAAAGAAATGAAGCGATTATTAAATATGGAATGGTCATCGCTAAGGCTAGAGAAGATATTAAAAAAGGAGAATGGGTTCACACTCATAATGTGAAATCACATTTAGATGAGAGCTTCTCCTATTCTTATCAATTTAATTGTGGTGATGTTAAAAAACACCGCGGAACATTCAAAGGATATCTAAGAAAAGATGGCTCTGCAGGCATAAGAAATGATATCTATATCATCCCCACAGTGGGTTGTGTAAATGGTGTGTGCAAACAACTAGAAAAAGATGCTCAAAAGTTTGTGTCAGGATCCATTGATGGCATCTTCGCTTTAACTCATCAATTTGGATGTTCTCAATTAGGTGAAGATAATGAAAACATCAAGAAGTTATTGTGCGCCATCGCGATGAATCCTAATGCGACATATGTTTTATTTGTGGGTTTAGGTTGTGAAAACAATTCCTTAAACGGAATCAAAGAATATTTAGAATCCAAACATAGGGATAATGTTTTCTATTACAACTGCCAAGAAGTACAAGATGAAATCTTATATGGCTTAGGTATATTAAAAAAATGTGCATCACAAGCCGCGAAACTTAAAAGAGAAACTATTTCATTAGATAAACTTGTTATTGGTCTTAAATGTGGTGGTAGTGATGGTTTTAGTGGTATTACCGCGAATCCCACAATTGGAAAAGTCTCTGATAAGGTTATCTCCTTTGGAGGATCCGCAATATTAACCGAAGTTCCAGAAATGTTTGGAGCAGAACAGATATTGATGAATAAATGTATTTCAAAAGATGTTTATCACAAATTTAAAGACCTGATTATTAATTTCAAAAAGTATTATACAGATAATGGCTTCCCGGTTTATGAGAATCCTAGTCCCGGAAATAAAGAAGGCGGCATTTCCACATTAGAAGAAAAATCTTGTGGTTGCATCACAAAAGCCGGATCTTCTCCGATAGTGGATGTCCTAGACTATGGTGAAACGCTTAATAAGAAAGGCTTAAATATCTTAAATGGTCCAGGTAATGATTTAATTGCCTCTACCGCGCTTGCCGCAGCGGGTTGTCAAATAATATTGTTTAGTACTGGCCGAGGCACTCCATTCTCTACATTCGTGCCGACAATGAAAATTGCCACGAATAATTCTTTATCAGTTTTAAAGGATAATTGGATTGATTTCAATGCTTTCGATATGGATGATGAAGGTCTATTCAAATTATTACTAGCTACAATCAATGGCGAATATAAAACTAAAAGCGAAGACAATCACGAAATCGCATTTTATAAAAAAGGAGTTACGTTATAATAACAACTCATAATTACTTTAAGGATTATGATAAAATATTAAGAACGAAAAGGTTGTAATAGATTATGGCGAAAATTGTTACTTTCGGTGAAATTATGTTAAGACTCTCCACCGAGAACCATGAAAGATTTACTCAGGCTAAACGTTTTGGTGCTTGCTTTGGCGGTGGTGAGGCTAATGTTGCTGTGTCTTT
>JAEEGK010031938.1_pt1 | contig 10340 bp, 10 predicted proteins | sample 8958771 | NCBI WGS metagenome assembly JAEEGK01 (sample SAMN16246547, study PRJNA631951) | gut metagenome | biome: gut microbiome; feature: rumen; material: SC-attached | host: Bos | place: Iran: Karaj | collected 2018-10 | reverse complement strand
GTCTTTCTTCACGAGAGGAAGGATGGCTACCTTTACAGGTGCAAGAGGGGCAGGGATGCTGAGGACTACGCGGCTTTCGCCGTTCTCGAGCTGCTCTACGTTGTAAGAGTGAGAAAGAACGGCAAGGAACATACGGTCCACGCCGATGGATGTCTCTACGCAGTATGGAACATAGCTCTCGCCAGTCTCCGGATCGAAGTACTGGATCTTCTTTCCTGAGAGCTTCTGGTGGTTGCCGAGGTCGAAGTCGGTCCTTGAGTGGATACCCTCGAGTTCCTTGAAACCGAATGGGAAGTTGAATTCGATATCGGTTGCGGCGTTGGCGTAGTGGGCGAGTTTCTCATGGTCGTGGAAACGGTAGTTCTCAGCTCCCATGCCGAGGTTGACATGCCATTTCATACGGTTCTCCTTCCACTGCCTGAACCATTCCATCTCGGTTCCAGGCCTTACGAAGAACTCCATCTCCATCTGCTCGAACTCCTTCATCCTGAAGATGAACTGACGGGCAACGATCTCGTTTCTGAAGGCCTTTCCGATCTGTGCGATACCGAAAGGAATCTTCATACGGCCGGTCTTCTGGACATTGAGATACTCGACGAAGATACCCTGGGCGGTCTCAGGACGCAGGTAGAGCACGTCATCTGCGTTGCCTGTGGTAGAGCCCTGTGTGCTGAACATGAGGTTGAACTGACGTACGTCTGTCCAGTTGGCGGTGCCTGAAATAGGGCAGACGATGCCGCAGTCGATGATGATCTGGCGGTAAGCCTGGAGGTCATTGGCGTCCTCGGCAGCCTTGTAGCGGTTGTGTACTTCGTCGTACTTGGCCTGCTCGCGGAGAACGTTAGGGTTGGTTGCGCGGAACTGGGCCTCGTCGAAACCGTCACCGAATTTCTTCTTGCCCTTGGCAATTTCCTTTGCTATTTTTTCTTCGATCTTGCCGAGATAGTCCTCGATGAGGTTGTCGGCGCGATATCTCTTCTTTGAGTCCTTGTTGTCGATGAGAGGGTCGTTGAAAGCGGCAACGTGGCCTGATGCAACCCATGTCTTAGGGTGCATGAACACGCAAGAGTCGATGCCGACCACGTTCTCGTTGAGACGGGTCATAGCTTCCCACCAATATCTCTTTATGTTGTTCTTGAGTTCAACACCCATCTGGCCGTAATCGTAAACGGCGGCGAGTCCATCATAAATTTCGCTGGACGGGAATATGAAACCATATTCCTTGCAATGTGCGACAAGAATCTTGAAAAGTTCTTCCTGTGTCATAGTATATTTTCGTTTTTATATTTTTTTCGACTAATCTGCAAAAATAATCATTTTGAATGAAATATCTCAGGAAATGAGTCAATAACATCATTTTCCGCTATCTGGAGAAGGGGAATCATGACGAAATCCCGCTGTCCGGCGAGTTTGTGCGGAACGGTCAGACGGTCAGTGCCGATCCGGTCGCAGCCATAGAAAAGGATGTCGATGTCTATGATCCTGGAACTGTAAATCCTGTTGCCCGCCCCGTCGAAACGGAGGTCCTCCTTCCGGCCCATGCTCTTTTCGATGTCCTTGCAGACGCCGAGGATTGAGAGGGCATGGAGCATCGGGGACTGGCCGGCGGCGGGGATCCTGTAGCGGACGACACAATTCAGGAAGTCGTCAGATTCGAAGCCCCATGAAGGGAATTCGAGTATCTCCGACAACGCATCGCGTCTTCCCGGAAACGCGTTGTCAAGCCGTTCCAGCGCCTCTTTCAGGTTGGCCTCGCGGTCTCCGACGTTGGAGCCCAGGGACAGGTATAACGGGATTGAGTCCATGGCCATTCAGGGGATTAATCCATTCCAAGCTCGACCCTGGCTTCATCTGAGAGCATGCTCATGTCCCAGGCAGGCTCGAATACCAGTTCGATCTCGCAGGCATTGATGCCGGGAACGTCCTCCACGGCTCTTTTCACGTCTGCGAGGACCTCGTCTGCCATTGGGCAGTTCGGGGCCGTGAAAGTCATCTGGATGAAGACTTCCTTGTCTTTGTTGATCGTGAGCTCGTAGATGAGTCCGAGATCATATATGTTGACCGGTATCTCGGGGTCATAGACCTGCTTGAGGGCCAGCACCACGTCTGAATAGAGCGGGGCCAGCGCCTGCACGTCCTCTGCCGAGAGCACCTGTCCTTTCTTTTCGTTCTGTCCTTCCATTACAAGTTTTCCTTCGCTACTCTTTTAATTGTCTCGATCATTGATACCAGACCGTTGGCGCGGGTCGGGGAGAGGTTCTCCCTGAGGCCGATTTCTCCGATGAATGAGAAGTCGGATGAGGCTATTTCCTCTGCAGTCCTGCCTGAATAGACGGAGATCAGCAGGGAGATTATGCCCTTTGTTATTATCGCGTCACTGTCGGCCTTGAACCATATTTTCCCGTCCTTCAGCTCATAGTCGAGCCAGACGCGCGACTGACAGCCCTTGATCAGTTTGTCGTCGGTCTTTGCGTCCTCGGGATATGATTCCAGGTTCTTTCCGAGTTCAATCAGATATTCATATTTGTCGAGCCATTCTTCGTACATCGAGAAGGTCTCGATTATTTCCTGTTCTTTTTCCTTAAGTGTTTCCATCTTCTTAAACCAGCATTTTAATTGCCCTGTCGAGGCATTTGATGAAGTATTCCGCCTCTTCCATGGAGTTGTAAGGAGCAAAGGATGCACGCAGCATTCCGGTTACTCCGAAGCGGTCCATCACAGGTTCGGCGCACATCTGGCCGGAGCGGACTGCTATTCCCATCTTATCGAGAATCAGGGCGAGGTCTTCATGGTGGGCGCCTTCGACGCAGAAGGAGAAGAGTGGAATCTTTTCGGATGTTTCACGTGGAACACCGAAGAGTCTTATCCTCGGATCATTCGTCAGGGCGTCGAGCACATAGTCGCGGATCTTCGAGGTCTCGACTTCCACGGCTTCGGCTTCCTTCGCGAAGTTGATCGCCGGGATGAAGGTCGGGGCTCCGGAAATGTTCTGGGTGCCGGCTTCGAATTTCTCCGGAAGGGGAGCATAAGTCGTCCCGGAGAATTTTACGGTCTCGATCATCTCGCCTCCGCCCATGTATGGCGGCATGGCGTCAAGAAGTTCCTTTTTTCCGTAAAGTACGCCGGTTCCCGGCACTGCGTAGATTTTATGGCCTGAAAAGGCGTAAAAATCGCAACCCAGTTTTTTAACGTCAACTCTCTGATGCACAATTCCTTGCGCTCCATCTACAAGAATCTTAACTCCGTGAGAATGGCAAATTTGCGCGATTTCGGGGATTGGGTTGACCAATCCGAGAACGTTAGAGACGTGTGTTACAGCGAGAAGGCGGGTTTTCGGAGTGATCAGGGTTTCGAGTTCGTCGATCCGGAGATGACCGGAGTCGTCGACAGGGAGGACCTTCAGCACGGCTCCTTTTCTCTGACACATCATCTGCCATGGAACTATGTTCGAATGATGCTCCGCTTCCGAAACTATGATCTCGTCTCCTTCATGGACGAAAGCTTCGCCGAAGGAGAATGCGACGAGATTGATCGAGGCGGTGGTGCCGGAGGTGAAGATTATCTCCTTGCGGTCGTCCGCTCCGATGAATTCTTTGACGGCATCGCGCGCTGCCTCGTATTCGTCGGTCGCATCGACGGCGAGAGTATGGACGGCACGATGTATATTTGCATTACTTAATGTGCTGATATTCAAATATTTATCCAAGACTTCGGCGGGGCGCTGGGAGGTGGCGGCGTTGTCAAGATAGACAACCGGACGGCCAGCGACCATCCTGGAAGTATATTTAAACTTGTCTCGTATATCCTTAATTGTCATAATGTATTCTTGAAAACTGCAAATTTAGCAAACTAATCTTTCATTTAACTGCAAATTAACATATTTTTGCATAAACGAATCACTTTTGACCGTTTATCGAGATCTTTGTATTTCGATTAGGGAGGCGGGTATATGGTCCCAGAAACTACGGGCCTCCGGCCCTATCCCTCCCAGCCTGGCGGCTGGGCCCCTCCCGCTCACGATGGCCGCGGGCGGCCACGGTTTCTGGGACCATATCCCGTCCTCCCCAAAAGATTTGAATCAAATAATTAAGAGAAAATTCAAAATAGATAAGACTAAAACAATAAGATAATGTTCGACTACATCAAAGGAAAAATAGTAGAGCTGAGTCCGGCTGAGGCTATCGTTGAGAACGGCGGCTTCGGCTTCGACATCATGATTTCACTCCAGAGTTTCGAAGCTCTCCAGGGTAAGACAGAGGCGACGATTTATCTTTATCATTACCTTCGCGAGGACGACGAGCAATTCTACGGATTCGCCACAAAGGACGAGAGAGAACTCTTCAGGCTTCTGATCGGAGTCTCCGGAATCGGCGTCGGAACTGCCAGGATGATGCTGTCATCCCTGACCGATGAGGAGATCAGAAACGCCATAATCGGAGAGGACGTCAACAAGATCAAGAGCGTGAAAGGAGTCGGACTAAAGAGCGCCCAGAGAGTAATCCTGGAGCTAAAGGACAAGATACTGAAAGGGGGAGGTGTGGAGTCTGTTTCGGCTATCAGCATGGCTACAAATCCAGTCATGGACGAGGCAACTACAGCCCTCGTGATGCTCGGTTTCAGCAAGGCGAATATCGGCAAAGTTCTGCCGGAAATAGCAAAAAAGAACCCCGACGCAAAGGTCGAGGATCTTATAAAAGCAGCTTTGAAAAAGTTATAAAATGTTCCATGTGGAACAATTTTATCTTCCAAAGTAGAGCAGCATAATCGAAATATCGGACGGCGAAACGCCGGAAATTCTGGAAGCCTGGGCGAGTGTCTCAGGCTTATATTTTTTCAGTTTCTGACGACATTCGATAGTCAATCCGGAGATATGATCGAAGTCAAAATTAACCGGAATTCTAAGATGTTCAAGCCTCAGCATCTTGTCAGCGAGCTGTTTTTCGCGGCGAATATATCCGTCATATTTTATGGAAATCTCGACAGAATCGGCAACCTCACGGACAAAATTTTCCGAAGAATTCTCCTTAAATGTTCCATGTGGAACAATTTTAAGTACGTCATAAAGGTTGACATTTGGCCTAGAAACGATATCCTCAAGACGTTTGGATTCGCTCAGCGGGGCAGAAGAAACAGACTCAAGATAGCCATTGATAACGGCAGGCTTGACCTTATAATCGGCAGCAAACCGCCTCAAAGAATCGGCTGCATCATACTTCTCACAGGTCACTTTATAGCGATTTTCATCCGCAAGACCAATCTTGTGGGAGAGTTCCGTGAGACGGAAATCAGCGTTATCCTGACGAAGCAATATCCTGTATTCGGCCCTTGAAGTGAACATTCGATATGGCTCATCGACGCCCTTTGTAATGAGGTCGTCGATCAGAACTCCGATGTATGCCTGGTCTCTTCCGAGGATGAAAGGATCCTTTTCAGCGACTTTGAGATGAGCGTTGATACCAGCGATTATACCCTGGGCTCCGGCCTCCTCATAACCTGTAGTTCCGTTGACCTGACCGGCGAGGAAGAGGTTTTCGATGACCTTAGATTCGAGGGAATATTTGAGATATGAAGGGTCGAAAAAGTCGTATTCGACGGCATAGGCCGGCTTGAAAATAACGGCATTTTCGAGGCCTTTAATCTTATGCATCGCGTCCAGCTGGACCTGTAGCGGAAGGGATGAAGAGAAGCCCTGGAGGTAGTATTCGTAGCGGCCTACACCTTCCGGTTCGAGGAATAACTGATGCGCATGATTCTCAGGGAAGGTCCTCAATTTATCCTCGATACTCGGGCAATATCTTGGTCCGATTCCGGTGATTTTTCCGGAAAAAAGAGGAGACTGAGAAAAACCCGAACGAAGGATTTCATGAACCTCGTCGTTGGTATGGAGAATGTAGCATGGATGCTGCGATCGCATCTTCTGGATCTGCGAAGGCTCCGGAAGATATGAGAATTTTTCTGGCTGTTCGTCTCCGGCCTGCTGAGGAAGAGAGTCGAGATCGACGGAACGAATGTCGATTCTCGGAGGAGTTCCGGTCTTCATGCGCCCGGTCGGAATTCCGGCTTCTTTAAGTTGGTCGGAAATTCCGTAAGAAGATTTCTCTCCGATGCGGCCTCCCTCGAAGTCGTTGCTTCCGATGAAAAGCCGGCCGTTCAGGAAGGTTCCGGCGGTGAGTATTACCGCTTTACACTTAAAAATTGCTCCGGTAATTGTCTTGACTGCCGCAATTTTTGAATTCTCAAAGAGGAAAGAAGCGGCAAAATCAGCGTAAATACTTAAGTTTGAATTACTTAGAAGAATCTCATACCAGGTACGGGAAAACTGCAGTTTATCGCACTGGGCCCTCGGACTCCACATTGCCGGGCCCTTTGACTTATTGAGCATCCGGAACTGTAGGGTCGAGCGGTCGGTAACGATTCCCATGTATCCGCCGAGCGCGTCGATCTCCCGGACGATCTGACCTTTGGCAATTCCACCAACGGCCGGGTTGCAGGACATCTTGGCAAGAGTGCTGAGATCGGCTGATATGAGGAGGACTTTCGATCCCATGTTGGCGGCGGCCATCGCGGCTTCGCAGCCGGCATGTCCTCCACCGATGACGATTATATCAAAAGAATCGGAGTAAGTGTTCATTAAACGAGAGATTTTCTGAGCTCGAGATAATAATTCTCTTTAGAGCGCATCATTTTGATATCTTCATCTGAATGGTCGTCGTATCCGATAAGATGCAGAAGTCCATGCACGATAACCCTGTTGAGCTCATCAGTGAACTCGGTCTTGTAGAAAATAGCGTTTTCCCTGACAGAATCGACGCTTATGAAAAGATCTCCTGAGAGGACATCGTTTTCGCAGTAATCGAATGTTATGATATCTGTAAAATAATCGTGCTGAAGGTATTTCTGGTTGATGTCGAGAATGTAATTGTCGGAGCAGAAAATAATGTTTACCTGACCGATTTTCTTAACTTCGCTCTCTGCAACTGTCTTAAGCCATAAGTTATTGATTTTCTTAGGCTTGAAAACAAAATCAGTATCTTCGAAAAAATATCTTACCATACAAATGCTTAGGTTTATAATCAACTGCAAAATTACAACTAATAATCGAATTAGTAGGAAATAAGAAAAAAAAGTTCTATATTTCAGACGCAAACCACATCGTAACGTTAACTATGGAGATTAAAAAGACCGTTAAGGCCAATCTCGAAAACAAGAAATTGTTGTTCGCAGAAGTCGGTCTTGCTATCACCTTGCTCGTATTCTGGGCTGCGATAGAGCAGAATTCAAAAATCAAAAAATCCAGTCAAAACGTAATTGTGGAAAGACCTGAAGAAGTGATCGAGACAGTTCCGATCACCCAGGTAGAACCACCACCTCCCGAAACGGCACCGAAACTGCCGGTAATCTCTGAAATCATAGATATCGTGGACAACGATATTGATGTTGATGAACTGTTCCTTTCGCTCGAAGATGATCCAAGACTTGGAGTAGAAATCAAAGATTACTATGAAGAAGTAGAAGAAGAAATCATCGAAGAGGAACCTATCCTGATCTATCAGGCGGAAGAAAAACCTCTTTTCCAGGGAGCAGATGCAAATGAATTCTCTAAATGGGTAAACAAACGGATTGTATATCCGGAAGAGGCTATCCAAAACCATGTCGAGGGAAGAGTAATGATAGGATTTACTATCGAAAAAGATGGCAAGTTGACAGACATAAAGGTTTTGAGAAGTTCTAACAACAGTTTACTGGACAAAGAGGCCTTGAGAGTAGTATCAACTTCTCCTCAATGGACTCCCGGAAAGCAGCGTGACAGAACGGTAAGAGTGAATTATACCTTCCCCGTAATCTTCAGACTACGCTAAAAAAAGTAAACTTAATTCCCATATATTTGGGTTAATTACAAAAAGTTTGTACCTTTACCCCGCAAACCGAAATTAATAATTTTTAACAATGGAAGTAAAAAAATCAGCAAAGGCCAACCTCGAAAACAAAAAGCTGTTTTTCGCGGAAATCGGTCTTGTGGCAGCTCTTCTCGTAGTTTGGGGAGCATTCGAGTATACTTCTAAAGAGAAAAAGGAGTCAACTCTTGAGGCAGACAACACTGTCATCATAGAGGAAGAAATTGTTCCAATTACAGAGTCAACTCCTCCACCTCCAGAAGCAGCTCCGAAAATCCCTGTTCTTTCTGACCAGATCGAGATCGTGACCGACGATATCCAGGTCGACGATATGTTCCAGAGCCTTGATGACGATAACACCGGTGTAGAGATTATGGACTATGTCGAAGAGGTCCAGGAAGAGGTTATCGAGGAGGAAGCTATTCCTTTCCAGCTCGTTGAAAACAAGCCTAAATTTAATGGAGGTGATGCCAATGAGTTCTCGAAATGGGTGAACCAGAGACTCGTATATCCTGAAATTGCAAAAGAGAACGGAGTTCAGGGCCGTGTAATGCTTCAGTTTACTGTAAATGCAGACGGTTCAGTATCCAATGTAAAAGTTCTCCGTGGAGTGGATCCAGCACTCGACAAAGAGGCTATGCGTGTTGTCTCAAGCTCTCCTAAGTGGACTCCTGGTAAGCAGAGAGACCGTGCAGTCAAGGTAACTTATACCTTCCCGGTTATCTTCCAGCTCCGATAAAGCAAAAGACTTTAAAGATAGGCTGACCAATAATGGCCAGCCTTTTTTTGATAAGAAACATGGAAGAAAAAAAGATAGAAAAAGCAGTATTCGTAGGTATAATCAAAGACGGAGAAGACGAAAGGAAAGTCAATGAATACCTCGACGAACTGCAGTTCCTAGCTGAGACAGCGGGGGCTGTAGGTGACAAGAAGTTTGTCCAGAGGCTGGACAGACCGGAGAGTTCTACGTATATCCGCAGCGGAAAACTTCAGGAAGTGGCGGATTATTGCGAGGAAAATGAGGTGGATTATGTCATTTTCGACGATGAACTCTCAGGTATCCAGCAGAGGAACATAGAGAAAGTAATTAAGACCTGCAAGGTTATAGACAGGACCAGCCTGATCCTGGAGATATTTGCCCAGCGGGCCCAGACTTCATATGCAAAGATGCAGGTGGAGCTGGCGAGGTATAATTATCTTCTTCCGAGACTGGCAGGCATGTGGACCCACCTTGAAAGACAGAGGGGTGGACATGGTACCAGAGGAGGTATGGGTGAGACCCAGATAGAGGTCGACAGACGTATCGTAAAGGACCGAATCAACCGCCTGAAGGAACAGCTGAAGAAAGTCGACAGGCAAATGGCCACGCAAAGGGGCAATAGAGGCTCTCTGGTGAGACTTTCGCTGGTAGGCTATACCAACGTAGGCAAAAGCACTTTGATGAATCTGCTGGCCAAAAGTGACGTTTTTGCGGAAAACAAGCTTTTCGCGACTTTGGACACTACGGTAAGGAAGGTTGTCATAGAAAACGTGCCGTTCCTGCTGAGCGATACCGTAGGATTCATCAGAAAGCTTCCTACGCAGCTTATCGAGGCCTTCAAGAGCACTTTGGACGAGGTCCGGGAGGCAGATATACTTGTCCATGTAGTCGACATCTCAGCGCCTGATTTTGAGGAGCAGATGGAAATCGTGGAAAAGACCCTGAAGGATATCGGCGCGAACAACAAGCCGATTTATGTCATCTTCAACAAGATCGATGCTTACGAGTATGAGGAGTATGACGAGTTCTCGCTGGAGCCGAAAAACAAGAACAACAGGACCCTCGAAGAGCTCAAGAACAGCTGGATCGCACAGGAGAAAACCCCATGTATATTCATCTCGGCAAAAGAGAAGATTGGTATCGAAAAACTGAGGAATGATATATACAAGATGGTGGCAGAAATCCACGCAGGACGCTATCCATTCAATAATTTCCTTTGGTAAGATAATTTAGGTTAAGTTAATATAAATAAATTAAAGCCAGCTTTTCAGCTGGCTTTAATCGTAATATGAGGGTCAGATTACTGACTGAACTTAGCTTTGAGGAACTCTCTGTTGAGACGGGCGATGTGGTCAACTGAGATACCCTTAGGGCACTCCATTTCGCAGGCTCTGGTGTTGGTACAGTTACCGAATCCGAGCTCGTCCATCTTTGCAACCATAGCTCTTGCGCGTCTTGCAGACTCAGGCTTACCCTGAGGAAGAAGAGCGAGGGAGCTGACCCTTGCAGCAACGAAGAGCATTGCAGATCCGTTCTTACATGTGGCAACGCAAGCGCCGCAACCTACGCATGCAGCAGCATCCATACTCTTCTCGGCATCGTCGTGAGGAATAAGGATATTGTTGGCATCCTGGGCGGAACCGGTACGTACGGAGATGAATCCGCCGGCCTGAAGGATCTTATCG
>JAEEGK010031937.1_pt1 | contig 10340 bp, 8 predicted proteins | sample 8958771 | NCBI WGS metagenome assembly JAEEGK01 (sample SAMN16246547, study PRJNA631951) | gut metagenome | biome: gut microbiome; feature: rumen; material: SC-attached | host: Bos | place: Iran: Karaj | collected 2018-10 | reverse complement strand
TGAACAAAAAGATGTCCTGCATAACACAAGAAATTGCGCGGCGCAGGGTAGGCAGCGGCAGGTCGCGGATATCAATTCCATCAAGCTTAATGCTGCCGCCGGTAACATCGTACATGCGTTTAAGCAGGTTGATGATTGTAGTTTTTCCCGATCCGGTTGACCCCATGATTCCGAGGGTCTGTCCAGCCTTTATGTCAAAGCGCACATCATCAAGAATTGCCTTTTCGCCAGCCTTATAAGTTACATGTTCAAACGAAATATCTCCATTAATATCGTAGGCTGAGAAGAGGGCAGAGTTGAGTTCTTCATCTCCTGCAACTTCTGTGCTGTCTGTAATCTCAGGCATTTCTGCATAAATCTTATTCAGACGTTTAACACTAGCTTTGGCACTTGAAAAACCGTTTGTGAGCCAGCCAAGCATTTCCATAGGCCAGATCATTCCGCCGACGTACTGTATAAAAGCAATCAGCTCGCCGACGGTCATCTTAGCTCCGCCTTGCAAAGGGTTTCCCTTCATAACAATCAAGCCACCAAGCAAAAGCGAAATCACAGAAAGCAAACGAGTGATTGTCTGAATCATCGGGTTGTACTTTACAAAGACACGGCTCAAATCAATGTTGAGCTCATAGAACTTCTGGTTGTGTTTGTGAAACTTTGCAATCTCAAAGCCCTCTCGCGCAAAAGCTTTAACTGTACGAACTCCCGCAAGATTTTCGGCCGCAGTATTGTTCATCTCTGAACCTTCCTGCATAACAGCACCGTACAAATCATCCAGCTGCTTTTCCATCATAATGGCAATAACGCCCGAGCCAATCATTCCCACAATCGGAATCAAAGCCAACTGCCAGTTGATGCGGACCATAAAAATAATTGTAGTCACCGTGCGGATAAAAACCTCGGCCATCAAAATACCCATAAAGGCAGCGATATCCCAGATGCGGTCAACGTCGTCCTTTACACGGCTCATAAGCTCACCGCTGTTTATGCCGTCAAAAAAGTTTGCAGAAAGGCTCTGAATCTTCTGAAAAAGATTTATGCGGACTTCACTTGCAATTTTACTTCCGGCAAAGTCGCAGGCATATTCCTTTGTGTACTGGAAAATGCAGCGGCCAACTCCTATTCCAAGAATGCCAAGCAGAAGGAAGTTCAGCACCTCCATCTTCTTTGCAATCAAAACATCATCAATAATATGCTGAACTATCAGAGGTGCTGCCTGGTCCAGCAGAGTGCCTGCCGACATAGCGACAATAGCAATCAGATACAAAAAGCTGTATCGCTTAAAATAACGAAATAAATTCAGTTTGTTCATAGTTTTAAGTAACAAAATTTTAGCAGAAACGATTCGGCAACGTACCGAAGACAATAATACACACGTCGAGGACCGTGCGGTCGATTTTGTGAGGATTTGATTTGTAAGTGGGAACTAATTCTCTTTTGTGCGAGGGAGAATCAGTCCGCACTTAAAATCAAAATACACAACATTGTTATCCATGGGAGTGACCTCCTTAAAAAGAATTTTACCGGCGAGTCGGTGTTGTTTTCAATCTAGTGAGAATAAAAAAAATTGTCAATAGGAGGGAGGAGCCCCTCCCTGCGCGGAAGCCACGAGTCGCTCCGCTTTGTCGTGTCTTCCGCTACCCACCCAGCGGGGCCAAAATATTTACGAGTTCTTCTGCCCCGCAACGCCCCACTTTCAGAGTAAATTATTGAATATATTTGGGGATGAGTTATAATATAGGATATATGAAAAAGTTAATTTCCCTTCTTTCATTTTTATTACTGGCAATGAATCTTTTTCCCGCTGAGAAAAAAATCCTGGAATCAAAAAATGAATACGGTGGCGAAACTGTAGAGTTTACAATTTATCCTGAAGAAAAAGATTATGAGCAGTTTTCAAAAGTTGTATTTTTTTATGATGAAGCAAACAATAAGCGTAAAACAGTTTATTATCTTTCTGAAAAAGTGCAGCAGGAAAGCGGTTATGAGATTCAGGAAGAATTTTATGAGAATGGTAATCCTGTAGAATACAGAATGCATTTTAGTCCTGCAGAAATCAAAATCCGTGGAATTAAAACTGTTATTGAAAAAACGTCACTACCTGAATATCTGATATATACAGATGGCGAAAAGACTGTTTATTCAAATATGAAGTCTTTTGTTCATAATTACCCGATTCTAACCTTGAATTATCTGAAAGATGAAATCATTAAAGACGCGGATGTAAAGAAGTCAGATAGAAATAAATATCTTCTTAGTTCCCAATACTTTAAGGCCCGTTCCTTTGTGACCTTTACTTCAGATTTTATGGGACTGAATGAGCTGGATAAAAAGCTTATTTCACACTATTCAACTTTTATTAATAATCATGATATGGTCAACTTATATGCAAAGAAAGCCTATGTACAATCAGCAGGAAAACAATATACCGTTTATATCCAAACTAACCTGGAATCTTATATAAAAAAGGGACTTTCTTGTTTGCTGGCCTATGGAATTATTGGCTGTAACAATGATTTATATTTAATTTCTGTAGAGTTCGAAGAACTCGCTAAGTAACAAATTTAAGTCTTTGAACTAACTCTTTCTTCCATCCCGGTAATCGATTATCCAGCCGCCGTTGTAAAAGCCGTTGTCGTTGCGGGTAGGGGTTACGAAGATTACCTTTGTTGGATTTTCGGTGTTGTATTCAAAAATATTTGATTCCCATTGAAAAGCTTTTTGCTGCAACAAATTGATTTTTCCTGACTGCAGTGCAGTTCTGGCCTCTTCTCCGGATTCCGGATAAACAAAATTATTCTGCTGGTCGGTTGGGGTATAAAGCGAAATCTTGTAGCGGCCCTTTCTGAGTTTGAGGTGCATGGCCATGCCACCGGCTAAAAAGTAGGTGTGCTTGTAGTTTCGGATAATGTCCGGGGTGCTGAGCCATTCGTAGGTGGCGGTGAGACGGCTTGTGTCATAGGTGATGTCCTTGCCTTCTTCGTCCTGTATGCGAAGGAAGCAGCGGATGTCGTTGAGAACTCCGACATTGTCCGGCCGGTAAATTATCAGCGAGGTTTTGTCGTGGCCAGCCGGCAGGTCTTTTGTGGCGTCGAGGAAGTCGTAGTATGAGCCGGGTACCGGCTGGGCGGAGAGTGCAGAGAATGCGAAAAAGAGTATTGTGGCCGCCACAAACTTGTGAGTTGTCATCCCGAACTTGTTTCGGGATCTTATGAATAGATGCTGAAACAAGTTCAGCATGACAATTTGTTTCTTTCTCATTGTCATACCGTCATTATCTGCTGGATTTTTGCGTGGCCGGTATCATCAGCTCTATCAGTTTTACCACATGTTTTTCCGGCTGCCGTAATTCTGAAAGGACAAAGTGGAAGTTCATTCTTTCCATAGATTGTTACAGGGCCATAGTTGTACCAGCCGTAACGTGCTGCAACAGGACGGCTAACTTTATCGCTGCATAAAATAATTGTATTCAGCTTTCCATCTGTTCCACCCAAGGCAAATTTTGCAGGCCACCACACACCGTCGCTGCCGGCAATTTCAAAGCCTGTAAAGTCAGGACTCACGGTCTTGCCTTGATTTGCTTCCATCTTTTTATATTCTTCAAATCGTTTTTCATCATTACGAACTTCAAAACCAAGTGGCGCATTTGAGAAAGTCAAAACTAACTGTCCCTCACTCGGATAGCATCCTTCAACCTGAGGTGCTGCTGCATCAAGTGAAGGAATCAGCTGATAAACATTTGCGAGCGCATTTTTCTCCATTCTTTCTGCAAGTTCTTTTTTTGCAACAGGATGAATGTCGTTGTACTGTCCTAAATCAAAGGCACTTGTCATCCATGCATTTCGAACTGAGGCTGAAACCTTTGCCTGTCCTTCGCGAACAATACACCAGTGATGAAAATCAGGATCGGCCTCGTAGCGGTGAACCGGAAGCTGTACAAATACAAAAGGCAAATCTTCATCCTTCCAGTCTGTGTGCCAGTTGTCTATAAGGGAACGGAAAAGCTTGTAGTAAAAAGCTGGTTTATGGTCGTCACTTTCTCCCTGATACCAGAGCACACCTTTGAGAGTGTAAGGTAGAATTCTCGAAACCATACAATCATAAAGCCCGCAGGGGCGGTAAGGATTTTTGCAGGAAGCAGGACCCGGCCATGGATTTTTACCAAGAATCTTTTCTGCCTCGGCCCAGCTTATGCCAGGCTGTTTTTCCCAGAGCTTAGAAAACTTTTCCTGCCAGGCAGCATTTTCTATTTCGTAATCATCAAACTCCTTGCACTGCTGTTCAATAGATTTGCCTCGGGTAGCTTCTGCATAATCATTGAGGTAAGAGTTCAGGTCGCGGTCTTCTTCAAGAAATTCACGGCGCATCCAGGCACTTGCCGAAGTTCCGCCCCAGTTGCAGCCAATCACGCCGACTGTGCAGTCTAAATCTGCAGCAAGCTTTTTGGCAAAAAAGTATCCGACTGCGGACCAGGCTCCACGAGAGGGACTTTCCCAGGTCTGCCATGCAGTCTGTTTCTCTGCTTCAAAAAACTTATCATCCATCCAGCCAATCTTATTTGTATAATAAAAGCGGACATTTTTTCCGGCTGTGTCATCAGCAAGTTCTGCCGGCCCTTCCTTACAATTCTGGAGTTCAAATTCCATATTGCTCTGGCCGCCTGCAAGCCAGACTTCACCAATTGCAATATCACAAAAACATTTCGTTTCTTTGTCACAGCTTACTTCAAGCTTACAGCCAGTCTGCGCACTCTGCGGCTCCAGCTGCAAAAGCCAGTGCTCATTCTCTGCAATGCAGGTGTTCTTGCAAAGCACTGTTCCTTTATCATCATATAAAGAAGCCTCTACAAGAGACCCGTTTTCAGCCTCGCCAAAAACTACTGTCCACTTATTTCTCTGCAAAACCATGTGGTCTGAAAAAACTGCTGCTACCGAAAAGTTTTTTGAATCTGACATATTTTTTTTCCTCGTGTAATAATATAAAAATTATAGTATAATAATTAAAAATTTAACACAGTGCTATACGTTCACGTCAAGGCACGCTTCGCTTAAAGCCTTGACATGCCCGTTTAGCAGTTTTTTATCAGGAGGATAAAACTGCTATGAGAACTAATTTTGGAAAACAGACTTTTTTATACCCTATGCCGGTTTTAATTATTGCAACTTATGATGAGGATGGAACTCCAGATGCAATGAATGCTGCCTGGGGTGGAATTCACGATACAAACCAGATTGCAATTTGCATTGATCCAAGCCACAAAACTGCTAAAAATCTTTTGAAGAAAAAAGCCTTCACCGTGAGCATGGCAGATGCCGCTCATGTAAAAGAATGTGATTATGTAGGTTGTGTTTCAGCAAACAATGTTCCGGATAAATTTGCAAAAGCAGGTTTTACCGCAACAAAATCAGAATTTGTAGACGCTCCTGTAATCAACGAACTTCCAATGTGTCTGGAATGCGAGATGTTAACTTATGAGCCAACAACCGGCTGCATGACTGCAGATATCATCAATGTAAATGCCGACGAAAGTATTCTTACAGATGGAAAAATCGATCCAGCTAAGCTGCGTCCTATCACTTATGATCCGGTAAATCATACTTACATCACTCTTGGAGAAGTCGCAGGCAAGGCTTTTGTAACAAAAATGTTATAATCTTATGCCAGCACGGTAATTGATTTCTTCAATTCAAGAACCTGTTCTAGTGGAAGTCCTATGCAGCGAGCTACTTTTTCAGGAGAGTCGCCTTCCTTGAGAAGGTTTTCAGCATCTTCAATGGCTTTTTCCTGAGCACCTTCAGCTTTGCCGGCGCGGAATGAATATATCTTTTCTATTTCTAAATCCATGAACTGCTTCCTCCATTGCGTGTTATGCTTGGCATCATCTACAAGTCTGGAAAGCTTGTCTGAAAAATCACTGGTGCTGTCGTTGCTCATAACAAGCCTTAAAAATGATTTCTGCTTTTCATCAAGTATTTTATCATAGTTCTCTGCAATAAAAAAGAGTTTATAGGAACGGTCATTAATCTTCAGTTCCGGCTTTTCAATACAAGTATTCTCAAAGGTATATTTTGCAAGACCTTTCTCAAAAATATCAGGTACACAGATAAATATGATATAGCTTGTCTTCAGATCCTTGTAGCTTCCTCCTGAATTAAGATCATCAACATCAAGTACGGACTGATAAAATCTTGCCCTTTCTGGAAGTTCTCCTGTATCTGTTGCCTGCATTTCAATGTTATATGCAACTGTATTGCCGACTGCATAAACATCAAGCCTGATACCTTTTTTACCATAATCAATTTTGATATCATCTTCCTGTTTAATTTCGATATGGTCAATTTTGATTTCAAGTAAGATTTCCAAAAGCTCTTTACAGACATCAGGATGATTGTGCATGACTTTATAAAAGATAAAATTATTGGCAATAGTTGCCTGCTCCCATTTCTGCTCCAAAGTGAGTGTTGTTTTCTCTTCCATTTCAAATTCCTCCAAAAAGGATGTATAAAAGAATTAAAATCTTCTATACATAATATTGTTCAAAAATATCGATTTTAGACAAAAATTCTGGAAAAAAATTCCGAAGAATTGAAGAAAGCCCCCTCTGATTTTTTTAAGAAAGAGTAGATAATTTATTAAGCAAAAAAAGTTTTTGGGGCGTTGCGGGGGCATGAACTCGGTGATTTTCGCCCCCGCTGGAAAGGGTGGCGGAAGACCGCGGAGCGGGCTGGAGACAGGGGAAGGCTTTCCCCTGCAAAATAATTCTTAACAAAAAATTTATAATTCAAAATTTGCGTATTTGTATATCTGGTAATAAAATATTTATTACATAGAGACAAAAACGGGAGTTTTATATGAATCCAAAATTAAAACGAATTACAGCTATCGTTTTTATAGTAGAGATTATTGCTGCAATAGGACTCTTTATTTTAATCAGAAGTGTTGCGCGAAATCATGCCAGAACAAATGCCTTTGCTGATATGGAAATGTCTGCTCGTGTAAAGCGGGCCAGCTTTGAGACTTCCATGAACGAACAGCTTACTCTTGCCCTTCAGATGATAAAGATGCCGGCAATCAAAGAATATATGATTAACCCGGATGATGAAGAGTTGAAGGCAGCTGCTTTTAAGGATTTAAAGCCTTTTATGGAGTCGTTTAAATCAAAATCAATTTTCTGGGTTTCAGATAAGGATAAGGTGTTCTGGAGTGATATGCAGGCAAGTTATGTTGTTAAGCCGGAAAATCCTGATGAATACTGGTATAACATGACTTTGCATGAGACAGAAGTTTATAACTTTAATATCAACTATAATCCTTCGCTTAAGCAGACTAACCTTTGGGTAAATGCGGTAGTTCGAGATAATGCAGGAAAGCCTATTGGAATTGTTGGTACTGGTATTCCTCTCACCAATATGATTCAGGAAATGTATGAGAACCTTGGTTCTTCTATTACGATGTATCTTTATAATGATGCTGATGAAATTACCGGAGCACTTGATGATTCAATCGTAGAAAAGAAGGTTCATATTAATGAAGAAATGCCTCGAATTGTTGATTTTGATTTTAAACCGAAAGACATTTCTTATGAAAGTAGAGCTAGAAGTGATTATGTATTTGCTGCAATTCCTCTGGTAGGCTGGCATATTGTCATGCAGAAGAATTATACTCTTGCAGATTTCTTTTCCTTTGGTCGTACAGCTCTTATTGCGGGAATCATAACTGTAATTATCATTCTGGTTCTTTCAATCCAGATTTTGAATATGGTAAATCAGCTTACTGTTTTGAGCGATGCTGTTTATGATTTAAGTTCAGGAAATGCAGATCTTACAAAACGAGTTACCTTGAACAAGCGTTCTATGTTTAAGGTTTTTGGAACTCTTGTAGAAAATGAAAATAAGTTTATTGAAAAGCTGCAGGGAATCATTGAAAAGCTTAAGCTTTCTGAAGAGGACTTGAATTCTGTTGGTGTTAGTTTGTCTGGCAGTATGCAGAATACGGCAAGTGCAATTACTCAGATTATTTCGAATATTGATTCTGTACATTCTCAAATTAATAAGCAGAGCGAAAGTGTTCAGGAAACTGCAGGGGCTGTTAATGAGATTTCTGCAAATATTGATTCTCTTGAACGAATGATTCGCCAGCAGGCAGATGGAGTAACTCAGGCTTCTTCTGCTGTAGAAGAAATGATTGGAAACATTCAGTCGGTAAATACTTCTGTAGATAAGATGGCAGATTCTTTTGCTCAGCTTGAAAAACAGGCTCAGTCTGGTCAGGCAAAACAGGCTGCTGTAAATGAAAAGATTTATCAGATTGAAGATAAGTCAAAAATGCTTCAGGAAGCAAACCAGGCAATTGCTAACATTGCAGAACAGACAAACCTTCTTGCTATGAATGCGGCAATTGAAGCGGCTCATGCCGGAGAAGCAGGTAAGGGCTTTGCGGTTGTTGCCGATGAAATCCGTAAGCTTTCTGAAACTTCAACAGAACAGTCAAAGACAATTGGTGATCAGTTGAACAGTATTCAGGCTTCTATTCTTGAAGTTGTTGAAGGTTCTCAGGAATCAAGCCGTGCTTTCTCAATCGTTTCAAATGAAATTAACAATACAAATCAGCTTGTAAATGAAATCAAAGAAGCTATGTCTGAACAGAACGAAGGTTCAAAGCAGGTTATTGAAACTTTGCGTGTAATGAACGAAAGTACTTCTGAAGTAAGTACCTCTGCAAAAGAAATGATTGAAGGTAATAAACTGATTTTCAATAATATTGCCGGCTTGCAGGAAGCTTCAGGTAACATGAAATCCAGCATGGATGAAATGTCTATCGGTGCCCGTAAGATTAATGAAAGCGGTTCGGAATTATCTCAGATTGCAGATAATATGAAGAACTCTATTACAGGCATTGGAACTCAGATAGATCAGTTCACGGTTTAGAAGAATACTTGTTATCCCGAACGCTGCGCAACCTTTGTACGCACTTGCTGCGAAGGTGTGTTTCGGGAGTTCTTTACAATTCTTTCACAAACTTTTGTGAATCCCCGTCTTGTGAAAATCCGACTTTATGAAGGTATTTTTCATGAGCGGGGATTTTTGTTTCTGCAATAACTTTTTTTATTCCAAGATGCTTAAGATGTGTAAACATAAACTTTCCGGCAGAACAGTCGCGGTAAGCTGGGGTAGTATAATCAAGTTTTACGTTTAAATTGTCTTTCCCGTCATTATCAGCAATAAAAACACCTGCAGGAATTTCTTCGCAGGTAATCAGGAATATTCTGTCTTTTTCTGAGGGAGCAGAAAAATCAGGAAAGAACTTTTTTATATCACTACTGTTTGAAAAAAGAAAATGAGAAAGAAAACCGTCATTGAAATTAAGTTCTACAGCAGCGTATTCCTTTTTAGTGTTATTCAGCTTATAAAGATTTATGATATTGATGATAATCAGACAAACCTGCATGGCGGCGGTAGGGTAAGAATGAATACAGATTGCATAAGCACAGAATATCACACTACCAATTGTATTAATTATCCGCAGCTTCACCACCGAAGTCATCAACATAGAAACAATAACAAGCAGCGAGCCAAGATATCCGATAAGTTCTAAGAGTAAATCTAAACGCATAAAGAAATATTATAGTAGAAATACTTTTACGGCAAGGTAAAAATGTATTCGATGTTTTTACAAAGAGGACAAAGGTATTATAAAGGAATTGCAGAAAGTTGGCGCGAGGGAGCGGGGCGTGGTGCAAAAACACTCTTTTTGTGGCTGCCGCGAGAGCGGCAGGTTCAATAGTTTCTATACCACAAAAAGCGTGTAGCGCATTATTGCGCGGTTTTGTACCACGCAGCCGTGACCGGGAGCCAAAGTGTTAACCAGCTTTCTTTATAATACCTTTGACCTCTTTGTAAAGGAAACGAAAAATCATACATATTCACTAAAAATTATATTTCTACTATAATACTTCCCATGGCAACACAGCATAAAGAAATTGATGAAGAGACACTTACAAACTTACTTTATTTGTCTCGCTTGTCTCCTGAAAGTACAAATATGGAGACTTTGAAAAAACAGGTTGATGATATTGTTGGATATTTTGATATTCTTTCTAAGTATGATGATAGTGAAAATCCTTATGACGCATATCCTCGCACAGAGGCAGACAAGCTTCGTGGCGATACAGTAGTGGAAGGTCTTGAAATCAGCGATGTAAAGAAGGTTTCAGAAAACTTTATGGACGGATACTTCCAGGTTCCTAAGGTACTCGGGGAGGGCGCATAATGTATTACACAATTAAAGAAACCCGTGACGCTCTCAAAAAAGGCGAAGTTACCAGCGAAAAACTCGTTCGCGAC
>JAEEGK010031936.1_pt1 | contig 10340 bp, 19 predicted proteins | sample 8958771 | NCBI WGS metagenome assembly JAEEGK01 (sample SAMN16246547, study PRJNA631951) | gut metagenome | biome: gut microbiome; feature: rumen; material: SC-attached | host: Bos | place: Iran: Karaj | collected 2018-10 | reverse complement strand
GGTCTTTACGGTATTAAAATCTGTTGGGGATGGCAATACTGTAAATTTAAAGTTGTTTTCACTTGCAACCACAAGTTTATTGCTTGCACTTGCACCCTCAGGTACAAGCAGCGCAACTGCATTGCTTGTCACCGCCTTCATGTCACCAGCAGTAATGGAATCAGTAATCTGTGATTCATCAAGTTTATCAGGAGAATGAATCTCATCATACTTCTTCCTTTCTGCAATAGGAAGTTCAAGGAATTCTTCCTCAGTACCTTCAAAAATCTTTTTGTATTTCTCACTAACACTGATACCACCATCGAGCTGCAAATTAATTGTATCTCCGTCAGGTTTTACGATACCTGCTTTCTCAGTTGTTGCCGTACTAACCTGTCCACCAAACACATCCCATTTTAACTGTCCATCATAATCAACAGCAACAATATTATGGTCTGGTCCAACCGGTACACCATAACCCTCAACGAAATCACCGGTTGTAGTAAACTCATCAGTAATATTATACATCCAACCAAGCTGAACAGGACTGTCACCTGTCTTTTCATAATAGTCTTTACCGGCTTCAACCACTGTATCAATTGTCAAAACAAATACTTTCTGATTATTGATTTCATACCAATGTAAACTTGCAGGGTCTTCATCTCCAACCGGTGTTATCTTACTAAATATACCTCTAAGGTTAGGAAGATTCTCAAAGGTTATACTTGCTTTTGGTACGATTGGAACAGGTAAATTAATGATTGCGTCATTAAGACCACCAAGAGCCTCTTCCACTGTATATTCTACATTACCATCAATTGTAAGTGGTGTATCAAGCATTACTTTTTGGAAAGGTGTAATATCAACCCATTCTGTAAGTGCGATAAGTGTTACATCACGAACAGCCTGTGGATTATAAGAACCTGTTTCAGAGCCAACAATCCACCAAGGCATTGTAGATGCTTCGATTCTTGCAAAATTAATTGTAATTGAATTAATTATATCAGGATTTATACCATCACTAATTCTCTGAACAAGTGCATTACTACCTGCCATATATGTGATTGTACCATTTGTATCTGGATTAACGGTTGGAACATCTGTAGTTACATTTGTATAAGATGTAGGGGCGGTAGAAACAATAGTACCATCTTCATCTGCAAAGTAAGTGGTCGTTCCTGCAGAAAACTTTAATTTTTTCGTTGAAGTTTTCTGCATCTGATAAATATGACCTTTCTTATAGATGCCGTTATCCTCTCCAATATAAAGTCTTACAGCAAATTCATCTGCCGTAGTAGGCATAAGATTTACACTCTTAAGTCGTGTATTAACATGGTTTGCTACTTCAGCCAAACCACGTTTATCAAGATATTCTTTGGCCATTTCTATTTCCTCCTTTTAGAAATACTGAGAAATGTATAATCTAATATATAAAAAGGCTATTGATATAATAATACCAATAGCCCAAAAGGATTAAAAAAATGAAAAAATCTTTTAACGAAGAATGTCTCCGTCATCTTCTCTTATTACATTTTCAATATTACCTTCATATTCAAAAGTAATATATTCATTTACAGTAACTGCAACTTCATATGGTGTTAAACTTGAAGTAAACATCTTATAAAGACCACTTGTTGTAATTTTCTTTGTGAAATAAAAAGGAATAGTTCCTTCATAACAATAAAGAAGTATTGGATTTTCAGGAACATCTACTGAAAGTTCAACCTGTTTAATTGCATCATAACCATTATCAGGTTCTATCAAAGTATCTCCGTTTTCAGTGATTGCAACTTCTTTGTTATTCTGAATAACAGGAATATAAGGTGGTGTTTCTTCCCTACATGTTACAAAAGAAAGTTCAAAAGGTTCTTTCATAACATAATCATTTACACTTGATACAAGTCCACTGATTTTAAGAGTATAGGCTTTTTCATAACTTAATTTATTTTCAAGACTTGCTGTTAGATTTCCACCAGCCATATTTACGGATAAAATGGCAAAGAACTCATGTCCTTCATTATCAAAAATTCTTGCCGTAGCATTATCAATCTTTACAGGAAGATTTGTCTTTAATAAAAATACCGGCTGAACAGGTGCATTATCAATTGTTCCAAGCTGCATTGAAACATCTGTAACTTTAACAAAAATTTCAGGTTCAGGCTGAGGACTTGGTGGATTTGGTACATAAGGTTTTGGAACGATTTCAAAAGTAATCTCATCTACAAAATCATTATATTGATTATTTATGAAAGCTGACCAATAAACCATTATTTTTCTTTGAAGTGTAGTTCCTTCAATTGTTTCAGTATTAGGAATTGTAAGGGTTACACTGCTTGCAGGTGTCAATGATTTTTTATAAATATCATCAACTACTGACCAAGATTCTTTATCATTATTTAATGCGAGTAAGGTATATTGAATCTTTGTTGGAATATAATATTGTCCTGTACTGTCTCTGAATCCAAGGTTTACTACTACTGTAGAACCTTCATTTGGTGTATTGTTTAATCGTATCATTTATATTCTCCTATTCTTCATCGTTATTGTAAAGCATATCATCTTCTTCGGCTGACCGAGATATATAATCTTCTTCGGCTGACCAAGACAAATAATCTTGTTCGGCTACTTTCCAACCTCTTTCCCATTCCTGATATTCAATTGGCTCAGATGCTGAGAAATAAGGGTTATCGGACTTCTCAAGACAATCATAATAAGCGTCATATCCATCAGTATAAGCATTTGATTTAATAGGTCTGCGAGATGATTGAATATTAATTCCAAAACTAAGTGCAATTTCTTTTAATTCTTCAATTGTCCATTCGGTTAGGTCAAACATCATTGTGGGGTCTATTTCCCAAATCTTATCAATTATTTTTTGTTTCTCAACTTCTTCAGAAAGATTTCCATCATATCCTAATTTAATACTCTGTTTTGAATTAAAAACTTCATTCAAAGTATCTCGATTTCTTTCGAACCCAAATTTCGTTCTCATTATAGTATCTCCATAAAATTAAATTCTTCTACAAGAACAGAAGGTATCTGATAGACATCTTCTGTAATCTCAATTACTGTTAAAAATGAATTATCTTTTACGACATTAAAATCGTTTTCAACTATATCTAACATATTAAAATATATAAAAATCTTTTAAAAACTATGGTAACTGTAAACCCCTAATATGAACTATATATCCTGTATATATTTGTATTTATCAAATATATGTTAAAAATAGTATATTTAATAAATTTATTAAATATTTCTTGACTATATCTATGTAATATGTTATATTTATTACAGATAGTAAAACTATCGAGGAGCAAATTATGGATATGTTTAATAAGGAAAATCAGAAAGCACTCAAAGAAGAGTACAAAGAACTTCTCAAAGATGTTTGGGGCAATGATGCAAGAATGATTAATTACTGTCTCAAGAAGAATGAACTTCTTATTAAGACAGAAGAAGGTTACATTCTTGGAATCGAAAAACAGGGAATTAAAAAGGATTTTTGTTTCGGTTATCGTCTTAATTCACATGATACAGATGAATATGATGCAGCTAACAGAATGGCAAATCATGTTCAGTCTGACGCTGATTATTTCTTTGCTGAGAATATGAAATCATTCAGAGCTTGGATTAAAGAGTTCTCAGATAAAGATAATCGTTTCTTCTTTCAGAACCATTATCACAGACAGGCAAACGACATTCTGAAAAACGTAAACTGTGTTTCATCGTTCTATCCTGAAACATCTGACATGGAGTTCATCTCTGAAAATGACCGTGAACTTATTCTTGCCGCTTATAAGGAATGTGCTGACAGGCACTCTAAGAAAATTACAACATACCTTAAAAGATATGGAACTTCTAAGGTGAGAAGCTGGTCTTATTGGGAAGATGCATAAGTAACTTTCGGTGGGTTGAAAAACACCCACCGTCTATAATAGATGTTTTTGGAAGGTTATAATTATGGATTATATTATTATTTCAGCACTTAAACTTTTAGCCGATAAAGTAAAAGAGCACAATGAAAACCCTGATGATTCTTTTACCAATGAAGCACTTTCAAATTGGATATGGGATTATTATTCTTTGGAATCAAACAAAGAAGCCATAGAAGAATGGTATTATAATTATGTTTTCTAAAGGAGTAAATTATGATTTTCTGTACAATCAACAATAAAAAATATCGTGTATTATTTTGCAAAGATTCTGTTACTTTCTTTGATAATGATGATGAATCTGTTTTCTTGACTACAGATAATTCCAGAAAATTATCAAGCGTTATTAAAAGTCCATTCTTTTTAAGGAGATAATTTATGTGGGTTGATAAATACGGTTTTGAAATTTTTGAACCCACAAAAGATTCTTTAAGTAATACTGACCGTTGGGTTGAAGGTAAACCAAAAGAAGAAATAAAACCAAAAGTTGAAGTACCTAAAAAACCTAAGAATGATTGTCTTTTCTAAAGGAGCAAATTATGACAAAGTGGGAAGAATTTAAAATAAATACATATCAGAGTATGTTAGGCATACATGGTGCAAGATTTATGATTGAGAGTTTTGATTTATATGAAGAATCAGATACACTTATTGTAAATTATAATAACAACAAAAGTATTGAAATCAATGTTCTCCCTCAAGAGTTTTCTGATGTTTATGCCTTTGAAAAAGAACTTAAAAGAAAACTCGTCATTGGTAAACCTCAGAAAAAACCCACAGATGTATTCTATAACTTCATTAAGGACAGAATGTCATCTGTAGTTTATATTACCAAAAATGAAATAGATAATTTGGCAGCATCCCTTAAATTGTCTGTTGATTATATCTTAAAACAAATTGATGTATTGAGACAGGTTAATGACATTTATTTTATCATTAAATCTGATGCTGATAAGGTGAAACTTCCCGGTGGTTTTGATATTGAATATAATTTACCCTATAATGAAATAACAGATGATATATTAAATCTGTTAAGGTAGGTTATTTATGAAAAACTGGTCAGGAATTCCAATGACAGAAGAAAGTAAAAAAGAATGGGAACAAACATTTATAGATATTGAAGAATCCATATCTAATGTTATGAAATATGGACAGGATATGGATTCTTCTAAAGAAGATTAATTGTCAATTATTTTATGGACTTTTTCTGCCCATAATTCCCATTCATTAATAAGGCCATTAAGATAAACTATTTCTTCACCCATATCTTTAACTGAATGAACTTCTTCCCTTTCTTCCCTTTGTGGTTCTGGTGGAAGAATGATATTATTGTTCTTTGGCTTTGTTACGCAGCTTGTCATTATTAGTATTAATAATGTTGTTGATAATGTCAAACACTTCTTCATCGGTTTTTGCATTTTGAATCTCCTTTTCTACTTTCTTTGTTTCCGTTTTAATTTCGTTTTGTTTTTTAATATATTCAGTAAGAATCGAAGCATTCTGATTTATCTTTTCAATCTCAGAATTAAGGTCTTTAATTTCCTTATTTTTCTTCTTAAGATTCTTGAATAAGATTACCAGAATAATGATAAGTAAAATAATAACTGCTGACATAATTAAAATTGTTTTCATAAGGTTCTACTCCATAATATGTTTAAAATATTCAACAGAATCATCCTGACCATATTCATCATATAAAAAGTCAAGTAATTCTTCGATATCTTTTGGTTTTACTTTATTATAAAATTCATCTGCAACTTCCGGATATTTTTCTGAAAGTTCCCATATATCCATTATTTGTTCATCGGGATAATAATTATTTTTAATTTCTTCTTCCCAAAGTTTACTTAATTTTTCATTACCAAAATTGTTATCTTCAAGAAATTCTTTACAGGAATTAAAATCATAATGATTCTTCCAGTTGTTCCACAAAACATCCTCATTTAAAAACCATTCTTCTTCAAAATTAAAAGGTTCTTCAGATGGTGTTGTTAACCATGTATCATAATCCATGATTTTCTCCTATTCAGTTTTTTTATTCCTATTTCTTTTGCTTGCCAATTCCTGGTCTCGTAATGCTTTCATAACAGAAACGTCTGTTCTGATATCATTAATGGAATTCGTTAAGTTATTAAGTACATTCATAATCGTATCGTTCTGTTTCTGAATGACATCATTTTGTTTTTGAATTATATCCTTACATTCTTTAATCTCCTTGGCATTTTCCTTAATCTTTGCAGACATAAGAGCCCCCTTCCAGATTATACCGGCAATTGGTAAGAGATATATCACATCACGTAACCAGTCTATTTTGTCCATATTTTATTATCCCCCATGAATTATATATAATTTTATTCAATAAATTTACGGTAAGAAACGGGTTGTCCTACCTTTACTGTTATACTCTCACCACTTGGGTCAAATATAACTTTTTTCTTGTTACAAACTACAAAATGACTTGCCTTATCATCAGGATTCTTTTTATATTCTACAGTCCATAAACCTTCCGGTAATTCGGATAAAGATTTAATATAAACTTTTTCAATGTCTCTGATTTTATAACCCATAAATCCAAGATACTGAACAGGTTTACTTACAAAACCATCATCATCAACATATCCTAAATTCCAGCCACCTAAAAAATCAGAAGTTAATGTATGCGTATCTGGTTTTATATTTTTTCTTTTTTCACAAATATAGGCATAACAATAACCACAACAAGAATTTGAGAATAATTCTTTCATTGTACTTTGTATATTCATCATAATTAATATCTCCTATAATAATATATATAGTTTATATTAGGGGTTTACAGTTACCATAGTTTTTAAAATATCTTTGATATGAAGGTAAATTACCCTTGGTAATGATATTTATCGATTTATGCTAAAAGAATCGTTCTACGACAATCCTAGGGGCATTATAGACCAAATTTAAAATGACAATTCCTTCTTCAAATCATTGTTATTGGTTGGTTTTAAGAAATAAGTCCTTTTGAGAACCTGGATTAACCCATCATCTTTTATAGCTGCAACAACAAATATCATATCACCCCAAACACTTGTTGCTCCAGGAATGGCTGTTCTTACATAATCATTCTCATGTAATGGAACATCTGACTTAATAAATGCCGTACATAATTCATCAGCATCATCGGGAAACCAATTAAAATGATAATAAACCGATTTACTTACGGTAAAATTAATCCATATTCGAGATTCATATTTATGATATTTGTTTCCGAGAACCTTATCGGAATCCCTTTTTTCAATTTCGTTATATGTGGTATCTTCATAACCAAGGGCAATCTTGCGTTCAGGAGTAAAGATTGTACAAGGTTGACCAAAAATCTCAACCTGTCTATCCATATATTCTGCATAGGCATCATATTGTAAAAAGTTTTCAACACTCATTTATCACTCCTCAGATTCTTCTTCCCACCAATCATCAGGAGAACCTATTTCATCAGTTTCAATTACATTATCTTCTTCTGTTTCTTCATCAAGATTTTTTACTTCATCTACTTCATCAAGATTTTCAAAATCTTCATCAAATTCTTGTTCTTCTTCCTGAATACGTTCAAAGAATACATCGCCTTTATCATTTTTCTTTCCGATTGTTATTGTAGTACCTTGAGGATTTACGGCATAAATGGATTGTCCGTCATTCAATCTGTCATAATATGCGGCGAACATTTTGGCAATAAGGGCTTTATTACGCTGTAAATATTCTAACACCACATCGCAATGTTTACACATTGTTGATTTGAGATTTGGATTACGGATTTTAGGAAATCTGTTTTCGTGTGGAATTCCGTAAATATATTTTAACTGCGTTGAGAGATATGCAAATCCATGAAAAAGGAACGATTTACAGTTACAGCGAATGTGAATATCACCGAAATTTATTGCATAATCAATAGCGTCTTCAAAATCAATATCTTTATCTTTACCGATACAATAAAAATCTTCGAACAAAACAAAAATTGTATACCAAGTTTGATTAGTGCCTGTCCTACCATCTTTCATTTTAACTGTTTCGCCAAAATGAGAAGATTTTATTTTTAGTCGAATAGTGTTTGCATAACAATATTCGATAACTGGAGATTCCAATTCTTTAACATGTTGAGAACGATGAATGAAATTGGGGTCTTCATTATCAAGAAGTTCTTGCATTGTAAAAGAGTATATAGGTTCTTTTAATTTTATATTCTTCATTAGAATCTCCTATTACCATCAAGTTCCTGTAAAATAAACGGAAGTACCAAAGTATTAATAATTTCAGGGTCAGTATCTTCAAATGAAATACTCTTATCTCCAATTACATATGATGAACCATTATCAATTATTTTAATTGTGTTTTCACCATCGGTAAGTTCACATTCATCTTTAGAGAGTTCATTTAAATCCATCCCTTTCGGTAATATTGCAGCAAGCAATGTCCATTTGTTTATATCTTCATTTTCCATACAAATAAATATATAATTAATTACAGAGGTGTATTATGTCAAATGATGAATTAATGAATTACTGTAAAAACAGAATTAAAACTTATACTTTTCACAAACTGAATCTTAAAGATGTACAGACAAAAGAACAATTTAATGATTGTGTGAATGAACTTTTATCAGATATTAATGATGATAATAAACTTCTTATGGATATTGAAAGAAGTGGAGAACCTGTTCCAAAACCAATTGCACAATCTTTTGCAGGCCTTACAGCTTATTCTGATAATGTTATGGAGTTTTATTGCAGATTTAAAATTTTAATGAATTTTTAAAATTTCACTTTACATATTTGCTCTTTAATGATATTATTATAACAGATAGTAAATATCTGAGGAGCAAATTATGATTTCTAATTGTTTATTCGAAGCAATTAAGGCAAAACTCAAAGACCCAAGAAATGTAAAGATTTATCTTTACCCACCAAAAATCAACTGTGGCAAATTTCATTTTTATTGGGTTAATGGTGAACAGTTCTATCACTTTATAAAAGATGATAAAAAATCTATTCTGCTCTTTGAAGGTCACATAAAAGAAAGTGGTGCTAAATTGTTTTATTCTTTTATGGGCCATAAAATGTATACATCAGGGTTAAATAAAGAACAGGCATATCAGTTGGCAAAAAAATATCGTCTCCCATTTTCGAGAGACGATATTAATGATATTTGGTTTAACGAAGAAAACGATTAGTAGTCTTCTTTGCTGTAATGACTGAACTTCAGGTTTCCTGTATCTTCGGAATATCCTGCGTTTTCAAGTCTTGTAACTAAAGCAGAACTTCTTGCCTTTTCTTCGGTAGGAAATACTTTAGCCCGTTTGTTTGTAGACCAACCTTCAGGAGTATTATCAAGACTTACAAATTCCCAACGACCATCTTTCATAATTTCAATAACAGTTTCTGTATCTGATGTAAGTACTGATTTAATCAGACTGTTAGCAAGGAATGTACGTTCATCAATTTCATTTCCATTATGGTCAAAAAGTCTGAATCCATCTAATGAATCAGGTTCAAGGTCGTAATATTCAAGATTGTCACCTTCATCACAGAATGGTTCGTTTGGAATTACTTTTGTAATCTGCCAAGAACTATACTGTTCTGTTTCGTCATCCCAATCAGTACCATTATATTCAAAGATAAATCCTTCAGCTTCAAAAGAACCAAACTCTTCCGTGCGGTCAATTTCATCTGAGTATTCATCTCCATCATTAATTGTATCACCCTCTGAATAAGTAGCCTGTGAAGTTTCAATACTTGTACAGTTCCATACATCTCCACCATTCTGCTGAAACCAATATTCATTACCGTTTGAATCTGTAATATAACATTCGTCAAAACCATAATTCAAATCATCATCAGTTTTCCAAGACCAATAATCATCTTTGTTTGGTTTTTGGAACAGTTCAGGATTTTCACGAAGAATCTGTTCGATTTCAGATGTGAATGTCTGAATAAAACCATCGTAATCATAATCATCAGCACGTTCTTCATGGTCAAGCCATTTCTGAATCTGTTCATTTACACCCATTTCGGCTTTTTCAATGATATAACGAGCTGCCGGGTTTACAGATTCGTTTCCGTAACCACGACCAATCATATCTCCGTCACCATTGTAACGACCTATAATCTGCATGGCAGCTCTTACTATTTCACCACCAACAGTATTTGCCTTTCCACTATCGTTTGTGTACTGTTCAGCCCAAGATTCCAAATCTCCGTCAATATCAAATTCTGTATTGATGTCTTCAGCAATATCAAGGATTCCTGATTTAATCAGTTTAGGCTTGTACTGTTCAATCCAAGATGAAAGAATCTGTTTTGCATAACCTACATTGATATCCTGTTTCTGAGCAATACATTCAGCAGCATAATCTTCCGACCATTTACCTGAGAGAATGTTCTTTACAGTTTTTACAGGGAA
>JAEEGK010031934.1_pt1 | contig 10340 bp, 9 predicted proteins | sample 8958771 | NCBI WGS metagenome assembly JAEEGK01 (sample SAMN16246547, study PRJNA631951) | gut metagenome | biome: gut microbiome; feature: rumen; material: SC-attached | host: Bos | place: Iran: Karaj | collected 2018-10 | reverse complement strand
AGGAATGATTTCGTTCCCAGAGTGGACAAATAAGTTAGGGTTGAGATGGCTGTATCGGTTGTTCACTCAGAAGGGGATGTTCAAACGACTATTCCAGACATACCCAAAGTTTGTGGTAACGTATTCGAAGTTTCTTTCGAAGATGGGTAAGACTTCTGTTAGCGGTTAATGGTTAAAGATTATAGTCGCGAGCAGTTTCTTGAACTGGTGCGGGCTGGACTGTTTCTAGGAAACGAGGCGCGCATTATGGCTCATGGTACTCCTGTGGATTGGGGTGCGGTTTATCGTTTGGCAGAGGAACAGTCGGTGCTGGGGCTTGTGGCTGCTGGTATCGAGACCTCGCCACCATCAGAGAGACCGCCACAGGAGGTGATATTGCAGTTTGTAGGGCAGACCTTGCAACAGGAACAACGGAACAAAGCGATGAATGCTTTTGTGGCAGACCTTATAGAGACGCTACGAGAGAACGACATCTATACGCTACTGGTGAAGGGGCAGGGAATTGCGCGATGCTATGAGCGGTCTCTGTGGAGGGCGTGTGGAGACGTCGACTTGCTGTTGAGCGAGGATAACTACCGAGAGGCGAAAGCGGTGTTGGGAAAGATGGCTGGCCATGCAGAGCGGGAGACGGTGAAGAACGCCAAACGGATGCATCAGGAGTATCAGATTGGCGGGTGGACTGTGGAGTTACACGGAACAATGCACTCTGATCTCTCGCGAAAGATAGACAGGGAAATTAACAGGGTGCAGGGAGAATGCATTTATGGGGGCAGCGTCCGGTCAGAGGAGTTTAAGAGTTCAAAGGGTGCCAGAGTTCAAGTTTTTTTGCCGGGTGCAAATGAAGATGTGATATTTGTTTTTACGCATATCTTACAGCATTTGTTTCTGGAAGGAATTGGGCTAAGGCAGATTTGTGACTGGTGCAGGCTGCTCTATACTTATAGGGATTCTTTAAATTACGGATTACTGGAGTCACGCATTCGAAAAGGCGGAATTAGAACAGAGTGGAAAGTGTTTGCAACTTTGGCAGTAGATTATCTTGGAATGCCTGGCGGATATATGCCATTGTATGACGGCTCCAATAAGTGGCGGAAAAAGGCTGACAAATTATTAGCCTTTGTACTCGAAACTGGCAACTTTGGTCATAACAGGGATATGAGTTATAGAAATGAAGAATCTGCCATCTCACGCAAATGGAAAACCTTCTATCACATAACATCAGATACCTTTAAACAATTCGCGATATTCCCGATGGACTCTATCAGAGTTTGGTGGCGGATGATGGTGATAGGACTCTTATCGCTTGTCCGGAAATGATGTATAGAGGATTATCAGAATAGAGACCTAATGGTTGAAGAAGTTGTTACATATGTTACATAATGGTTTTGTAATGAAACGATATGGCTAACGAACTACAAATTTCTCAACGTGGAGTTGAGATGCCAGCATCACCTATCCGAAAACTGGCCCCTTTTGCATATGCAGCGGAAGATAGAGGCGTTAAGATATACAGGCTGAACATTGGTCAGCCTGATTTGCCCACGCCACAAAAGGCACTGGATGTACTGAAGCATATTGATCGCAAGACGCTGGAGTATAGTCCTTCGCAGGGATATCGCTCATTACGTAAAGCTTTGGTGAACTACTATGACCGCTATCAGATAAAACTGTATGCGGATGAGATTATCATCACTTGTGGTGGTAGCGAGGCAGTTTTGTTTGCCTTTATGAGTTGCCTGAATCCGGGTGATGAGATTATTGTACCTGAGCCGGCTTATGCCAACTATATGTCGTTTGCCGTTTCTGCGGGAGCTGTTATTAAGACGGTAGCGACTACCATTGAAGAGGGCTTTTGCTTGCCTAAAGTAGAGCAATTCGAAGAGTTGATTAACGAGCGGACAAAGGCTATTCTGATTTGTAACCCCAATAATCCGACGGGCTATCTCTATACGCAAAAGGAGATGAACCAGATACGAGATTTGGTGAAGAAGTATAATCTTTACCTGTTCTCCGATGAGGTTTACCGTGAATTTATCTATACGGGTTCTCCATATATTTCTGCCATGCATCTGGAGGGTATTGAACAGAATGTGGTGCTGATAGATTCTGTGTCTAAACGTTATTCTGAATGTGGTATTAGGATTGGCGCTTTGATTACCAAGAATGAGCAGGTACGTAAGACTGTGATGAAGTTCTGCCAAGCAAGGCTTTCTCCTCCTTTGATTGGCCAAATGATTGCAGAAGCTTCCATTGAAGGAACAGAGCAGTATTCACGTGAGATGTATGATGAGTATGTGGAGCGTAGAAAGTGCTTGATAGATGGCGTGAACAGAATTCCTGGGTGCTATACGCCTGTACCTATGGGCGCATTCTATACGGTTGCTCAGCTGCCAGTAGAAGATACAGAAAAGTTCTGTGCTTGGTGTTTGAGCGAATTCTGTTGGAAGGATGAGAAGACGCCTTCTGACAAAATTGGGGAGACCATAATGATGGCACCTGCCGCCGGTTTCTATTCCACTCCCGGAATGGGAATGAATCAAGTGCGCTTAGCGTATGTGCTGAATAAGAAAGATATTCAAAGGGCTTTGTTTTTGTTGGAAAAGGCTCTGGAACAGTATAAGGCGGTAGAAAAGTGACGGTTGAAGAGTTAAGTTCATATACGCCTCAAGACTTGGCAGACCTTGATGCTCTGATGCATGAGTTATCTGCTACAAGTTTCTGTAACGAGGAGCTTTTGAACAATGCCTTGAATGATGCCAATGTTCACGTGTATGTGATTAGGGATAAAGGGCACATAGTGGCTACCGGCACGCTTTGCATCAAACATACGCTGGAGTTTACCATTGCTGATATTGAATCTGTGGTTGTCAGCTCAAAGTGCCGTGGCCGTGGATACGGAAAGGAGTTGATGACGGCTATGATTAAGGCGGCTATGAAGATGAATGTGCATCATATACAGTTGACTTCCAATCCCGCGCGGGTGGCAGCAAACCGGCTGTATCAGGACTTGGGGCTTGAGCGGTATGAGACGAATTGTTATAAGAGGATTCTTACAGTCTAATAATAGATAATAATCAAAAATATGAAATACTTAATCGTAGTAGCGCACCCAGATGATGAGGTGCTGGGTGCAGGAGCATCGATATGGAAATGGGCTCACAACGGTGGCCAAGTGGATGTGTGCATCATGTGCACGGAGGCGAAGGCGCGTGCGTTCCGTCCGGATGACAAGGAACTGGATGATGATACGCATGCGGCATTGAAATATATCGGCGTGAACAAGGAGTATGAAGGGACGTTCCCGAACATCGAGATGAACACGGTGCCGCACCTGCAGCTGGTGCAGTTCATCGAGGGTGCCATCAAGGAGAGTGAGCCGGACATTATCATCACGCATCATCCTGCAGATACGAACAACGACCATCTGCAGACATCGATGGCGTGCCAGGAGGCGGTACGTCTGTTCCAGCGCAGGCCGGAGGTGAAACGTGTGAAGGAGTTCTGGTATATGGAAGTACCTTCATGTTCGGAGTGGAAGATTAACAATGCCATGCAGACGTTTAACCCAAACAACTATGTAGAAGTTGGTAAGGAAGGTGTTGATGCCAAGATAAAGGCTTTGGGCATGTATCGTGGCGTAATGCGACCTTATCCGCATCCGCGTTCTGCAGAGTATATCAGCGGCCTTGCTGCTGTCCGTGGCAGCCAGTGGGGAGTGAACTATGCGGAAGCATTTGAGGTCGTGTTGAGAGCATACTAATGAAGTTGACAGTTATGAAGATTACGCAAGCAATACTTGATAATCTGACAGAACAGGCGAAGGCGAGTCCTCGGTTGAGAATGAATCTGGATTTGCGGAACTCTGCTGAAGACCAGAGCCAGCGAATGCTTAATGCGATAGAGCCAGGCTCGCCATTGCCTATTCATAGACACCAGAAGAGTTCGGAGACTGTGGTGTGCTTAAGAGGTAGATTGGTGGAGGAGTATTATGATGAATTAGAGCGCATCTGCACCGAGCGGATTGAACTATCGCCAAATGGGCCTGTTGTGGCTCTTAATATACCTGCAGGTCAATGGCACACTGTTCAGGCTTTAGAATCTGGAACGGTGATTCTGGAAATGAAGAATGGACAGTATGAACCATTGTTTGACGTGGACATACTGAAATAAGATGGATGAGAATATTCTGAATCATAGATTGCGAGAGTTTATAGAGAATGAAACTCGTTCATGTTCTATGGATTATGGCTGCATAACACCGGAATACGTCTATCGGATGCTTGGAGGTCAATATTCTATAGATGAAATTCAAGATGCGTTAAGCTTATGTCTAAAAGAATATTATGAGCGTTAAAGACTTTCTTAAAGGTGTATGGCAGTTTTGTTCATACCTCTTTTGGCCGCAATGGGGAAAACATAAAGAGTAAATCAATGGAAAAGTATCAATATCATATTTTTAGCCCGTATAGGGTTTGCCCATTAGGGGCACATGTAGATCATCAGCATGGATTGGTGACAGGTTTCGCTATAGACAAAGGCGTTGACCTATACTTCGATGTAAATGACAGTCAAAAGTCAAAGGTCGAAGGTCAAAGGTCGTGGCCGGAGAGTCATGTGCATTTGGAGTCGAGGACGTTTGAAGGAATTGTTGATTTTGAGATTGACAAGCCATCACAGGTGCGTGAACATCATTGGGGTGACTATGCCCGGGGTGCTAAGTATGCGCTGCGGAAGCGATTTGAACTGAAGCGAGGTATCGAGGGAGTCATTCAGGGTTCTTTGCCCGTAGGTGGATTGTCATCAAGTGCTGCCGTGCTGATTGCTTATGTGATGGCGTTTGCCAAGGCGAATGATATTACGCTACAGCCGTTTGAGGTGGTGAAGATAGCATCGGAGGCAGAACGGGAGTATATCGGACTGAACAATGGTTTGCTGGATCAGGCTTGTATTGCCTTGGGCAAGAAGGATGGACTGCTGTTCCTAGATTGTGACAGCAACGACTGGCGTATCATCAAGCGGAATGCGGATATGCCGGAGTTTGAGATTGGCATCTTCTTTTCTGGACTTACTCGTTCGTTAGTGAACTCGGACTATAACCTGCGTGTCTATGAGTGTAAGACGGCGGCTTGGAATATGCTGGCCTATACAGACCAGCCGCTGAAGACGTTTGATAAGACATTTTTAAGGGATATACCCAAGGCGACATTTGAAAAGACGAGGATTGCGATGCCTGCGAGGTTTGCACGCAGGGCTGAGCACTTTTATAGTGAGTACCGCCGAGTGCGACAAGGGGTGACGGCTTGGGAAACGGGTAACATGAAATTGTTTGGTAAGTTGAGCTTTGACTCGTGCGAGAGCAGCATCCATAACTACGAGTGCGGAAGTGCGGAGCTGATTGCTATCTACGAGATTATGCGAAAGTTGCCAGGAGTGTATGGTGGCAGATTCTCGGGAGCTGGCTTTAAGGGGGCTTGCATTGCACTGGTGGATCCTGCATACAAGGAGGAGATTCAAAGGGTGCTCACAGAGAAGTATCTAGAGCAGTTCCCTGAATATGAAAAAACATTCCAAGTCTTTTGGGTCCGTCCTGACGATGGAGCCAGATTCGTCGATTGAAAATTGATTTTATGAAGAATATAGTAATTGCAGCGGGATATGCAACGAGATTGGGAGAGTTGACGAAGAACTTTCCGAAGCCATTGTTGAAGATTGGAGAGAACACTATTCTAGGGAGGATGCTGGATGATATCGACAAGATTCCAGAGATAGATGAGCATATTATCATTACGAACCATAAGTTTGCTGGCATCTTTGATGAGTGGGCGAAGGATTTGCAGTATAGCAAACCTATTACCATCGTGGATGATGGCACAGAGACGAATGATACTCGTCTTGGAGCTGTATGCGATTTGCTGTATGCAATGGATAAGCTCCACATCGATGATGATTTGCTCGTTGTCGCCGCCGACAACCTCCTCTTCTTCTCCTTCCAGGAGTTCGTAGATTTCGCCAAACAGAAAGGCACCTCCTGCATCATGTGCCACGAACAGCCCTCCATCGAGAAGCTCCAGCGCACTGGTGTCGTAGAGCTCGATGCTGATTATCGCGTCCTCGGTATGGAAGAGAAACCACAGGTACCCAAGAGCCACTGGGCCGTGCCACCTTTTTATATATATAGAAAGGAAGACCTCGACCTGGTGCGTCACTCCGTCGAGAATGGCTGTGGCAAGGATGCCCCTGGCAACCTCGCTCACTACATGGTCGAGCACACCACTATGCACGCCTGGCCCATGTCTGCCGGTCGCTTCGACATCGGCAGTCTCGACACATATTATGAAGCAGTAGAGAAATACGGAGACCCCTCCAACTCCCCTGTTTAGGGGAGAGAAAAGACTCCGAATGATAAACCAATTAAAGTTATAACAAATAGAAAGTATCCCTAAGCAGGGAGATTTAGAGGGTCTCCCTCCCCCTAAGCAGGGGGGAGATGGAGGGGGTCTCGCTCCCCCTAAGCAGGGGGAGATGGAGGGGGTCTTTTAAAGGGTCTGAATATGCAAAAGATAGATTTAAATAATAAGTGTATCCTCGTCACTGGCGCAGCCGGCTTCATCGGCAGCAACCTCGTTAAGCGTCTCATGCACGACCTCACAGGCGCTACCATCGTTGGCATCGACAATATGAATGCCTACTATGATGTATCCTTAAAAGAATACAGGTTGAAGACCCTCCTAAATCCTCCCTGCTCAGGGAGGACTTCAGACTTTCCCCCTAATCAGGGGGATAAAAGGGGGTCTTTTGTGTTTGTCAAGGCCGACATCGCCGACAAGTCCGCCGTCGACGCCCTCTTCGCCCAGTACCACTTCGACATTGTGGTGAACCTCGCCGCCCAGGCAGGCGTCCGCTACTCCATCGAGAACCCCGACGCCTACATCCAGTCGAACATGATTGGCTTCTACAACATCCTGGAGGCCTGCCGCCACTCGATGGATGAAGTAAGATGTAAGAAGGAAGATGTGAATGCTCAGCCATCAGCCATCAACCATCAGACATATCGTGGCGTTGAACACCTTGTGTACGCCTCGAGTAGTTCTGTCTATGGCGGCAACAAGAAGGTGCCCTTCTCCACCGACGACCGTGTGGACAACCCTGTCTCCCTCTATGCCGCCACCAAGAAGAGCAACGAGCTCTTCGCCCACTGCTACAGCAAGCTGTATAATATCCCCACCACCGGCCTGCGCTTCTTCACCGTCTATGGTCCTGCCGGTCGTCCTGATATGGCCTACTTCGGCTTCACTAACAAGCTGCTGAAGGGTGAGACCATCCAGATATACAACTATGGCAACTGCCGCCGTGACTTTACCTATGTCGACGACATCGTCGAGGGTATCGTTCGTGTGATGCAGGGTGCTCCCGAGCGTAAGACCGGTGAGGACGGCCTGCCCATTCCACCCTATGCCGTCTATAATATTGGTGGTGGCCAGCCCGAGAACCTCCTCGACTTCGTCAACATCCTCCAGGAGGAACTCCTACGAGCTGGTGTCCTTCCCCAGGACTACGACTTTGAGGCCCACAAGCAGCTGGTACCCATGCAGCCCGGCGACGTCCCCACCACCTACGCTGATGCCACCGCCCTCGAGCGTGACTTCGGCTTCACGCCCAAGATCACCCTCCGTGAGGGCCTCCACCACTTCGCCGAATGGTACAAATCCTATTATAATCCCTAATCCCCATCCCTTTCCAAGACCTTTAGGTCTCTTTCTGTGATTTCTGTGATTTCTGTGTGACAATTAATTATTCGTTCAATCCGTGCTATCCGTGTTCGTATATAGATTTCTGTGATTTCTGTGTGCCCTTTTAAATTCTCCGTGAGATCCGTGCTATCCGTGTTCGTATATAGATTTCTGTGATTTCTGTGTGACCTCTCAAGACCTTTAGGTCTCTTTCTGCGTATTCTGCGTTTTCTGCGAGACCTATAATATCTGTGCTATCTGTGCTATCCGTGTGATAATTAACTACCCCCTGTCATCTATGAGAAAGATGAGGTGGTCAAAATTTTGACCGGCTTAATAGCTTGAAATACAGTACAGTAGCTCCAACTGCATATACGGAGCATGGCTTGAATCCTTTTGCATCCTCCATCACACATCTAACGTTCGATACTGCCAGTCAGAACAAGAAACAATTATAATAACTGGGGCTGTCTACTGGCCAATTAACCCCAACATTGTTCCTTAGCGCGTTTAATCACGGCGAGTAATAGAGTGATGGATACCCATAAGCACATATAAGATGACTTTGTCCTATTCATGTTAGTGTTCTATAGCTTTGGAGTACCTTTAGAGTATTTATGAGTACCTTTAGAGTATTTTATGAGTAACTTTAGAGTAATTTATGAGTAGCTTTAGAGTATTTTATGAGTAACTTTAGAGTATTTTATGAGTAACTTTAGAGTTAAAATGAATACAATACAATCAACATATCAACCGTCTCTGACTCTTAACTATATCGTTAATGAGCCTGAGAATAAAATATTTGATAGAAAGTCTTCGAGAATAAAGCCCGGAGACTTGGCTCCTATTATTTCTGCATTTGCTAATGCGGAAGGTGGAACAATTGTAATTGGCATTGACGAAAAGACGAAAACAATCGAAGGTCTAAGTTCTTTATCTTTTGATCAGATAAATGATTTAGTATCAGCTCCCAAGGATACTTGTATTCCAATGCCGCAGTATTATGAGGAGTTCCTTTCAGTAACAAATAAAACTGGAAAGGCAGATAGGCTGTTACTTCTTCATATAGATCCAAGTCATGAACAGGTAATCAGAACGGTTAATGGCTCTACTTATCTTCGTGTAGCAGATAGAACGAAAGAACTTAAGGGTGATGATTTGCGTAATCTGGAGTATGGTAAGAATGTTCGTCATTTTGAAGATGAATGTAATCCAGATGCTACGATAGATGATTTAGACACAGAACTACTTGATGCCTATAAGGATATCCTTAATGCTGGCAATACGACTTATGAGCAACTGCTGAGTGCTCGTGGATATATCAGGAAGCTGAATGGAGTGCCCAAACTTACCAATGCGGCAGTCTTGCTCTTTGCAAAGAATATCATCCAATTCTATCCCAATTGTCGTATTCGTTTCATACGCTATGATGGTACAAAGGCAAGAACAGGCTCGGATATCAATATCACTCGAGATTATAATATTGAAAAGCCTATACTGGGAATCATTCAAGAAGCAAAAGATTTTATATCAAGTCAGCTACGTGAATTTACGGCACTAAATCCATCAACAGGAAAATTTCAAATAGTTCCTGAATATCCGGAGTTTGCTTGGTTAGAGGGAATCGTAAACGCTGTTACTCATAGAGAGTATGCCTTAGCAGGGCGTTATATACTAGTCAGCATGTATGATGACCGATTAGAGATAGAAAGCCCAGGCAAACTGCCTAGTATAGTGACATTGGATAATATTAAAGAAACAAGATATTCAAGAAATCCACGAATTGCACGAATATTAACAGAATTTGGATGGGTAAGAGAACTGAATGAGGGGGTAAAGCGTATTTACTCAGATATGGAAAAATTCTTTCTTGATGATCCCGTTTATAGTGAGCCAGGGCAATCTGTTCGATTAGTGCTTAAGAATAATATTGTAATGCGTAATCTCCGAAGGAAAGGACGAGCATTGGAATTTATTGGAGAGGATATATGGGTACAGTTAGATAAGTTGGATCATGAGATACTGGCAATTTTAGCAAGTAATAAAGCAGTCGGAACAAGTACATTAGCTACGCATACAAGGAAGTCATTTGTTACAATTGGTTCACATATAAAAAAAATGTTGAAGATGGGAATTGTTTGTGCTAATGGAGGCTTGCATGATCCAGGTCGAACATATTCTATCGTTCGTAAGGAGATTGAAAACTAATAGAATAAAAAGGAAATAGAATTTAATTCTCCTCTATCGCTTATTTCAGTCAGGTCTTGATACTTCAACGAATTAATGGAAAATTAAACGGAAAACTAAGGGCTTAGAAAGCGGATCAACAGAACCGTCCCCAAGACCTTTAGGTCTCTTTCTGTGATTTCTGTGATTTCTGTGTGACAATTAATTATTCGTTCAATCCGTGCCATCCGTGTTCGTATATAGATTTCTGTGATTTCTGTGATTTCTGTGTGCCCTTTTAAATTCTCCGTGAGATCCGTGCCATCCGTGTTCGAAAAAGAAAATTCTCCAATTCTCTAATTCTTGATATAATCTTATCTGTGGTATCCGTGTGACCCTCTAGACCTTTAGGTCTCTTTCTGCTCTTTCCTTGATTTCTGCGGT
>JAEEGK010031933.1_pt1 | contig 10341 bp, 6 predicted proteins | sample 8958771 | NCBI WGS metagenome assembly JAEEGK01 (sample SAMN16246547, study PRJNA631951) | gut metagenome | biome: gut microbiome; feature: rumen; material: SC-attached | host: Bos | place: Iran: Karaj | collected 2018-10 | reverse complement strand
TGGGGATTGGGGATTGGGCCCAATCCCCAATCCCCAATCCCCAAACACCAATCCCCAATCCCCATTTTCTTTTTCAAATTTTATAATTTTTTTTATTTAATATTTCAAAATTTTTTTTATTATATTTATTTATTAATATTGATAAATTAGAAATTATTCATTTTTCATTTTATTTTTTTATAAAGAAATAGCAATTTCTAATGAATAATAAATCATTTCATTAAAACTTTTTTCTCTTTGTTCAGAAGTCATACTTTCCCCAGTTGCTAAAATATCAGAAATAGTACATAAAGTAATAGCATTTTTTTTTTCTTTCATTGCATTTAAATACAAAGCATAAGATTCCATTTCAGAAGCTAAAATTCCAATTTTTTCATAATCTGTTCTTTTTTGAGTATCATTATAAAACATATCATGACTTAAAATATTTCCAAAAAATATATTTTTTAATCCCAATTTTTCTTTAATTTCATCCTATTTTTTAATTAATTTATAACTGGCAATAGGACAAATATACCCAGGCATATTAAATTGTGATGCATAATTTGAATAACCAGAAACACCTAAACCAACAACAATATCATTTAATTTTAATTTATGACTTATTGAACCTGCTGAACCTATTCTTATTATATTTTCTACATTAAAAAAGTTATATAATTCATATGAATAAACTCCCATTGAAGGATTTCCCATTCCACTTGCCATTACACTAATTTTAACACCTTTATATTCACCTGTATAACCTTTGATATCTCTTAAGTTATTAACTAATTTTATATTTTTTAAATAATTTTCTGCGATGTATTGAGAACGTAAAGGATCTCCAGGCATTAACACAGTTTTTGCAAAATCATCTTTTTGAGCATGAATAAAAGGTGTTGAAATTATGTTATTCATAAAAATCTTTTATATTTAAATAATAATAATATTAATTTTTTTTAATTAAATTTATTAGTAAATTATTTTAAATTTTTTTAACCATAAAAAGAATATTTATAATTAGTATATATAAAATTCAATTAAAAAATTTTTTCATACCTTCTCGGCCTATTGGCTAAGATCAAGTGTAGTATCTGTTCTTATCAGTGTGAAAACTGGTATTTCTCCTAATGGAGAAGCTTTTTCACAATAATTTTTTTGGGGGATGAAGTTTAATATACCTTGTATATTGATGGATTCAAAGTCGCCTATGCCTAGCACTTTAGCAAAGAGTGGCTTACCCCTATTAATAAATAAACAAAAAAAATTTAATATTATTATTATTATATTTCTATTTATTTATATTATTTTTTTTTATATTTATTTTTATTTAAGTTTGTTTAATTTTTTTATTTTCAAAAATTCAATTGTTATTTAAATATTATATAAAACATTAATATAAAATATTATAAATTAAAATATGAATGAAAGTTTAAATACTGAAGACATTAATAATTTTTCAGATTTAGATTTAAATGATATAAATAATGACAAAGAGAGATTAGATATATTAAATAAAAAAATAAAAAATGTAAAGAACTTATATGATGAAAATAACGAAGCAATGAATGCATTAAATGAGCAAGTTTCATTAATAAATAAATTTCATGAATTACAAAAAAATAAAGGTTTAACACCCGTTGAAAAAGATTTTAAAATAGAAAGAAAAAACAAATTAGATGAAAAAGATGATGAAGAAACATCATCAACAAAATTAAAAGATAATATTATTCAAGAAAATCAATTAGAACAACCAGGTTGTTGTTCAAGATGCACTTCATGTTTTAGTAAAATATTAACATGTTTAACACCTTTTAAAGGTGATATTAGATATTTAGAATATAATTTTAATTCTACGATTGTTACATTATTTCAACTTATTCGATTTTTATTTTTATTAAGTATTGCTCAATTTTTTATACTTTTTATTTTATTTTTATCTCATTCAGGTAAAAAAAGTGGTAATACTAAATATAATTTACCTCGTTCATTTTTTTATTCAAGCTATTCAGGAGAAAAAGAATTTTATATGTATTCGAATATGTATGCTTTAAATATTTTTGTTTTTACTTTAGCTTCGATTATTTATTATTTTAAAAAACAAAGTGAACATTATAAAGAAAATGCTTTTATAAAAAATAATCAAAAAACTTTATTATCTTCTTATATTTTTACATGTTGGAATATTAATATTAGAGATGCGATTTTTAGGCAAGAATCTAAAGAAAAAATATTCAAAGATTTGCAGGATTATTCAGATGAATATGTTTTTAAATTAGATTATGCAAAACAAGAATCAACATGGACGCCAGGAAGAATAGGTTGTGTGATTTTTTCGTATATGGTATTTATTTTAATATTATTTTTTTATTTTTGGTATACCTTATTTAGTTTAGGTTTGAGAAATAGTATGAGAAATAAAGAATATGCTGAAAATTATAAAGGAAAAGATTCAATAGCTGATTTTGTTTCTTATTTATTTATTGCTTTTGGATTTTTATTTTTTCCTTTTATTTCAGGATTTATTTCAAAAATTGAGGGATGGAAAATTGTTTCTAGTCAAAATAAAAGTATAAACATTAAAAGAAGTATATGTATAATATGGGGTTTATTTGCTTTATGTGTTGATTTATCATATTTTACATTAAAAGGTAAAAAAAAAGATGATTTTTTTTTAAAATCAATGACACCTGATGTAGTATCATTTTTTACATGTCCTGGAAATTTTGAAGATCAATTCGAAATATATTATTCTACAACACCAGAAACACAGGCAGCAAAAACAACAAGAATTTTAACAAGAATATTAGCAGATGATAACGATCCTTCATCAGTTATTATTAAAAAAGGATATTCAAAATGCAGAGAAGAAGAATTTGGAGCTAATGTTTTTATGATAGTTTTTGTATATTTATTATTATATTTATTTATTGAATTAATTCATTGTATGTTTAATTGCTGTTCAAATTGTTGTTCTTCTATTGGTCAATTATGTCCTTATTTTTGTCCATGTTGTGTTAAAAATAAAACGAAATTATCTTATTTTCCAGTTTTAACATTATTACACATTTTTACAGTTTATTGTTTATTTTGTTTAACAGTAGTTTTTATGCCATTTGCTTCTATTTTTTTACCAATAATTCTTTTAATAGAATTTAAATATCAATTTAGAAAATTAAAAACAAGTGCGAATTTTAATTATGATGACATTAATGTAAAAGCTCGAGGAAACGCAAAAAGTATTTTACATATTTTTGCTTTAATGCAATTTGTTGCTTTTGTTTCATTGATTTATTTTTTTGTTATAAAATTGCCACATTTTAATCAAGCAGTTTGTGTAGGAGATGGTACAAAAAGTATATTATATCAAACAATTAATAATGAAGATTTTTGTGGTCCTGCGGGTGATAATGTACGAATTGCGTATGGTATGACTTATAAAATAAGGAATTTTTGGCTTATTGGATGGTTTCATGAAGTTTTTAAAGAAGCTTTGTTTATTATGTTGCTTTTGACTGTGATTTTGTGTGCTATTATTTATAGAAATTATTCTCCGAATCAAAAATATTATGATTATATTATTAATAGACAACAAGAAATGCTTGAAACTTTTCAATTGTTGTATGATCAAATTGGAAAAAGAGATAAAATTAATTACTTATTGTTAAAAATGGCGAAATTACATAATAGTTAAATAAATAAACAATAATAAAATGATAAATTTATATATTTTTAATATAAATATTTTATATTTTATATTTTATTTTATATAAATTTGAAATTACGAATATAAAATTAATTTAATAATAAAAAAATAAATTATTAATTAAAAACATTTATTTACATTAATTATATAAGCAATTATTAATATTTTTTTTCTTTTACAAAAGGTTTACTAACTAATTCTTTATTTTTTCCATAACTATCATAAAAATCTGAACAAATTCCATGAATTTTATGAAAAGCATTAAAATCTTTTAAATAAGCACTTTGATATTTTTTATTTACATTTGCGCTATTGACTTGAGTTAAATCATAATATTCCATAATTCCTTTTTGTAAATGAAACGTTTGGAAATTTTTTTTATTATCAATAAAAGATTTTCTATTTGGACTTAAAATATCAAAAGGTTTGCTGGGCAAATTTGAAGATGGAAAAATTAATTTTTTATTTGCTTCCCATTCGCTTTCGGAAGATTCAATATTTGAATATTTATTTCTAGTTTTTTTATTATATAAATATTTTTCACCTGATTTTAAAATATCATTTTCTTTGATTGGTTTAATATTAAAAATATCACTATCATAATATTTTTCAGTGTTTTTTTTATAATTTTCTCTAAAAATATTGTATTTATTAATTTGTTTTTTTTCGTTTTCAGATTGATTTTTAAGAAAAAAAATATCTGTATTATGAATTCTATCTAACATTGTTTTTGTTGTGTATGAAGAAAAATTTGGTGCGTTTTTTTTAATGTTTTCTAAAAAGATTTTTGGATTTTTTACATAAAATGAATATTTTAAAAAATTTGATGGCATGAAACAATCTTTTCTAATTTCTTTTATTTCTTTTATTAAATTATTATTATTATTATTATTTTTTATTTCGTTTTTTGAAATTGAATTTTGTGATTTTGATTTGTTTTTTTTATTTTCTCTTTCGGTTGCTGAATAACATCGTTGAATTAAATCTTTTGATGTTTTTAATTTATTTGTTATTCTATAAGATTTTGGTTTTTCTTTATTTTTTAATTTTTCGTTTTTATTTGATTTTAATATTGTTTTTAATTCTTCTATTGAATATCGTTTAAAACTTGGTGAAAATAAAATTCCTCTTGAATTTGTTATTTTATCATTAATATCGTTTAATGAAAATAATTTTTTATTGTTGTTATTATTATTATTTTTGATATTATTTTTTTCTTTTATAAATTCTCGAAATTTTGAAGAATAAATTTTTGGACTTTGATTTAAAGTTATTAATGAATTATTTTTATTTAAATTAATTCCTGAAAAAGGACGAAAATTTTCTTTAGAATTGTTTTTTATATTATTAAGTTTTAACATATTTAAAATAATTATAAAATTATTTAATAATTATTAAAAAAAAATATTTATTAAATAATAATAAATTTTAATTTATAAAAATTAACAAAAATTTATAAAATAATTTATTATTTACTAAAATAATAATTTAACAAATGAACCATTTACAAAAAATAAAATAAAATAAATAATATTAAAATATAATAAAAACATTTGATTTTAATTATTTCAAGCATGAATTGTATGTTTAGAATTAATCGATTGCCATGGTGTAATTCCTTCTGCGTTTTTACAAGTTTCATCAGCTCCATGTTTAATTAAATTATCAGCTAAAACAAAATTTTGATATCCTAAAGCATAATGCAATGGTGTATTTAATTTATGATTTTGAGTATTAACATCAGCTCCAGAACTTAATAAAAAATCAACAATTTTTTTACAACCACATTGAACAGCTAAATTTAAATATGAATTTCCTTTTTTATCTTTATTTTCAGGGTTTATTTTAAATTTATTAAATTTTTCTTTGAAAGTTTGAAAATTTCCATCTTTAATGAAAAGAAATAATAAATCATTAATATTTTTACATTTTTTAAATTCTAGCATTTTTAATTTATGTGTTTTATACATCATCGATTCTTTATTGAAAATATTAACAGTAGATTCAAATAAAGTTTTATTTAAAGTTTTAAATTTATGTGATTTGAAAGGTGAAATGAATAATTTTTGTTGTTTTAGTTTATTAATTTCTTCTTTTAAAGAAAGTTGTTTTAATTGATTTCTATTAAATTCTTCGTTTATTAATGAATCTCGAATTCGATTATAAAAATTTTTATTTAAAATTTTAAAATCTGAAAATGATTGTGATTTTCTTTTAGAAAAATTTTTTTTGATTGAAAAACTTTTTCGATTTGTTTTTTTACTGAAAAAAGAAGATTTTTTAGTTAAAATAATATTATTATAACTTAATTTTTTAATAGACAAAATTTTATTTGAAAAATTTTCATAGAAATTTTTTTCAATTTCTATTGAATTAAAATCATCAATTCCTGCGTCTTTTTGCATAAAATGATTATAAAATTTTATGTTAAAATGATTGAAAAAAATTACAATTTTTTTTGCTGAATTTCTTTCGCTTGATTTTATTGCTTTTGATCTGAGAAAATTTTTTTTTCTTAATGATTTTTTTTTAATTGTTTTTTTTATTAAAGAAAAATTATTAAAAATTGTGATTGAATTTTCTTCTTCTTCATAAAAATTTTCATTTAAATAAATTCCTTTTATTATTAAATCATAAACATTAATATTTAAATATTTTTCTATTTTTTCTGATAAAAAATTTAAATTTGTTTTTATTTTGAATTTTTTGAATAATTTTAAAGAAAAAAATAAAAAATGTTTGTTTATAAAATCTTCATTAAAAAAAATTTTATTTTTAATGTTTTTTAAATAAAATAATTTTATATTTTTATTTTTATTTTCATTTTCTTTTAAATTTTCTTCGTTTTTTTTTTCAAAATTTGTTAAAATTTTATCAATTTTTATTACAGATTTAAATATAAAATCGTCTTTTTTTGAATAGCAAAAATTTGTAATTTTTTCGAATTTTTTTTCGTTTGAAAATTTTTCTAAAAATTTATGATTTAAATTAAAATAAATTTGATTTTCATTATTTTTATTTTCTATTAAATTATCAATTCGAACAGAATTTTGCCTTAAATTAAAAAAATTAATTGAATTTGAACCAGAACGAATTGATAATTTTTTTGAATGTTTTTTTTTTTTAATACTTTCTATTGAAAATGAACTATTGTGATCTAAAGAAGAAATTGATTTTAAATTTGATAAAATAAGAGTTTTTTTTTTATTATTTTGATTAGAAAAAATGTTTAAAAAATTTAATTTTGAATTTATTTCATTAAAAGTTTGTTTTTTATCTATTTTGTTTTTTTTATTGTTATTTAATTTTATGTTTGTTGATAAATTAATTGAAGATTTATTTAATTTCAAATCGTTTTTTTTGTTTATAAAAAAAAGTGAATGATTTTCATTTAAATGTGAAGAAAATTCGGAAATTTTTGATAATTGAGTTTGAAATTTTTTATTTAATAATTTTATTGTTTTAGTTGAATTTTTAACAAATAATTTTTTATCATTTTGATTATTATTTAATTGAAGAGTTAATTTTGGTTGATAATTTAACATGTAAGTATTTTTTTTATAAAAATTATTATAATTTGAATTTATATTATTATTAATAAGACTATTTTTTAAATTTTTTATTTCTTCTTTTGTTTGATTTTTTGAATTTATAAAAAAATCATTATTATTATTATTATTATTATTATTATTATCATTATTATTATTATTATTATTTAAATTATATTTATTATATAAAACAAAAGTATTTTTCTTTTTTATATTACGTTCATAAAAATTATCTTTTTTATGTTTTTTTAATTTATCTAAAAATCCACGTTCATTATTATTATTATTATTTTCATCATTTTCATTTTCATTATTATTATTATTATCATCATTATTATTAAGAGAATTTTTTATTTTATTTAAAATATTATTTGACATATTCGGATAAAAAACTCTACTTATAATTTTCGAAGAATTAAATTTATAATTATTATTAGTAATTATTGTTTTATTTTTATTTTTATTTCTTTGAAAATTATTATTATTATAAGAATTATTACTTTTTTTAGATGATTTTTTTTCGTATTTTTTAGAATTAATAATGTTTTTATCGGAATTATCTTCTTCAATTGTAGAATTAATATTATTTTGAAGATTAAGTGTGTGATTTGTATTATGTCTATAATCTCTTTTATAATTTCCATCTGTGCTTGTTGTAATATCAATAGAACTTGAAACGAAAAAATTATTTTGCGAACATGGAATTAATTTATCTTTAAAATTAATTAAATTTTTATTATTATTATTATTATTATTATTACTTAAATAATCAAAACTATCTTTTTCTATTGTTAAATTAATTTGAGGTGAAATTAATAATGAATGAGTTTTTTTATGTTTATCTGAAAAGAAATTATTTGATTTTTTAATTAATTTTAAATTTTTTGTTTCTTTGTGTTTATTTTTTTTTAAAAAGAAATTAGAATCATTTGAATCTAAAGAATTTTTATTTTTTTCTTCATTTTTATTTAAATTTATAAAAGAATTTTGCACATTTGTAACAATATTTTTATAATCTTTTTTATTATCAGATAATAATTTAATTTCATATTTATTAAAATTAATTTCAATGTTTTTATCATCATTTGCATTAACAAAATTGACTAAATTATTATTATTATTTTCATTTTTCAAAGAAATTTTTTTTTTCGAATATTTTTTTTTATTTTCTTCAGTTTTTAAATAAATTTTCGAATTAGAACTTAAATTAAATAAACTATTATTATTAAAATCATCATTATTGAAATTATTATTATTATAAATACTATTTGGTTTATTTTCTTCGCTTAATAATAAACAATGATTTTTTAATTTAATTGGTTTTTTATGATTATTATTATTAATAGAATTTAAAAAATTTTGAAGATTTGTTTCATTGAATGTTTTATAATTTTTTTTATCTATTGAATTATTATTAAATGAATTGAATATTAATTCAGAATTACTTTTATTTCTTGATTTTTCATTGATTTTATTATTATTATTATTAATATTTGTGTTTTTAATATAATTTTGTAATTTTAATGTTGAAATGTTATTATTTTTTGTTAATTTAAAAAGACCCAAATTTTTTTCTTTTTCGCTTGATTGTTTTTTTAATGTTAATTTTGAATTATAATTGATTGTTTTATTAATGTTTGGTCTATAAAATAAAATAGAAATTAAATAATATTTTACAATGAACTTTTTTTTATGGAGTTCATTTGAATATTTTTATTTTATATTTATTTATCAAATATTATTATTTTATTTATTAATATATTTAAAATTATTTTTTTATAATAAAAAATTAAATAAAAATTTTTGTATTTTTGATTTATTTTATTATGGAAAAAATAGATAAAGAAATTTGTTCGAAATTAAAATATAAATATAATACTAATTATATTTTTAATTGTTCGATTGATATTTTATGGGAAATTTTAAAAGATCAAACGAATTTGTATAATAATAATATAAATTCGATTTTTTTTGGAAATTCTCCTTTTTATATTAATAATACAAATATTTATTTTGATGAAAATACTCAAGTTGTGTTTTATTTAAGTGATAAAATATTAAATATTTTTAATGTTAATTATTTAATAGAAACTGATTATTTTTATGAAATTTCTTGGATAATAAAATTAATTGATAAAGAAAAGAAAAATAATAATGATTTTATGATATGCAACATGATTTTAACATCGGACATTGAAAATCAAACAAATTTTTTTGCGGATTATTTATTTTCATCTGAATATTTATTAAAAGTTTTAAAAGAAGAAGAAATAAAACGTCATTATTATTACAAATTTTTAGAAAAATACATAGAAAAACAAGAATATTTAAAAAAATTCACCAACAAAATTTTAATAAAAGGAAATTATGAAAAAGGAAGTCAATTATTTGATCATATAAAATTAGTAACTGAATTTTATAGTGAAGTTGTAAGTGCGAGTTTGGGAAAATTATTTAAAAAAGACAATGAATTAATATTAAAAATAAAAAATAAGAAATTATACAATGGAAAAGAAGTTTTTGTTAAATATGTTTTAGGTAAAAAAATAATAAATTCTAAAATAAAAAAAAATATTTATGAAATTAATATGTCAATGCTTCATTCTATTGCAACGAAAGGTTTAATTACTATTGAAATTAATCAAACTGTTTTTATTGAAGAGTATTTTTTTTTGTCTGTAACGTTTGAATTTAATGAAAATTTGGAAAAAACTAATTTACTTTTTTGGAAAGCTTGTACGGTGAAATTTTTGAAAAAAATGAAACAAATTATGGATAAATATAGTTAAAATTTTATTAATATTGTAAATAATCTTTGCTTAAGAAATTATTTTTTTTTTTGTAGATTATGTTTGTTTTAAAAAATCAAAAATTTGTTTAATTTAATTATTAGTTTATTTTTTAATGAGTTATTTTATATGGTATTTAATATTTAACATAAATAAATAATATATTTATTAATAATGAAATTTAATTATTATTTAATATGAAATTATTTTTAATGTTTATTTAAAAATATTATTTATTTTTTATTAATAAAACAAAAATATAAAAATAAAATTTTTAAAAAAAAATTTAAATTAAAATTGGGGATTGGGGATTGGG
>JAEEGK010031932.1_pt1 | contig 10341 bp, 6 predicted proteins | sample 8958771 | NCBI WGS metagenome assembly JAEEGK01 (sample SAMN16246547, study PRJNA631951) | gut metagenome | biome: gut microbiome; feature: rumen; material: SC-attached | host: Bos | place: Iran: Karaj | collected 2018-10 | reverse complement strand
GTAGAATTCGAAGGCGAAACTTACCCAGTGGTAAAAGTCGAAATCTCTAGCACCTCTCACCCGTTCTACACTGGTAAGAGCAAGCTCGTTGACACCGCAGGTCGTGTTGATAAGTTCATGAGCCGCTACGGTAAGGCTGCGAAGAAGTAAGATTATAACCGCAAGATTTTTAAAAGGCGCGTTCCTGGTAGTTGCATATGCCACGACGCGCCTTTTATTATAAAAAAAGTGAAAACATTCGTGTTTTCACTTCTTTTTTGTATCTTTGTACCCATGAACTTAACACTTCTATTTTAAAACAAGAAATGAAAACCGTTTACGATTTCACTGTCAAGGACAGAAAAGGTAAGGACGTCTCTCTGAAAGAGTACGCCAATGAGGTGTTGCTGATAGTCAATACAGCAACCAAGTGTGGATTCACTCCGCAATATGACGAACTGGAGAAACTCTATGAGAAGTATCACGCTCAGGGTTTCGAGATTCTCGACTTCCCCTGCAACCAGTTCGGACAGCAGGCTCCTGGTACAGACGAAAGCATCCATGAGTTCTGCAAATTGAACTTCGGCACAGAATTCCCCCGCTTCAAGAAGATCAAGGTCAATGGCGACGATGCCGATCCCCTTTTCAAGTTCCTCCAGGAGCAGAAGGGTTTCGCAGGATGGGATATGAACCACGCCATTGCTCCCCTGCTCGAGGATATGCTTTCCAAGTCTGACCCCAACTACAAGGAGAAGCCCGACATCAAGTGGAACTTCACCAAGTTCCTCATCAACAAGAAGGGACAGGTCATGGCTCGCTTCGAAGCAACTGAGAAACTGGAGAACATCGAGACTCAGATTGAAGAATTGCTGAAGTAAGGAATCCCAAAAACATACAAACATCGAAAAAGGCTCGTTTCACAACGAGCCTTTTTCAAAAAAATTACTTAAAAAACTAAATTAATCAACCATAAACCTTAACCATTAAAATCTTTATTCTGGTGCAAATATACGACGACTATTCCAAAGTCATGTTCATCTAGCGTTTTTTGATGTTTAAAATGCGTTATTTGACGGATTTTCGACCTTAAATCACGCTATTTAAACGTTTTTAAGCCAAAATTATCACTTTTTTGTCTAAAAATGCATGTAATTCATGAAAATTATCTATTTTTGCACATAGAATTACTGACCATAAATGGATTATCGTATACTACTAATGTTGGCAATATTGGCCGTGGTGGCTGTTTCCTTCCTCATTGGAAGGAACGAATACATACGCCGTATACGATTAAGAGAGCGTAACCAGATCAATGCCGTCTTCACCAACATCACCCACGAACTGCTCACACCCCTCACCGTCATCTCCGCTTCTGTCGACAAGCTCAGAGACGAGGAACCCAAATATGGGCGCGACTACGACCTGATGCAGCTTAACATCCAGCGCATGGTGCGTTTGCTGCAACAGATCCTCGAAACCAGTAAGTCTGAGGCTGGCGAACTGAAACTGATGGTAGCTCAGGGCGATGTCATGCGCTACATTCGTGAGACGGCAGAATGCCTCGAACCGTTGCTAATGAAGCGGAAGATGAAGTTTACCATTACCTGCCAACCTGAGAGTATGATGGGATGGATTGATACCGACAAGCTCGACAAGATCATCTACAATCTCCTCTCGAATGCCGCCAAATACTCAGCAGAAAACGGTGAAGTATCCATCAAGGCCATCACAAACTATACTTACGATCACATCCGGATCATTGTCAGCGACACAGGCGAAGGTATCCCACCGGACAAGCTAAATCACCTCTTCGATCGATTCTTTGTGGGCCACTACAACCAGCAACGCACCATCGGCACTGGCGTGGGACTGGCTCTCACCCGCGATCTCGTCTACCTGAACAAAGGCACCATCGACTGTCAGAGCGAATTGGGCAAGGGCACCGTCTTCACCGTCACACTGCCCATCTACAAAGAAGCCTTCAAACCCGAACAGATCGACGAACAGCACAAAATCGACTTCAACATCCCCAAGAACACAATCATCGACTTCAAGACCATCGTACCCGATATCAATGCAGATAGCAACGACGAAGGCAACGACGATGACAACTACAAGGTGCTGGTCGTTGAGGACAACCCTGAGCTACTGATGCTTATGCAGCAGCTACTGAAATCCTACTACAGGGTCTACATTGCCCACAACGGTGCCGAAGCCCTAAAGATTGTCCACAGCAAGGAGATCGACCTGATTGTTTCCGACGTGATGATGCCTGAGATGGACGGTTACGAACTGACGCGCACCATTAAGGGCGACGCCAACTACAACCACCTGCCCATTATCCTGCTAACGGCCAAGACCCAGGAGGAAGACGAGGAAGAGGGTCTCGAGGCTGGAGCTGACGAATTCCTGACCAAGCCCTTCCGCCTGAAGGATCTCAAACTGCGCATCGACAACATCATCGAGAACCGCAAGCGCATGCATGCAGAATTCAGCCAGGAGAGTGCAGAGGAGACACACCAGAAGGTGGCCAAGCCCCTCACGCCCGATGAGATCTTCCTCAACCGCGTTCTCGAATTCGTTCACCAGCACCTTGCCGACGAAGACTACGACCGCGATGCCCTTGCCGCCGACATGGGTGCCAGCGCTTCCACCTTATATAATAAGTTAAGGTCTATCACAGGGATGAACGTCTCTACCTTCATCCGCGACTACCGCATGAAAGAAGCCCGTCGCATGGCAGAAGAGAATCCGAACCTGCGCGTCAGTGACCTCGCCTACAGTGTCGGATTCCATGATCCGCGCTACTTCTCCACTTGTTTTAAGAAGCAATTTGGCATCCAACCGAAGGAATTCCTTGACAGTTTGACCAAATAATCGTTGATTTTTTAGCTGCGGCATTAAATTTTTCACTTTTCACTTTACACTTTTCACTTTTTTGTTGTACCTTTGCACGCGGATATAACCAATCCTAAACTTTATTATTATGGCAAGACAAAAAAAATTCATCCTCCAAGAGAGTGAGATCCCAACACAGTGGTACAACATTCAGGCCGACATGCCCAATAAACCCATGCCGCCCATCCACCCTGCGACTAAACAACCTTTAGGTGTCGACGATCTGGCACACATCTTCCCACGTGAGTGCTGCGTACAGGAACTGGACACCGAACATGCTTGGATCGACATCCCAGAAGACGTGCTCGAGAAGTATAAGTACTATCGTTCAACGCCGCTGGTGCGCGCCTACGCCCTCGAAGAGGCCCTTGACACACCCGCCCATATCTACTTCAAAAACGAGAGTACCAACCCCCTGGGTTCACATAAGATCAACTCAGCCCTCCCCCAGTGCTACTATGCCAAGCAGGAAGGCACCAAGAACGTCACTACAGAGACAGGTGCAGGCCAGTGGGGCGCTGCCCTCTCCTACGCTGCCAAGATCTACGGTCTCGACTGCGCTGTCTATCAGGTAAAGATCACCATGCAGCAGAAGCCCTACCGTTCTTCAATCATGCGTACCTTCGGTGCCGTCGTTGAGGGTTCTCCCTCCATGTCTACCCGTGCCGGAAAGGACATCCTGACGAAGGATCCCACACATTCAGGTTCACTGGGAACTGCCATTTCAGAGGCTGTCGAGCTGGCAACCACCACTCCTAACTGTAAATACACGCTGGGTTCGGTGCTGAACCACGTAGGTCTGCATCAGACCATCATCGGCCTTGAAGCCGAGAAGCAGATGGCAATGGCAGGCGAGTATCCCGATATCGTCATTGGCTGCTTCGGCGGTGGCTCCAACTTCGGTGGAATCTCCTTCCCATTCATGCGTCACAACCTGAAAGACGGTAAGAAGACAGAGTTCATCGCAGCCGAGCCCGACAGCTGTCCGAAGCTCACCCGCGGCCAGTTCCGCTACGATTTCGGCGACGAGGCAGGCTATACCCCACTGCTCCCCATGTACACACTGGGTCATAACTTCAAGCCCTCCAACATCCACGCTGGCGGCCTGCGCTACCATGGTGCCGGCATGATTATCAGCCAGCTCATCAAGGATGGTCTGATGCATGGTGTCGACATCCCACAGCTCGAGACCTTTGAGGCAGGTATGCTCTTCGCCCGCACAGAGGGTATCATCCCAGCTCCTGAGAGCACCCATGCCATCGCAGCTACCATCCGCGAGGCCCTAAAGTGCAAGGAGACAGGCGAGGAGAAGGTCATCCTCTTCAACCTCTCTGGCCACGGACTCATCGACATGCCGTCTTACGAGGCTTTCATCAAGGGCGATCTGCAGAACTACACTGTCACCGACGAGATGATTGCAGAAAACCTTGCAGAACTCGACAAACAATAACAAAAGGTAAAAACGACACAAAGGGGATCCCCTTTGTGTCGTTCTATTTATCTCACGCCGTGGTCATAGATGAACTGCACGAGCTTGGGATAGTGCGAGAAGGTTCGGGTAATCCACAGGCCTAAGGGGCTGTAGAAGAGCTTCACCCAGTTTGTTTCGTGACTTTTCTTCTTAAAGATAATGCGGTTGGTCTCTTTGAACGGTTTGCCTTCCTTGATGGCCACAAAAGCATTCCTGGCCGTTGCAATGGCATAGTACAGGCCCTCATAGGTCAATTTATTCGGGAATCCGCCAGCATCGCCAATCAGTATCACGTGGTCATCGCCCGATTCCACGTCTTCGATGGGGATATAGGCTCCCTTGATCTTCGTCTCCTGAATTCCCCTCTCATTTAGGACCTTCCTAAAGCGCTCCATACTCATATCTTTGTCGCCAATGCCTATTACATCATAGTCGGGATTCGGGAACACATAATAATAACCTTGATCGTATTTCGCAGACAATTCAACCTCAAGGATATCCGAAGACTTTTCAGAATACTGTTCCAGCCAGAGAGTCCGCCCCTTATAATCACCAATCGCCTGCTTCCTTACCTGACTGTTAGATCCATCGGCTCCCACCAGATAACGACATAGAATCTGACGGCCCGACTTCATGGTGACAAGGAGTCTTCCGTCGCTTTGGGTCTCAAACTTCGCGAAAGCCTCATGCTCGAAGGTGCCGCCAATCTGAAGGTATTGTTTCAGTAGCGTATGGTCGAAAACCTTTCTCCTGACGATTCTCAGTTCTTCGGTAGGCTCAAACTCACACACCGTTTCGTGATCAATGCTCAGTCTCACTTTCCTGATGCTTTTGTATTCATAATGCAAATCGGGCATCAGTTCTGCCAAAAGCCTATATGCCTTGACTGTCAACCCTCCCCCGCAGATTTTATCCCTAGGGAAAGTGGCATGATCCACGACGACACAATCAATTCCGGCCTTCTTCAACAGATAGCCACACACGGTCCCCGAAGGTCCTGCACCAATAATGACGACCTGAGTTTCCAAAACATTTTCTATCATGCAGGCAAAATTACAACTTTTTCCTGAATTACAAGCAACATTTCCATTTTTTTAGTAAAAAAATCCCCATCGCATCACTGCGATGGGGATTAAGTAAACCAATAACTAAAAACCTAAAACTTATGCGATATCAATCTGTCGTGATACCTTTACTTTCTCTTCAACGACCTTGGGGAGCTCAACGGTGAGAACGCCGTGCTCGACCTTGGCGCGGATATCCTCCTTCTTCACGTCGTCCGGCAGGATCAAGGTCTGTTCGAACTTTGAGTAAGAGAACTCACGGCGCAGGTAGCGGGTGTTCTTGTCTTCCTCCTTCTTCTCGTTCTTGCTCTCCATCTTGATGATCAGGTTGCCCTCATCATTAATATGTACGTTGAAGTCCTCCTTCTTCATGCCCGGTGCGGCGAGTTCTACGGTGTAGGCCTTGTCGCTTTCTTTCACATTAATAGCGGGAGCCGTGCAGTTTGCCTTCGGCATAAAGTCCGTGTCGAACAAATCATTGAACACACTGGGAATCCAACTGTTACTTCTCATTACTGGCATCATAATTTTTACCTCCTAAATTATATTTTTAAAATGTTAAACAATATACTACTTTCCGCAGTTCATTTCTGCGGTCAATAGCTCATAGGCAAAGAGCGTGCCTTAGGAGAAAATCATGTCAATCTGACATGATTTCACGACAGATTGTCAGGGCGGAGGCGACGGAGGGGATGTCAGTAACAACCATGGAACGCTTGCCGTTGGCCTCACGGAGGTTGCAGCGGCGCACATTCTTAGTCATATAGTCGATGACCTTGCCGAAGGCTTCACTTTGATAATAAGGACTATCGGGAATGCTGACGAAGTAGAGGAACATCTTGCCCTGTTTCAGCATGAGTTTCTCAACACCCAGTTGCTTGCCTAACACACGGAGGGGCACGACATTGATCAGTTCTTCAGCTACCTCTGGGATGGTTCCGAAACGGTCTGTCAGTCGCCTGCGATAGGCCTCGAGGTCGTTTTCGAGGTGGTTGCTGCCAGCGAGGTTATCGAGTTCGCGATAGAGGAGCATGCGCTCGGAGTCGCTGGGGACGTACTGCTCAGGGAAATACATCTCGATATCGGATTCGAGAGCGCAGTCGTCGACGAAAATTTGTGGAATGTGGAATGTGGAATGTGGAATGAGATTACTATCACCCCTTGATTTTGCAGCAGAACTATTCTCATTTAACATTCCACATTCCACGTTCCACGAGCTCTCATTCCGCAGCTCGGCCATCGCCTGGTTGAGGATCTTCTGGTAGGTTTCGTAGCCGAGGTCAGAGATGAAGCCGCTCTGCTCGGAGCCAAGGAGGTTGCCAGCACCACGGATGTCGAGGTCCTGCATGGCAATGTTGATGCCTGAGCCGAGGTCGGAGAAATTCTCGAGAGCTTCGAGACGGCGACGGCTGTCGGCAGGAAGGGCTGCCAACGGGGGTGCCAGCAGATAACAGAAAGCCTTGCGGTTGCCACGTCCCACACGACCACGCATCTGATGGAGGTCGGAGAGTCCGAAGTTATGGGCACCGTTGATGATGATCGTATTGGCATTGGGGATATCGATACCATTCTCGACAATAGTGGTGGAGAGCAGCACGTCGTAGTCGTAGTTGGAGAAGTCGAGGATGATCTGTTCAAGCTCATCGGGCTTCATCTGTCCGTGTCCGATGGCCACACGAGCATCGGGGATGTACTTATGGATTAGGTCGGCTATCTCCTGTAGCTGACTGATGCGATTGTTGACGAAATAGACCTGTCCGTTGCGCGACATCTCGAAGTTGATGGCATCGGTGATGATCTCAGTTCCGAAGGTATGGATCTCCGTCTGGATGGGATAGCGGTTGGGGGGCGGTGTCTGAATGACACTGAGATCGCGGGCGCCCACGAGTGAGAACTGGAGAGTTCGCGGGATAGGCGTTGCCGACATCGTCAGTGTATCGACATTCGACTTCATCTGGCGCAGTTTCTCCTTGGTAGAGACGCCGAACTTCTGTTCCTCGTCGATAATGAGCAGTCCCAGATCCTTGAACTTCACCGACTTGCCGATGAGTTTATGGGTACCGATGATGATATCTATCTTGCCATCAGCCAGATCCTTCAGCAGGGCAGTGGTCTGCTTGGCACTACGGGCACGCGTCAGGTAATCCACTCTGACAGGCATATCTTTCAGACGGCTGGTGAACGTGCGGAAATGCTGGTAGGCGAGTACTGTGGTAGGCACGAGTACGGCCACCTGCTTGCCATCGGTAGCGGCCTTGAAGGCAGCACGTACGGCAACCTCCGTCTTACCGAAGCCCACATCGCCACAGACCAGACGGTCCATCGGCTTGGCCATCTCCATATCGGCCTTCACATCCTGCGTGGCCTTCAACTGATCGGGCGTATCCTCGTAAAGGAAGCTGGCCTCGAGCTCATGCTGCAGATAGCTGTCGTGACTGAAGGCGAAACCTTTCTCGCGACGGCGCTTAGCGTAGAGTTTGATGAGGTCACGCGCAATGTCCTTGATATGTTTTTTGGTGCGCTCCTTGAGTCGTTCCCACTGGCCTGTGCCCAGCGTGGAGAGACGAGGACCCTCACCACCATCCTGCGAACGGTACTTCGACACCTTATATAAAGAATGGATCGAGACATAGATGCTGTCACCATGCTGATAGAGGATCTTGATCATCTCCTGAAAGACCTCCTCCCCTGCAGCATTCTTGACAGGCATCCGAACCAAACCACCGAACTTTCCCACACCATGATCGACATGTACCACGAAGTCGCCAATCTCAAACTGTTGGATCTCCTTCAGCGTGAGGGCCATCTTACCACTGCGGGCCTTGTCGCTCTTGAGGTTATACTTATGGAAACGGTCGAAAATCTGGTGGTCGGTGAAGAAGCAGACGCGCAGATCGTCGTCGGCAAAACCCTCATGGAGGGTATTCTGGACAGGAGTGAAAGTTATTTGTGACTTTTCAGCAAAAATATCTTTTAAACGCTCGTTCTGTTTCTGGCTGTCGGCGAGGATATAGATCTGATAGCCTTGCAGGAGATAGTCTTCAAACGTTTTGGTGAGCAGGTCGAAGTTCTTGTGGAAAAGGGGCTGGACGGAGATATTGAAGTGAAGAGTGAAAAGCGAAGAGTGAAATGTAGGAGGGCGGTGGCCAAAGTCGATGCGACGGAAGGACTCGGCATCGTTCATGAACTGCACACCCGTGATGAGCTGCGACTCCTTCTGCAACTGGCGCTCAATCTCGCGCTGTTCCATCTCGGTGGCCTGCTCCATCTGCTCCATCTTGGCCTGCGAAGAGAAACCTTCCTGATAAGTACGGTCGATAGTATCGCGCACATAGAGGAGATCCTTCGTAACGAGCACCATATCCTTGGGTACAAAAGAGAGAAAGGGCTCCTTCTCCTCAGCTGTCACAGCCAGTTCTGGCACAATCTCGATACGTGAACGCTGATCCTTTGAGAGCTGATCCTCGACCTCGAAGGTACGGATGGAGTCGATATCATCGCCGAAGAAGTCGATGCGATAAGGGTATTCACAACTGTAGGAATAGACGTCGAGGATGGAGCCACGCAGGGCAAACTGTCCAGGTTCGTATACATAATCGACCTCCTTGAAGCCGAAGCTGCGCAAGGTCTTCTCAATATCGGCAATCGCAATCGTCTGATCTTTCTCGAGCACAAGGGTACGCGTGTCGAGGGTCTTCTTCGACACCACCATCTCGGCCAAGGCCTCAGGATAAGTCACAATATATCCCCCACCTGCTCCTGAAAGACGTGTCAGGACTTCTGTGCGGAGAATCTCAGATGCCGGATCGCGCTGGGCATACTTCACAGCACGACGATAGCTGCTGGGGAAGAAGAGTACATCGCTCGTACCCATCAACTGCGCCAGATCGTGGTAGAAATAGCCTGCCTCCTCGACATCCTGAAGGATAAACAACAGTCGCGTCTGACATTTCAAGGCGAGACTGGCAAACAACATCGGGGCGCTGGAGCCCAATAAACCCTCGAGGAAAATCGAACGAACCGAAGATTTTCCCAACTCTTTCGCCAGTGCCGACACCTGCGGCAACTGTGCATATAATTTCTCTAATTCCTGTATATTCATCGCGAATCGGATGCAAAAATACGAAAAAGAAGTGAAAAGTGAAAAGTGAAAAGTAAAAAAACACTCCGATTCATCCTTTTTTAGCATTTTATTTGTATCTTTGCATCGTCATTACAACCAATTATGTACGAAAGCGACAGTATTGTCATCATACCGACCTATAACGAGAAGGAGAATATCGAGAAGATCATTCGTGCGATATTCGCCCTCGACAAGTGTTTCCACATCCTCGTCATCGATGACGGATCACCCGACGGTACAGCTGGTATCGTGAAGGTGATGATGGCGAATGAGTTTGGTGCCCGTCTGTTTATCCACGAGCGTACTGGGAAACTGGGGCTGGGCACCGCTTACATCGAAGGATTCAAGTGGGCTCTGGCACACGACTATGAATACATCTTCGAGATGGATGCTGACTTCAGTCACGACCCCAACGACCTGCCACGACTCTATGCCGCCTGTCACGATGAGGGTTACGACGTGGCCATCGGCTCGCGCTACGTATCGGGTGTGAATGTGGTAAACTGGCCCATCGGCCGTGTGTTGATGAGCTACTTCGCATCGAAATACGTGAAGTTTATCACGGGTTTCAAGGTACACGACACCACAGCGGGCTTTGTCTGCTACAAGCGCCGTGTGCTGAAGACCATCGAACTGGACAAGATCCGCTTCAAGGGCTACGGTTTCCAGATCGAAATGAAATACACGGCCCACAAGATCGGATTCAAGATCAAGGAGGTCAGTGTCATCTTCGTGAACCGTTGCGAAGGTACGAGCAAGATGTCGGGTGGCATCTTCGGTGAGGCGTTCTTTGGTGTGATGCGGCT
>JAEEGK010031927.1_pt1 | contig 10343 bp, 9 predicted proteins | sample 8958771 | NCBI WGS metagenome assembly JAEEGK01 (sample SAMN16246547, study PRJNA631951) | gut metagenome | biome: gut microbiome; feature: rumen; material: SC-attached | host: Bos | place: Iran: Karaj | collected 2018-10 | reverse complement strand
TGGTAAGGAGGTATTAAGCTATGTCAAGAATAGGCAGAATGCCCGTTATCATACCCGCAGGTGTCACGGTAGACATCGAGGAAAACAACAAAGTCACGGTCAAAGGTCCCAAGGGTACCCTGGTATCCGGTCTCTGCCCGCTGATGACTCTTGAAAAAGAAGCTAACGTTATCCACGTAAAACGTCCCGACGACGAAAAAGAGACGAGATCTCTGCACGGCCTCACCCGCGCGCTGCTTGAAAACATGATAGTCGGCGTGACGCAGGGATACTCCAAGACGCTTGAGATCGTAGGCGTCGGTTACAGAGCACAGAAGACCGGCAAAACTCTCGAGCTCACCCTCGGTCACTCCCACCCCGTAAAGTTCGAGGAGACCGATACGATAAAGTTTGAGGTTCCCAACCCCAACACCATCGTTGTTTCCGGCGCAAGCAAGCAGGAAGTCGGCCAGGTGGCTGCGGAGATCAGGGCGAAACGTCCTCCGGAGCCTTATCACGGCAAAGGCGTCAAGTACTCGGATGAAAAGATCCGCAGAAAAACGCCGAAGACCGGTAAATAATGAAAGGAGCGGACTGAAATGGTATCGAGAAAAGACAGTAACCAGCAGCGTCTTAAAAGACGCAAAAGAGTCAGAGGCAAGATCAGCGGCACAGCCGAAAGACCCCGTCTCTGCGTATATCGTTCACTTGCTAACATCAGTGCACAGATCATTGATGATACTACGGGAACGACGCTCGTGTCCGCCTCCACTTATGAAGCCGGATTTCAGGGCAACGGCGGCAACAAGGCAGCCGCAAAAGACGTCGGCAAGAAGCTTGCCGAAAGAGCAGCCAGAAAAGGTATCGTTGACGTCGTATTCGACAGAAGCGGTTATATCTATCACGGACGTGTACAGGAACTTGCCGAGGGTGCCCGCGAGGGCGGCCTGAAGTTCTGAGGAGGGTAATATGGTACAACAGAAAATCAATCCCAATACACTTGAACTCCAGGAAAGGCTCGTCAAGATCAACCGCGTTTCCAAAACCGTTAAAGGCGGACGTATCCAGAGATTCACCGCCATTATGGTCGTGGGCGACGGCAACGGTCACGTAGGCTTCGGTCTGGGCAAGGCAGCCGAGGTTCCCGAGGCTATCAGAAAGAGCCTTGAGGACGCAAAGAAAAACATAATCAAAGTTTCTATGAACGGAACGACGATCCCCCATCAGGTAATCGGCGAATACGGCGCGGGCAGAGTTCTGCTGAAGCCGGCATCCGAAGGTACCGGAGTTATCGCGGGCGGCTACGTCAGAGCGGTCATAGATATGGTAGGTATCAAGGACATCAGAGCAAAATGCCTAACGAGCAGGCAAAATACTGGCTATACGAAACCATTAACGAATCTATTCGCAACAGTTTCTACCAGAACGAGAAAATCATTGAATGCCTGCCAGACTATGAACAAAAGGTACTCGACAATAAAATCAGCAGTTTTGCTGCTGCTCATGAACTATTGGCAAAATATTTTGAAAAATGATAGGTCAAGAAATAGTTTACAAGGCACTAGCCGACTTGGACATAAAATTTGAATACTACGAATCGCCACGCGACTTCTCATCCGAAGACGATGGCGCATTCTGGAAACGCATTGGCGCATGCCGATGCAAAAACCTGTTTATGCGCAACCATAAGGGGAACCAGCACTATCTGCTCATCTCCGACTATTACCGCGACATAAACATCCACGCCATAGAGCACAAATTGAAACAAGGGAAACTGTCGTTCGCATCGCAAGAAAGAATCGATAAGTGGATTAAAGGTACGATTGGTGCAATTTCCGTCTTTTCGTTACTCAACGATACCGAAAACCACACCATTGCATTCATCGACAAAACATTGCTAACCAAAGGGCACCTAACCTTTCTGCCCAATCAACTTAACGCATTGATATCCATTAGCATCGAAGATTTTGTAAGAATACTTGACTATAGCGGTAACAGGTACGAATTTGTGGATTTGGAAGTGGCAGATGAAATAGAGGCGTAAATTTCCTACTCATTTATATCCCTATGTGATATTTCTACAACAAGCGGCACAACACCTCGAGCCGACAACGACTTGAAGCCCACCACCTTGTTGTCGTATACAATTTCCTTTGGCAGAACCATCAATCCACCCAGCACAGTCTTCAACTTCTTATAAAAAGAACCCTCTGCCATCCCCATCCTTCTGACCATATCATTTATATCCAACTCATTACGAGAGTACAAAACGCAAAAATAATCGGTTCCGACATTGTTGTCAAGTTTAAACTCATGTGTTTCATCAGGAATAGCAATATGACTATCGGCATAATCAAGATGCGCACTTACCATTTCAGAATATGGGAAAAGCACCTGATGATTTTCATACAGATCTGATGCTATCACATAAACCCAAGCTGGTTCACTACATTCCACCGAAAGGCGAAACTTTTTCCCTGACATATAGTCATCGTCTGTATAATAATGCACCAATTCGCCTATGGTGTCAAACTTCAACAACATTGCAAGACCTCCGTCACGTTCCACAATCCGCATTGCACCCGACATAGAAACCTCCTCTGTACTACCTTCTGCAAGATTTTTCCCTTTGTAAATATCATAGGCGTACCTTGCGACATTGTTGTAATCATCATACTTTATCCAAGTGAATCCACCATCACCCCAATCAGTTCCCCAACTATTCATAACCTCGAATGCTCCACCATACTTCTCATCATCATAACCGACAACACACATTGAATGATACCCAAGCTGAGAATCCATAAGCCCATTCCACAAAGCGCCTGCGGTGTTTAATGACATGTAACGCATCATCGAAATTATTACTGGATGATTTTGCGACAATGCCTTTTTTGTCAGCTGAACCTTGTTTGCCCCATCAACACAATAATCGTTGAACATTACAGAATATCCATCAATTTTATAACTGGAAGCCTCGTCAAACAATTCTTTAGGAATATCGTCACCACAAAGGACATCAAACGATCGCAACTTAGGCACACCCTTTTCCATCATAAGCCTTAACGATTCTCCTATAGATGTGCCCTCGGTGCATCCCTGCGAACTAGACACTTGCTTATAGATGAATAGCGGAGCAAATGCCTCACTTGTTATGGAATCTGTATTTGTCCAGCCATTGGCAATAGCCTCGCAAATCGTTCTAGCCGCATATATAGCCGCCCATGAAGTACATGTATTGTAATCGGACTGCGACCTGGGACGAGGGCAATATTTCTTTAGAGAATAACTGGGTGGCAAAACCTTGTAGTCGCGGGTTTCCTGTAATGGTCGTAATGGTATTTTACCATCAATTTCTGGCTTATATACACATCCTGAACCATAATTCTGCGCAGAGACCGTAAAACAGAAGAGCAGTTCCAAAAGCACACTGATATACAAAATAGAAAACTTCCTCATGCCCTACTGCTTGTTAAAGTAAAAATCACCAGTAAAAGACGAAGACATCCACGGTCGTTGCATGTTCTTTGTCTTGTCAATAACCTCCGAACCAACCATTTTCAGGAAATGAAGCACATCCAAGTTAGGATAGTCCAACGCCTTTAGGAACGCTGCCGTATAAGGACTATTTCTGCCATCTCCATCAAGAGCTGTATGTCCCGGTGCTGTCGAGAAAGAAATGATAGTTCCTTCGGGAGCGCTCATTATTGATAAGCCATGCGACTCAATACTTCTATGCCACGAACGAGAAATAGGATCATTTCGGCAAGCATCAAGGACAACCATGTTCAACTTGCACTTGGAACTCTCCATTATATCAAGAATATACTCCATATTTACGCACTTATATTTTATATTGTCCTCAGTGAGATTATCTATATCAGTAGGCAACAAATAGTTAACACCTTTGCTTTGTATTCCGTGTCCTGCATAGTAAAACAATGCCACATCATATTCCTTGGCCTTTTGTCCGAAATTAACGAGTTCCATATCCATGCTCTCATGTGTAGCATCAAGCTTAAGAATCACCTCAAAACCATATTTTTTCAATTTCTCGGCAACATCAGTTGCATCATTTACCGGATTTGCCAGATTTAACAACTCATCGGCATAGTTTGAATTTCCAACAATCATGGCAATTCGCTTGTCCTGATATGTGCCAGACCCACCTGTATCTCCACTTTGATATGCAATCACTTTCTCCGACTTTGCTATACCCTCCGCGTTCCTAACATTAACGACAATGCGGTTTATACCATCAGCCAGAGTTACCATCCTTTCAATCACCATGTCGTAATCGCTAGCCTCTACCGTTGTGATTCCCCTTGACAATTCTCCATTCAATGCAATACTGACATCCTCTATCTTCGATTCCGAATTTATACCTAACTTAAGATTATAGTCGCGAGTATCAGATGTCGTTTTAAATTCAATCCATTCAATATCTGCCATTTTTCCTGCAAACTTGCCATACACTACAGTCTTTCCATCCTGAATGGAACCGCCAGCATTGCGCACTACGGCCTCAATAGTGTTTGAGCCATCGGCAAGCACTACATTGCCTACCACATCGACATTATAGCCAACACCTTTAATCAATTTGGTACCCTTTACTTTTGATCCGTTGTGCATTATTGTAACATCCTCCACTCTTGAACTAGAAGCAATACTCAAGTTCAAAGGGAATTCCTTCGATGTGACATTCGACTCAAAACCAGGCCACTGTATTGTTGCAAGATACTTGTCAATATCATCGTCCTTTTGCTCCGCCACGCTTTTCCAATGCTTTGCCATCGACATATCTCTCTGCACGCCATTTCCATTTTCGTAGCACTTTGACAAATCAGACGCAGCCTCCTTGTTTCCTTGGTCCGCCGACTTCTTCAACCAAGCTACCGCCTGAACATAGTCTTTTGGAAAACCATCGCCCCCCATATACCAATATCCCAGCATAGCCTGCCCATCATCATAACCCTGCTCGGCATATTTTCTCATCCAATACAAAGCTTTCTCCTTGTCGGAATCCCTATAGAGAAGCCCAAGCAAAAACTGCGAAGCAGCATCGCCTCGATCTGCAGCCTTACTATACCAATAAAGAGCCTTTTCGTAATCCCTTCCTTCTCCGAGTTCATCTCCACCAAAATAATAATCACCCATGAATTTCTGAGCAAGTATGTCGCCAGCTTCCGCATGCTTCTGCATTTCAGAAAGCCGTTCTCCATCATCTTGCGCATAATATGAATAACAAAACGAAAAAATGATAATCAATAAAGTAAAAAGTCTTTTCATGTTTACAACATTACAATTTTTCTAGACCAACAAAAAAAAATCGGCATAAAGTATAATAATATGTTGCAAAATTAATGTTAGGAAACAAAACAGCAAATTTTTTTACAGAAAAATAATTAACAATGGGGCAAACCTACCATTACACATCATACTAAAGTATTCAAAACAACTAGAATAAATCTTAATGCCTAAAACTGTTAATATTTTTTTTATATTACAACCTTTACTTCATATTTTTTATCTATTTTTGCGCACAAATTGTAAGGTCTGTATTAAAATGTATAAATATATTACCGCAATAGCATTGATCATACTGGCAGTCATTCCTCACTTTGCCATATCTCAAGAAATTACAGAACGCTGCCTAACTCTTGACAATTTAGTACACATGGTCAATATGAACCAGAACGACACAGAGTTTAACGAATTAATGCAAGAAAAGGGATTCCAATGGATTGGCGACACTGTAAATAAAGAATACCTCAGCAATACCGTAAAACTGCAATATATCTCGACTAACGCATACTACGACAAGGTTAATTGGGACAGCCCAACAATAATTATATTCAACTCAAAAGATGGATTAAGCAACATCGTGAATATAAAGCTAGGCAAAAATATCTGCCACAGTTCCTTGAGACCCGACCTTGACAACCACAATTTCTATCCATCCAACGGCGGACAATTATATAAGGGTAACTATGAGTATGAAGGAAAAGTCAATGAATATGAAATAGAATATCACGAAGACAGCTCTACTTTACGCATTACAATAAAAAACAAGAAAGAAATAGATGAATACACACGAAAACTGCTAAAAGAAAGAGAAAAAAACGTATACGCACAAATGGATATTGCACAACAGCTATGCTCACGCCATCTGTTCAACGAGGCATACTCCACAATAGACTCAGCAATGGGAATATACCCCCCACTTGACACCACTCTTTACAATCTGCGCCGCAATGTAAGAATTCAGCACATCGGGTTTCTTTGCTCCCGACTATCCAAAATAGTTAATGACAAGAACTATGTATCTGACGGAATCTCAATATGCAACGAAATACTTGCTCTTGACAATCAAAACGATTCCATTAACGAAATAAGAAACATACTAATCTACCACGCAAAAAATGAAACACAGCCCTATTCAAAGTTTAATCCGATGGGATTCAAATCGACAGTTGCAACACTTGAAAATATAATCAACACCGAAATATTAAGAAAACCAAGCCTCCAAAAACAAACCATGTCGCTGGAATTCAACTTCAATACCGATGACAATAACCATACTATAGGTTCCATAAATTTAGGCATGTACGAACCAGACGGATACACTCCTGTCAACAAACAAAAACTTTCCGACAGGAACGAAAATCTGCAACGATATGTGAGCATGGTTGCCCATGGGCCACTGATAATGCCCGCAACAAAATATGGACTCTCAATAAACACACACGAAAGAATTTCATGCAATGTTGAATGGATTTGTCACGGTCAGTATATAAAGATGGTTCGTGGCAAAAAAATATCAAGCAACAACGACATGAAACCTTATATCGACTCCATAAACAAGGTGTACCTAAAGAACATATCGCCCCAAATAAAAAAGGATACATTGCCATACAAGGTTGTGTATAAAGTCGTACAATGGGACAAAATAGTCGATGGAGAATCAGCAACCGACATTCGTATTTTAGATATAAAAACTCCTAGCAAACTATCGTGGATGCCATCTCTGATTCTACCAGGACTAGGCACCAAAATAAATGGATACCACTCGTCTGCATTTGCAAGAGCAATGCCTTTCGCCTTGTTCTCATCTTTGGCAATATTCGGTCTTTCTTGGGAAAACGGGAAAGGCAAAAAAATAAACAGACCTGAATGGGGAAGCGGCAACTCTAGATTCTGGGAGAACAAGAATTTCGGATACATAGCTGGATATATCAGCCTGGCAATTGCTGCTACAATATACATAAACGACCTTACTGAAAGCATCATAGCGTCAAAGAGAAACATAAAACGGACACAAAGGTTGCGCGATGCGTTTGAAAGGAACAAATACATCGACTTGAAAACCCAAGATATAAAGCTAGACAACCACAATGAATAGCCGTCATTTTATTGTTGCAATGCATTTGTAAAAAATCATTACCTTTGCAAAAAAAATAGAACAATGAGGAACATTATTATTGCAACAATAATTTTAAGTGTGGCTTTCTGCTCATGCAAAAAAATTGAAGGTAATGGAGATGTCATTACCGAAACATATACTATCAACGATTACTTTCAGGAAGTAACAAACGAAACTGCTTTTGATGTAGAAGTCGTGTTTTCCAACGAAAATAAGGTTGAAATAACTGGCGAATCGAACATTATCGAAAAACTGTCAGTAAATGTCAAGCATAAAAAATTGATAATCGACAAAGTAAGAAACAAATATCGTCTGCGCTCAACACAACCGGTAAACATTAAGATATACATGAAAAGAAATGACTACATGTATTTTTCGAACTATGGTTCTGGCGACTTAACTGTATATTCTCCGCTTGCAAGAAAAATAAAGCTAGACAACACTGGTTCGGGCGACCTATATGTATTCGATTGCGAACACGAAGCTGTCGAAGTACTAGACTCTGGTTCGGGCGACATTGTTGTAACTGGCGTTGCAGGAGAGGTTTACATAAAAAATAGCGGTTCGGGCGATGTCGACTGCTACCATCTAACATCACAATATGTCGAAATACACTCATCAGGGACCGGTCGCACCGAAGCATACGCTACCGATGAAGCTGATGTGTGGGAAAGTGGTTCTGGCGAGGTGTATGTATATGGTACTGAACGCGTAAGATACCACTACGAATACGATGACGACGACAAATAATTCCAATGTCAGGAATATATGTCCACATTCCATTCTGCAGGTCAAAATGCATATACTGCGACTTTTATTCGATAGCCCTACCCTCTTTAATCCCCGGCTTCTGCAAAGCACTGAAAAACGAAATTGCATCGCGTAGCAACACTTTTTCGGAAAAAACAATAAATACAATATATTTCGGAGGCGGAACTCCTTCAATACTCGATATCAATAGCATAGGTGAAATAATTAATGAAATAGACAAGTATTACAATATAAGCCCAGATGCTGAAATAACACTGGAGGCCAATCCAGAAAATATTACTTCTGAATACCTATTAGCACTGAAACGGATAGGTGTAAACAGACTGAGCATTGGAATACAAAGTTTTGATGATGAAATCCTGAAATTTCTTAAACGCAAACACACAGCTACCCATGCAATTGAATGCGTAAAAACTGCTGCAGAATGCGGATTCGACAATATCTCAATCGACCTAATATACGGCATAACAGGACTATCAAACGAAAAATGGCGCGAAGAACTTGAGACTGCATTCACTCTTCCGATAACTCATCTTTCATGCTACTGCCTCGGAATAGAAGAAGGCACATTGCTACATAGATTTTGCCGAGAAAACAGATACACTCCTTGCAATGACGACACCTGCCTTAGCCAATTCTTGGATTTCGACAGAATGTCGGCAGAAAACGGATTCGTACACTACGAAATTTCCAATGCGTGCAAAAGCGGCTGGCAATCACGACACAACTCATCATACTGGGATAGAAGCGAATACATCGGATTTGGTCCATCGGCACATTCCTTCGTGGCAAATTCACGCTCATGGAACATCGCCAATGTAAGCGAATACATTAAGTGCGTAACCGATGGAAAAACATACTCAACAAGCGAAATACTAAGCAATTCCGACATTTTAGAGGAATACATAATGCTAGGTCTCAGAACTGCCAATGGCATAAGAATCAACGAAATAGAAAAGCTATTCGGCAAGGATAAATCCGACAAACTAAACAAAGCCATAGCCGAACTAAACCCCGCATACATACATTTCGTTGGAGATCATCTATCACTAACTGCTCACGGAATGTTCGTTTCCGACAATATTATAGTGAATCTGCTGAAAAAGATATAAATATAAAAAAGGTCGCCTTTTCAGCGACCTAATATAAAATCTACAATCGTAAATCGTACTTCGTAAATTTACTTGAGTCTCTTGAACTGGCAAGTGAAGTGACGCATCAATTCTGCTTCCCAAGTGATTTCGAGACCACGCTTGATAGTGTCGCGACGATCGTATACGTTCTTCAATGCAGCTGCGATTACATCCATGTGGTTGTTGGTGTAAACACGGCGTGGGATGCAAAGACGTACAAAGTCGTTGCCACCGAAACGGTTTTCGCGTGTAACTGGGTCACGGTCAGCGAGAACGTAACCGATTTCGCAAGCACGGATACCTGCTTCGAGGTAAAGTTCGCATGTCAAAGTCTGAGCCGGGAACTCTTCCTTCGGGATGTTGGTCAACACCTTGTCGGCATCAACAAAGATTGCATGACCACCAGCAGGACGCTGATAAGGAATACCATATTCGTCGAGTTTCTTTGCAAGATAGTGAACCTGCTTGATACGAGTTTCAACCATTTCGAATTCAATGTTTTCCTTCAAACCTACTGCCAATGCGTCCATATCACGACCGTTCATACCGCCGTATGTAAGGAAACCTTCGAAAGGAATGCAGAACAACTTTGCACCTTCGTACCAATCTTTCTTTCTAGTAGCTATAAAGCCACCCATGTTTACGAGGGCATCCTTCTTTGCCGACATTGTCATGCTATCAGCATAGCTGAACATTTCAAGAGCAATTTCGCGAAGAGTCTTGTTTGCATAGCCTTCCTCACGTGTCTTGATGAAGTAGCAGTTTTCGATGAAACGAGCCGAGTCGATGTTTACAGGAACACCGTACTTGTGGCAAAGTTCGCAGGTTTCACGGATATTCTTCATGCTAACAGGCTGACCGCCAACTGTATTATTAGTAACAGTAAGTACAAAGAAAGGAACGTTGCCCTTATTTTCCTGCAAAACCTTTTCCAACTTTTCGAGGCTTACATTACCCTTGAAAGGAACTTCGAGCTGAGTGTCGTAAGCTTCTGGAACTGTAACATCAATAGCAAAAGCCTTACGGCTTTCGATGTG
>JAEEGK010031923.1_pt1 | contig 10344 bp, 10 predicted proteins | sample 8958771 | NCBI WGS metagenome assembly JAEEGK01 (sample SAMN16246547, study PRJNA631951) | gut metagenome | biome: gut microbiome; feature: rumen; material: SC-attached | host: Bos | place: Iran: Karaj | collected 2018-10 | reverse complement strand
GTAGAGTCTCCTGCCAAGGCGAAAACCATTGAGAAATTCCTAGGCAGTGACTATAAGGTCATGTCGAGCTACGGCCACATCCGCGACTTGAAAAAGAAGGAGATGAGTATCGACACCGGTACGCTCGAACCCGAATACGAGATACCTGAAGAGAAGGCAAAACTCGTCAAGGAACTGAAGAGCAACGCAGAGAAGGCAGAGAAGGTCTGGCTCGCATCCGATGAAGACCGCGAGGGAGAAGCCATCTCTTGGCACCTATGTGAGGTGTTGGGACTGGACGAGGAGAAGACCAACCGTATCGTCTTCCACGAAATTACCAAGCCCGCTATTCTGCAAGCCATTGAGACCCCGCGTCATTTGGACATGAATCTGGTGAACGCCCAGCAGGCTCGTCGCGTACTGGACCGTCTGGTAGGTTTCAAGCTGTCGCCAGTACTGTGGCGTAAGGTGAAGCCCGCCCTGTCAGCAGGACGTGTACAGAGCGTTGCTGTACGTCTGATTGTAGAGCGCGAACGCGAAATTCAGAACTTCCAGAGCGAGGCTTACTATAGCATTGCAGGTATCTTTGCCATCACCAACGCCGACGGTTCACAGACCGAGGTAAAAGCCACGCTGGCACAGCGCCTGAAGACTCACGAGGAGGTGGAGCAGTTCTTGCAGCAATGCATTGACGCCACCTATACCGTCCAGTCTGTCAGCAAGAAACCCCTGAAGCGTACCCCTGCTCCTCCCTTCACCACTTCTACCCTGCAACAAGAGGCTGCCCGTAAGTTAGGCTTCACCGTCAGTCAGACGATGATGGTTGCCCAGCACCTGTACGAACACGGACAGATTACCTATATGCGTACGGACTCTGTGAACCTCTCTGGTCTGTGTATCAATGCCAGCAAGGAGGAGATTACGAAGCTCTACGGCGAGGAATACAGCAAGGTACGCCAGTATCACACCAGTTCGAAGGGCGCCCAGGAGGCTCACGAAGCTATCCGTCCCACCTATATGGATCGTACGGAGATTGAGGGAACAGCCCAGGAACGCAAGCTCTATGAGCTTATCTGGAAACGTACCATCGCCAGTCAGATGGCTGATGCAGAGATAGAGAAGACCACCGTCAACATCGCTATCAGTGGTAGTGAGGAGCAGTTTGTTGCTCAGGGCGAAGTACTGAAGTTTGATGGTTTCATCAAGGTTTACCGTGAATCTGTTGACGATGAAGACAACCAAGAAGAAGAAAGCCACATCCTGCCACCACTGAAGAAAGGTATGGTGCTGACCCGTCGTGAGATTCAGGCTACGGAGCGTTTCAGCCAGGGTCCCCAGCGCTACACGGAGGCTTCGCTGGTACACAAGTTGGAGGAACTGGGTATCGGTCGTCCGTCAACTTACGCCCCCACTATCTCCACCATCCAACAACGTGAATATGTGCACAAGGGCGATAAGAAAGGTGAGGAGCGCAGCTATACCATCGACACGCTGAAAGGTAAGCTCGTCACACAAAAGACACGTAAGGAAATGGCTGGCTCGGACAAGGGCAAACTGTTGCCTTCAGATATCGGTATCGTCGTCAACGACTTCCTGATGAAGTATTTCCCCTCTATCATGGACTATAACTTCACTGCCAAGGTGGAGCAGGACTTCGATAAGATTGCCGAGGGCAAAGAGTCGTGGACAGGAATGCTGAAGGGCTTCTACAAGAAGTTCGAGCCCACGGTAGAGAAGACCATGAATGCCCGTCAGGAGCGTAAGGCCGGTGAGCGCCAGTTGGGTAAAGACCCCAAGAGCGGCAAGCCCGTCTTTGTGAAGATTGGACGCTTCGGTCCTGTGGTGCAGATTGGTTCTGCAGAGGATACCGAAAAACCCCTGTTTGCACAGTTGCCCAGCGACAAGAGCATGGAGGAGCTGACACTGGAGGAGGCGTTGGAACTGTTCCAGTTGCCACGCACTTTAGGTGATTTCGAGGGCTCACCAGTCACCATCGGTGCCGGTCGCTTCGGACCTTACATCCTGCACCAGAAGAAGTACACCTCGCTGCCCAAGGGGACAGACCCGATGGCTATCACGCTCGAAGAGGCTGTCAGCCTCATCAACGAGAAGCGCCAGCAGGAATCACAAAAGCACATGAAGATATTCATTGAGGACGACAAGCTGGAACTGCTCAACGGACGTTACGGCCCCTATCTGGCTTACGACGGCAAGAACTATCGTCTGCCCAAGAACCTGCATGCGAAGGCTGCTGAGCTGACCTATGCAGAGTGTATGGCCATTATTGAGAAACAGAAGAAATGAAGCGCATCATCCTCATAGGCTATATGGGGTCTGGCAAGACCACCGTGGGTAAAGCACTCTCGAAAGAGACTGGCATGATGTTCTATGACCTCGACTGGTATATCGAGAGTCGCATGCGTAAGACCGTCTCGCAGATCTTTGCCGAAAAAGGCGAGCAGGGTTTCCGCAAAATAGAATATAATATGCTACACGAGGTGGCAGAGTTTGAGAATGTCATCATCAGTTGCGGAGGCGGAACACCCTGCTTCTTCGACAATATGGACTATCTGAACCAGCAAGGTGACGTGGTCTATCTGAAAGCTTCGCCAGAGACGCTCTACAAGCATCTGCTCATGGCAAAGATTGAGCGCCCGCTGCTGAAGGACAAGAGTCCAGAGGAGCTGATAGCCTATATCACGGAACACCTGAAAGAGCGTGCGTCCTTCTATGAGAAGGCCCATTATACACTTGACGTTAACGTGCTCGACAACAACGACAAAATAGCCACCAGCGTAGAACGCATCAAATCATTATTATCCCTATAAGGCCTATAAGGCTCATAAGACCCATAAGTCATATAAGACCCATCAAACTATGAAGAAATGGACCATCGACGACTCTAAGGAGCTGTACAACATCAATGGCTGGGGCACCAGCTACTTCGGTATCAACGAAGAAGGAGACATCTATGTGACTCCTTGTAAGGATGACACGCAGATAGACCTGCGTGAGGTGATGGACGAACTGTCGCTACGCGACGTGCAGGCCCCGGTACTGCTACGCTTCCCAGATATTCTCGATAATCGTATTGAGAAGACCTGGAGCTGTTTCAAGAAAGCCGCTGAAGAATATGACTACAAGGCCGAGAACTATGTAGTGTTCCCCATCAAGGTGAACCAGATGCAGCCCGTTGTCGAGGAGATAATCTCGCACGGCGCTAAGTTCAATCTGGGTATCGAGGCTGGTTCCAAGCCTGAGTTGCATGCTGTCATCGCTGTACAGTGCCAGAGCGACTCCATTATTATCTGTAACGGTTACAAAGACCAGTCGTACATCGAACTGGCCCTGCTGGCACAGAAAATGGGTAAACGCATCTTCATCGTTGTAGAGAAGCTGAACGAACTGGATATCATTGCCCGTGAGGCTAAGAAGTTGGGTGTGCGTCCCAATATTGGCATCCGCATCAAGCTGGCCAGCAGTGGCAGTGGCAAGTGGGAAGAGAGCGGTGGTGATGCTTCTAAGTTCGGACTGACCAGTGCCGAACTGTTGGAGGCCCTCGACCTGTTGGAGAAGAAGGACATGAAAGACTGTCTGCGACTCATCCACTTCCATATCGGTTCTCAGATTACGAAGATTCGTCGCATACAGACCGCCCTGCGTGAGGCTTCACAGTTCTATGTGCAGCTACACAAGATGGGCTATAACGTTGACTTCGTAGATTGTGGTGGTGGACTTGGTGTCGACTACGACGGCACACGCTCACCATCGAGCGAATCGTCTGTCAACTACTCCATCCAGGAGTATGTCAACGACTGCATCTATACCTTTGTCGATGCTGCCAACAAGAATGACCTACCCCACCCCAACCTGATTACAGAGAGTGGTCGTTCACTGGCTGCCCACCATTCGGTACTCGTCATCGACGTGCTGGAGACAGCATCGCTGCCTGAGATGCCTGAGGAGTTTGAGCCAGATGAGAATAGCCATCAGTTGGTTAAAGACCTCTATGAGATATGGGACAACCTCAGCCCACGCAACGTATTGGAAGACTGGCACGATGCCGAACAGATTCGTGAGGAGGTACTCGACCTCTTCTCACATGGCATTGTTGACCTGAAAACGCGTGCAGAGATTGAGGCGATGTACTGGAGTGTCTGTCATGAGATTCACGCTCTCGCCAAGAACCTGAAACACGTTCCCGAGGAGTTAATGAACATTGACAAGCTGTTGGCAGACAAGTACTTCTGCAACTTCTCGCTATTCCAGTCGCTGCCTGACTCATGGGCCATCGACCAGATATTCCCCATCATGCCTATCCAGCGTCTGAACGAGCGTCCTACACGTAATGCCACCATCCAGGATATTACCTGCGACTCTGACGGAAAGATAGCAAACTTCGCTACCAACCGTCATAACTCGCACTCGCTGCCTGTACATACGCTGAAGAAGAACGAGAAATACTATCTGGGGGTATTCCTGGTGGGTGCCTATCAAGAGATTCTCGGTGACATGCACAACCTGTTTGGCGACACCACTGCAGTACACATCTCTGTAAAGGATGGTGCCTACCATATCGACCAGATATTCGATGGTGAAACTGTTGAGGAGGTGCTGGAATACGTGCAGTATAACCCCAAGAAGCTGGTACGCCAGTTGGAGATATGGGTGGCCAAGAGCGTCAAGCAGGGTAAGATCTCGCTGGAAGAGGGTAAGGAGTTCTTGAGCAACTACCGCTCAGGCCTCTACGGATACACCTATCTGGAATAACTCGTTATATCGAAATATCGATAATAAATATGAAGGAGAAACTAACCATAGTTAAAGTAGGAGGAGCTGTAGTAGAAGACGAACTGCAGCTCTCTCAGTTATTACGCGACTTCTCAGCCATTGAGGGTCGCAAGGTACTGGTACACGGTGGTGGTCGCAAAGCTACCAAGATGGCTGAGCGTCTAGGTATCGAGACTCAGATGATCAACGGACGACGCATCACCGATAAGGATATGCTGGAAGTGGTCACAATGGTGTATGGCGGACTGGTCAACAAGAACCTAGTAGCTCGTCTGCAGGCCAACGGTGTCAACGCCCTTGGACTAACTGGTGCCGACGCTGACGTTATCCGCAGTCATAAGCGCCCAGTCAAAGTGGTAGACGGTTCCCCCGTCGACTACGGTTTTGTTGGCGACGTGGACCGCGCTTCAGGCTCAACACTAGGTCACCTCATTGAGGCAGATATCACCCCCGTGATGGCTCCGTTGACACACGATGGCGAAGGACACATCCTTAACACCAACGCTGACACCATCGCCTCAGAGACAGCCAAGGCGCTGGCTTCGCTCTATGACGTGACGCTCATCTTCTCGTTTGAAAAGAAAGGGGTACTGAGCAATCCCGATGACGACGAGAGCGTTATCCCTGTCATCACCCATGCCGACTTTGAACGCTACAAGGCTGATGGCACCATCAGCGGTGGCATGCTGCCCAAGATAGAGAATGCCCTCAGTGCCGTTGACGCTGGTGTCAGTCGTGTCATCATCACACTGGCTACAGCCATTGATGGACTGCACGGAACAATTATCCAATGAAGCAAATCAGTTTCCAGTCCGATATCCTGCCGTTGAAGAACGAGCTCTACAGGATGGCACTCCGCATCACAATGAATGCTGCGGACGCTGAGGATGTTGTGCAGGAAACGATGATGAAGGTGTGGAACCGTCGCGACCAATGGGACCAGATAGAGTCCATTGAGGCCTTCTGCCTGACCATCTGCCGTAACCTCTCACTAGATAAGGTACGACGTATGGACAACCAGACACAGTCGCTGGATGCTGCCTACGACCCTAAAGACCAGGGTGTCGCCTCCAACCCTGAAGAGCAGGCCATACAGAGCGACCGCATCCGACTGGTACGTCAAATGATCAGTCAGTTGCCTGAGAAACAGCGCAGTTGCATGCAGTTGCGCGATATGGAGGGCAAGAGCTACAAGGATATTGCCACCATTCTCGACATCACGGAAGAACAGGTGAAGGTCAATATTTTCAGGGCTCGACAAACAATTCGTGAAAAATTTAAGAGATTTCTGTAACTTTCTGTTTTAACAAACGTCTTTAATATAGAAAAAGGCAAAAAGTATGGACTACAAGTACATCGAACAACTCATGGAGCGCTACTGGAACGCTGAGACTACTCTCGAAGAGGAGAGCATTCTGCGTTCTTTCTTCCGCCAGGAGAACATCCCTGCGGAGATGGAGTCTCTGCGCGCGCTCTTTGCCGACGAGGCAACAGATGAGGTGTTAGGCGATGACTTTGATGCCCGTATGTTGGAGATGATTCGCGAAGAAGAGGCTCCCAAGGCAGTTAAGGCCCGTGAGATTACACTCACACGTCGCCTGATGCCGCTCTTCAAGGCCGCTGCCGTTATCGCTATCATTCTGACGATTGGTGGTGCCCTGCAAGCACCCTGGGACAACAGCTGGAACACACCGCAAGACTATGCACGCATCCAGCAAGACATCGACAGTGTAGCTGCCGTCAGTCCCATCCAAGCCGAGAACATGAGCGACTGGTCTGCTGACAGTACCAGCATCCTCATGGAAAGGCCCAAGAACTAGATTTTTTCTATGCTTTCTCTATATTTACAAATCAATGTTAGTTAAAACACCGAAACTGTGAAGTTTCATTTCTCTCAAATTTTTCATAACATACTAACGAAGAACGGGCTGCCCTACTGATGTGTCAGAGAGCAGCCCGTTCAAATAAAATATAAGGGTAAGTGAGTATGGTTTCAGAAAAGTTTTGTAACTTTGCATCCGCTTATGAACAGACTATTGTATCATCTTGTAGCCTTCGTCATCGTGGCGGTATGGGGAACGACGTTCGTTTTCACCAAACTACTATTGATGGCAGGACTAACAGCGGCACAGATCTTTGTGTGGCGCTTCATGATAGCCTATATGCTATTGTTGGCCTATGCGGTGGTGTTGCACTGGCTAAAGAGACGCACCTTCAGGCTCTTTTCTTCTACTTGGAAAGATGAGCTACTGATGCTAGGACTGGGTGTGACGGGTGGGTCACTGTACTTTCTGGCGGAGAATACGGCTATGGTCTATACCACCACAACAAACACATCGCTGATAGTCTGCCTGTGTCCGCTATTTGCCTCGCTGCTCATCTCCATGTTCTACAAGTCGGAACGGCTTCACGGCATCCAAATAGCGGGAACACTGATGGCGGCAGTGGGTGTAGTCATTGTGGTACTTAATGGCCATTTCGTGCTTCATCTGTCACCATTAGGCGACACACTGGCCTTTGTCGCCTGCCTGTGTTGGGCACTCTACTCGCTATTGCTAATACCCGCCAACAAGCGTTATGATATCGTATTCACCACACGCAAGGTGTTCTTTTATGGTCTGGTGTCGATGATTCCGTATTTCCTCATCAAGCCAGAGGAGGCCGACACCTTCACCACTGCAATGATTCAGGCGTTCACCTTGCCTGTCATCCTAAACCTATTGTTCTTAGGCTGCATAGCGTCGATGCTCTGTTTCCTGACGTGGAATTGGGTGATGAAGAAACTAGGAGCTGTGGTGGCAACGAACTACGTCTATTTCAATCCCGTCGTCACTGTAATCTTCGCTTGGATTGTACTCTCAGAACGCATCACCATCTACTTCCTTGCAGGTACCCTGCTGATATTGATAGGAATGTTTGCCCTGAATAAAGGAGAAAAGAAAGAAAATAGGTAATTGGAGCTATAGACGCCCTGTCTCTCTGTAACTGAAGTAACTGCCATCGGTAAGAATGACGTGATCCATAAAGTGGATGCGCATCAGTTGGCAAGACCTTTGCAGTTGGTTGGTCAGGTCGTTGTCTGCAGTACTGGGGCGCAGGTTGCCAGAAGGGTGGTTGTGGCAAACGGCAATGATGGTGGCGTTGGCAAGAACGGCTTCACGCATGATAATGCGGATATCGACACTAACCTCAGTGATGCCACCATGCGAGATGCATACTTGTTTGATAAGTCGATGGTTCTGATTCATCAGCAGGAGCCAGAATTCTTCCACGTCCGAGTCCTGAAGAACAGGGTGCATGTGGTTGTAAATCTTGGTGGCTGTCCCCAGGTCAGGACGTTCCTCAGCCTTCTCCATCTGGCGACGCTTACCCAGTTCACAGGCAGCAAGAATAGTAATTGCTTTGGCTGGTCCCACACCGTTGTAGTCGCAAAGCTGACGAAGAGTCATCTTACCTAGCGTATTGAGGTTGTTGTTGCAATCGTTCAGAATACGTTTCATAAGCGAAACAGCATCCTCTTGGGGTGAACCAGAACCAACAAGAATGGCTAACAACTCGGCATCCGACAGCGCCTGTGAGCCAAGCGCCATCATCTTCTCGCGTGGCCTGTCCTCCTCAGCCCACTGGTTGATGTTGAGTTTTTCCATTATTTATAGAAATTCTTTTCGAAGGCCGTAAACTCGTCCTGTTTCAAGACGCAGCGCTTCCACCAAGACTCAATGAAGCCAAAACCATAGCCCATGAGCTGAACAAAGGCAGCAGGGATACTGAGAAAGCCTACCCAAAGGCTCTTGTTCTGCAGGGTAGAGTCAACAAGGATGAGCAGACAGTAAAGCAATAAGGGCAATAGCGTCAATCCATAACAGAACGGAGCAAGCAGCAAACAGCCGATGACGCCTAAGGTAAACACCATTGGCAACAGGTGAACGAGCTTCATCGTGCCAGGATGACGTTTCTCCAAGTTAATACGCGCTATACCACTATTATATACCTGACGGAAGAATTTGCGGAAGTCTGTACGACGCTTGTGCCATACCCATGCATCAGGGAAGAGCTGTGGCTGATAGCCAGCCTCAACGATGCGATACGAAAAATCGACATCCTCGCCAAAACGCATCTTCGAGAAACCACCCAACTGCTGGTAGACATCGCGACGAATACCCATGTTGAACGAACGGGGGAAGAACTTATCCAGCTTTTTCTTGCCACCACGAATGCCACCCGTCGTAAAGAACGACGTCATCGAATAGCTGATGGCCTTCTGTATCGGGGTGAACGACGGATGAGCAGCATCAGGACCACCAAAGGCGACAATGGCTGATGGCTGATGGCTGATGGCTGAGTCGACTGCAGCTAAATAGCCAGTAGGTAGCACCACATCACTATCGAGGATGATGACGTACTCTCCCTTGGCACGATCCACACCATAGTTACGACTCTGGCCTGGTCCGCTGTTCTCCTTATAGTAATAATGCAAATCAAGGATGCTTGCGTACTTGTCGCAAACATCCTTGCAAGGTTTCTGTGAACCGTCCTCAACAATAATGACCTCAAAGTCTTTAAGCGTTTGGGAGCAAAGGCTCTCAAGCAACTCGTCCACTTCGTCAGGGCGATTATATACTGGGACGATTATCGAGTATTTCATTACTCCTTAGCGCGAGCCAGGTAAGAACCATCGCGAGTGTCAACCTGAATCAGGTCGCCCTCGTTGATGAACAGAGGAACGCGAACCTCAACACCAGTCTCCAGCGTAGCGGGCTTCAGGGTGTTGGTAGCGGTATCGCCCTTGATACCAGGCTCAGAGTGAGTCACCTTCAGAACAGTCTTAACAGGCATCTCAGCATAGAGGATAGTACCATCGGTAGTATCGCTGACAACTGATACAACGTCACCTTCCTTCATGTACTCATGACCGATAACGAGGTCGTTAGCGATGGGAATCTGCTCGAAAGTCTCCTGGTTCATGAAGATGCGACCTTCCTGGTCTTCATAAAGGTACTGGTAGTCGCGGTGCTCGATGACAACGTCCTCCAACTTCTCACCAATGTTGTAGCGACGCTCCAGCACACGACCGTCGGTGACGTTCTTCATCTTGATGTTCATGATAGTGTTTCCCTTACCAGGCTTACGATGCTGGAAATCGATGCAAACCCAAATGGCACCGTCCATGCGGATAGCGGTACCCTTCTTAATGTCTTGTGAGTTAATCATAAAATATGCTATTTAATAATGTAATTATCTCTTTTGCGGGTGCAAAGGTACGAAGAAAAATTAAAAAATGAACATGAAACATTAAAAAAATTGCTTGAAACTTGCACAATTAGAAATAATTATGTAATTTTGCAGCCCGAATTGACGAATCACAACAATAAAAATAAGATAAAACAATGAAAAGAACATTTCAGCCGCACAATCGTCGCCGCGTAAACAAGCATGGTTTCCGTGAGCGCATGGCAACAAAGAATGGTCGTCGCGTACTGGCTTCTCGCCGCGCTAAGGGCCGCAAGAAGTTAACTGTATCTGACGAGCATCACGGAAAGTAATCGTGAACAACTGTCACGCATAAGAATTGGG
>JAEEGK010031919.1_pt1 | contig 10345 bp, 5 predicted proteins | sample 8958771 | NCBI WGS metagenome assembly JAEEGK01 (sample SAMN16246547, study PRJNA631951) | gut metagenome | biome: gut microbiome; feature: rumen; material: SC-attached | host: Bos | place: Iran: Karaj | collected 2018-10 | reverse complement strand
AAAAAAAAAAAAAAAAAAAAAAGAAAAAAAATAGAAAAAGAAGAAAAAAGAAGAAAAAAGTTAGAAGAAGAAGAAAAAAGAAGAAAAATGTTAGAAGAAGAAAATAAAAGAAGAAAATTAGAAGAAGAAGAAAATAAAAGAAGAAAATTAGAAGAAGAAGAAGAACAAAAAAAATTTTTAGAATTAAAGAATAATCAAATGAAAGAAATTGAAGATTTTAATAAAGGAAAATTAACTATAGAACATTTAACAGATAAAAATAATAATTCAGAAAATAGTAATCTAGAAAATAGTAATTATATAAATTATGAAATTAAAGATGATGAAAATATATTTAATACAAATAATAATAATAGTAATAATAAAATAACAGATAATTCATGTTTTAAAAATATGATAAATGATAGTAATAATAATAAATTAACAGAAAATTCAGTTTTTAAAAATATAATTAATGAAAGTAATAATGAAGATAATACTAATAATTATATCAGTGAAAATTCAAATAATAAATTTACATTTAATGAAGGAAATTTAATTGAATCAAAAATAAATGAAAACATTCCAAAACCAATAAATGAAAATAATAATAATAAGAATAATAATTATTATTTAGATAACAAAGTTAGAAATAATAATAATATAAATAATCAAATAAATTCTTTTAGTAATGAATCTTCAGCAACAGGAACAAATTATCATTATAATAATATTCCAACTGATAGAAATGAAAAAAATATTATGTTAAATAATATTAATCACAATAATTCAAATAAAAAAACAAATAATGAATATTTATCTAGTATTATGTCATTAAATGACAAAAAAAATTTACTTCAAAAAAGAAATTCAGATTTAATAAACAATTCAAAAATTATATCTAAAATAAATAACGAAGAAAATTCAATATCAAATGATTTAAATTATAGTGAAGATGAAAATTATTTAAATAACTTTAATGAAAATAAAAAAATAAAGAATAAAAATGAATGTTTATCAAGACAACATTCCCAAAGTAAATTTGAATTAACAATATTATCAAAAAAAAGTATTAATGAAGAAGAAGAAAATTCAAAAAATAATGTGTTTAAAAGATTAAAAGAAAAAACAAATAAAATAATGTTAGATGAAGGAACTCAATATTATGAAGATTTAGATTATAATAATCAATATAATAGTTTAAATCAAGATTATGATACTTTAAATAGAAATAAAATTATTGATTTAAAAAGAAATCATAGAAAATCAATTGTAGATTCAAATATAAGTGATAATAAAACTACTTATTCAAAAAAAATTGATAGTTCAAGAAGTACTTATTTAAATAGGAATTCTTCTAAAAAATCTTTTCTTTCATTTTATGATAAAGGATTATCACATAATCCAAGTTACATTAATTTTTTAGATAAAAATTTAAATAATTTTAATTCTATTAAAGATGAAGATGATACTTTTTATCATATTCAACCTAAAAGTAAAGTTTTTGATAAAAAAAATAATAATAATAATTTATATAATAAAATACCTCATCATGATAGAAATGAATTTTGGAATTTAGATAAAAGAAATAAATCAAGTAAAAATAGTTTTATTTTTGTTAATAATAATAATTCTTTAAATGAAAATGATAATAATAATAATAATATACTTTTAGATTATCAAATTAAAGAAAATATTGAAAAATATAAAAAGAAAAACATTAAATTAACAAAAAAAAATAAAGAAAATAATGGTTCTTTTATTATGCCTGCAAATCCTTATAAAACTGTGTTAGAAGCAAGAGAATTCTTTTTCTTTAATGAAAAATAAAAAAATTGTAGATATTTAAATATTATTTTTTTAATAATAATTTGACTTTTTTAAATAAAACTTAATATATCGATTTTTTATAATAAATAAATAAAAAAAAAATATGAAACCTAAAAATAATTTTTTAAACAAATATATTTTTAATTAATCTTTGCAATGGTAGCTCCACCTTTATTTTTAACTTTAAGTAATTTAGTGATTAATTTAACTTTTTTACTCTTTAAGAAATTAGGATAAAAAGCTAATAAGAAACAACTCATTTTCCAAACTTTATACATTTTATAAAAAATTCTATAACCTTTATAATTCTGTAATTTATTTTGATATAACCAACACAATTCTTCAAGAGATACATTATAAGTATTATTAAATTCATCAATTTTATCTTCATTTTCAACAAAATAATCATACATATTTTCTTTTCTAAAAGCATCTAAACTTAATCCTAATAATATTTTTAAATCTTCAATATTTAAATATATTGGTCTTTCAATTTCTTTTAAAGGATTTTTTTCTTCTTTTTCTTTAATGGCTTCATAAGAACAAGGACAACATCTATATTGATATAATCTCCATATTCTTAAACATTTTTCATGATATGAATGACCACAATACATAAAATATTCTTTTTTATTTTCTGTTTTTTTCCAACAAAAAATACATATATAACGCTCTAATTGAATTCTTTCATCATCTGATTCTTTTATTAATTTCCAATTATTTATTACATTATTTAAAAAATCAAATACATCTTTATTTAAATAACCTTTTGAACCATAATATAATAATCCAGTTAATAAAATAAATCCAAGAGATAAATTTGGAATAAGAAAATATATGAAAAAATTATGTGGAGCTTCACTTGTATTTGGAAAACTTTTTAAAGGTTTTCCTTCTTCTTTATATATAATTAATTTTATTATTTTTTTTAAAGCTTGTGCCCATTCAGAATGAATTAATTCTAATCTAACTGAATTAATTGTTCTAAATCTAAAATTATCATTAACTAAATTTTTTGACTCTTCACCAGGTTGAATAACAAGCATTTTATCTTCAGCATATATATCTATTAAAAAACCATATTTACACATATTTTCATATTTTTCGCATATTGATTCAAAAAATTTATATGAAGTTGCTTCAAAAAAAATAACATTTGAAACTTCATATTCCATTACTGTTCTTATTCTTATTATAAATAAAGGATATTTTGCTAGTGAACTACATAGGAAATCATAATCTTCTTCTGATAATATTCTTTTCTTATCTATTAATCTTTCTGCACATGATGAATAATTTTTATTTTTTGTTTCTACTATTTTGGTTGTGTTTATTTCTGGCTTTTTTTCTTCTGTTTTATTGTCTGTGTTTGTTAAGTTATCATATATTTTTTTTGTTATGTTTTCTATTGATGGTAATGATGTTATTGTTAAAATAAGGTGAAAATAAAGTATATATTTTATTTTTGACATTATTTATTTGGAAAATTAAATCAATTATCAAAATTAATCAAAAATAGAATTATTCTTTTTTTATTTTATATATTTTTTTTTGATGATTTCTTTTAAATAGATTATTTATTTATAATTTATTTTATGAAAGGAAAGTTTATTATTTTGATTATTAATTTATTGAAGAGTTTTAAAAGAATTTATGATTCTTTTTTTTTATTTTTATAATTTAATAATTCGTTTCTTTAAATTGAATAATTTATTTAATAAAAACTTTTCTTTTTATTATAATATAAATAAAATATTAAAATATTATATTTTCCTCTTTCATTTAATTTTTTATTTTCAAAAAAATGAATAATTATAAATTAACATTTTAATTAAATAAAAAAAAGAAAAAAAACTAAAGAAATATAAATTTATGGATGAATTAAATAATGAAATAAGTGAAATAAAATCAGAAGAAAATTCTTCAACAGAAAACAAAAAAGAACAAAGCAATGAAAAAAATATAGAAAATGAGAAAAAAATAAAAGGAAAAGAAAATAATAAAAACCAAATATTTGAATTAATATTAGATGAAAGTGAAATGGGAGAAAAAGAACTAAAGAAAAAATGTGAAGAACTAAAAAAATTAGCAGAAAAAATACATAATGTAAATATAAATAAAAGAAAAGAAAATAAAATAAAAGATTCAGAAATAGATACATTAAATGATAAAATAGAAAAGTTAAATTTACAAAATTATGATTTAGAAATAGCAATTCAAAAAGAATTAGAAATAAGAAATAAATATGAAAAAGAACAAAAGAAAATAGCAGATTATTGTAATGTTTTAAAAAAGAAATTTGAAAATATGGAAAAAACAATTAATGATTATGAAAATTTAATAAAAAATATGAATCAAGAAAATGTAAAATTACAAGAAACTTATGAAAAGAAAATAGAAGAAGTAGAATTAAATAATAAGAAATTAGAAAAGAAAATAGAAGATAGAGTAAATTTATATAATGAACAAAAGAAAGAAATATCAAATAATAATTTAAAAATAGAAAAAATAAAAAAAGAAATAGAAAAACAGAAAAATACATATAATGAAAGATTTATGTTAAATAAAATAAGACACGAAGAATTAGAAAAAAATTTTAGTTCAATTCAAAAAAAAGTTTATGAACTTCAAATGATTTATGATATAAAAAAATCAGAAAGTGCAAAAGCAAGAATTGAAAAAAGTAAAGGAAAAAAAGTTGATGAAATTGAAATAATTGAAAAAAAAATTAAAGATTATGAAAATAATAATCAAAGATTAAGTAATCAAATTGAAGAATTAACTAAACAATGGAAAGAAATGAGTTTAGGTACTGCTTCTACTTTAGATTTAATTAATAGTCATAGAAATTTAGAAGGGAAAAATAAAAGAAATATTAATAATTATAGAAGCGAAAGAGGGTATAGAGTTAAAAGTATGTATTAAGTTATTTATTTTTTTTCTTTTAATTATTTTTTATTTTTTTTGATTCATATAGTATTTTAAATACTTTAATATTTAATAAATTAGTTTTTTATTTTTTAAACAATAATAGAATGTTAATATATTTATTATTTCTTTTTATTTTTTATTTGAAAAAAATGATAAAAACAAATTTTTTAAATTTTTTACTATTAATAGTTACTATAAAGAAAATTTCAACTTCAAAAGAAAATTCATATTATATTTTAACAGATGCAAACTTTGATTCTTATATAAATTCAAATGAAAAAAATACAAAATGGTTAATTGTATTTTATGTTGATAAATGTAATTTTTGTAATCAAACAATAAAAATTTTAAAAGATGAAATAATTCCTTATTATTCAAAGAAAAAAAATATAAAATTTGGAACAATAAATTGTGATAAAAATTTATGGTCTGCAATAAGATTTAATTTATCATATACTCCTTATGTTATTTTAATAGAAAATGATAAATATTATCAATTTAAAACTTTTCCAGGAAAAGAAGCTTTTATTAATTTTATAGATGAAGAAAAAACAGTTGAAGATAGTTTAAATATACCAAAAAAAATATCTATGATTGAAAAAGGATTAAAGATATTTAAAGGTTTTTCTTCTGAAATAACTAAAACTATTCAAGATTATTTAGATAGTAATAATTATAATTTTAAATGGGATATTAAATATAGTATGATTTTGATTATTGGAAGTACTTTAATAGTTATTGGATTAGAATTATTAATTTTATTTGGTGTTACTAAATGTTTATTTGGGAATAAAAAAAATAATGGGAAAAATAAAAAGAATAAAATTAAAAAAGAAAAAGAAGATAAAAAAGAAAATAATAATAATAAAAAAGATGATGAACATACTAAAAAAGAGTAATATTTTTTATTTTTTAATTATTTGGATATATTATTTATATAATCATTTTATAATAATTCATTAATAACAAAAGAATTATATATTAAATAAAAAAAATTATAAAAATATATCACGAAATGTTAAATGAAAAATTAAAAAAAACATTAAATAAATCTCAATTAAAGTTTTTTTAAATATTAAAAACATTCCTAAAACTTTCCACTAAAAAATAATAAAATAATTATTTAGTAGTTTCAATAATACAAGGTTCAATTTTTTGTGATAAAACTGTTTTTTCTTTAATTAAAAATTCTTCCATTAATTTATTAACCGCAACTCTAAAATTAGTAGCAATAAAATTAGCTTCAGAAAAATCATTAACAGGTAAAGTAAATAATTCAATAAATTTAGCTTCACTGATTAGATCATTAGCATTAGAATGAGCAACACAATATGTCCAAAAACTAATTAATAAATCTGCATTTGGATTAAAAGTTTTTTTAGTTTCATTTTCATATGTTCTTCTTGCTTCTTCTGCTATTAATTGATGAATTTTATATATTTCATTTTTTTTTTCAAATATTGTCTTTTTTTCTGATAAATTATTTAATAATTGAATTGGAGATGAAAATGTACATTTTCTAAAAGCTTTATCTATTTCAAAAGTTGATAAATCAAATTTATTTGGATTTTCCTTTAATTTATTTTTTATTATATTTTCTTCGTTTTTATAATTTTTAAACAGAGAATTGAAAATAAAATCATATAACTTATGAAATATTAAACTTTCAGTTAATTCAATAAATATAATTTCTTCAGCTTTATAATTAGTAAAAGCTTTTTTAATTTTATCATAAACATCAGAAGCTTTTTGGCTAAAAATTTTAGAATAATATTCTTCAAATCCTTTAACAATAACATATTGATTTTTCATAGTATAATAAAAATTATTAACATCTTCTTTAGCTTTAGAATAATTCTCATTAAAATGTTCATAAGTATTATTATAAAATTCAATATATTCATTCATAGTATTAAATTTTTTTAATTCACTTCCTTCTTTTTCATTTTTTGAAGAAGAAGAAGTTGTTGTTCCATAACTTTCTTCATCACAAACATTATCAATTTGATAATATGAAATTCCTTCTCCTGATTTATATTGTTCTTTTATATTTATTTTCATATCTTTTTTTGTCCATCCTAAATATGGGAGAAATGAAGGATAATTTAACTTAAGTACTTTACCATTTAAATTTATAAAAAGATTTTCATCATATGGAGATATTTTATATATGTGATTCCCATAAAATGATAATGTTAACATTTGCTCGGTTATTGCCTTTCGAAGTGGCATTAATATTATTAAGTTTTCGTTTTTTATTTTTTCTATTAATTTTGGAAAGGAGGAACGAAGGGTTTGATCAAATATTTCTTCACGGTTTGACATTTTTTGATATAAAATTTTTTTTTTCTTTAAATTAATTATTTATTTTTAATATTTATATGATTATTGTTCATATTAATCAATAAGTTTTTTCTATTATATAATTTATAATGAATATTAGTATATTATCTTATAAAAAAATAAAAATATTATTTATTTACTTTATCGTTAAAAAATCTAATGTTTTTCTTTTCTTTTAATTGAATAAATTTCTTTTTCAATTCTCACTATAGAAATAAAAGAGAAAAAAATTGTTGAATTAATTTCTTTATTTTGTGATATTTAAAACTATATTTTATATTAAAATCTCTATTAAATATATTTCCTTTAGATTATTTTAAAAACAATAAAAAAATACTATTAATTTCCTTTAAATTATTAAAAATAAAAAGAAAAATTTCGTAAAATAAATAAATAAAAATAAATTACCAATCACTCTCTTGACTTAATAGAGAAAATTTCTTTCTTAAATTACTTGTTTTAACAGTAGGCTCGACACCATTTAGATTATTAGAAACAGTATTATTTCTTTCATAATTAGATATTTCAAAATCATTATTAACTCCCTCATTAAAATTGTTTGATTTTTGAGTTTTATAAGAAATATAATTATCATTATTATCATTATTATCATTATTATCATTATTTTCATTAGTATTAGTTTCATTATTGTTATTATTAATATCATTATTATTAATATTAGTATTTTGATTATTATTAGTTTGATTTTTATCTACTAATTTAATTGTAATTTTTCTTGTATTTTTCCTTTTTAAACCATATTTAGCATTATAAATTCCTCTATAAAATCTTTCATTTTTTCTTTTATGAAAGTTTTGATTTATTTCTTCATAAATCTTATCTTCTAATTTATTATATAATTTCATTTCTAATAAATATAATTCATTCATTCTTTTATATTTATTATCCTTTTGTTTAGAAAAAAAATTAGTTGATGGTTTAACATTATTTAATTTATCAAAATTTTCAACATATGAATTATAACCTTCAAAATCACTATCAGAATTAATATCAGTTAAAGTTCTTTCATTTTTTTTATTTTTGTTTTTACCTTGAAATTTAACTAAAGTATTTTCTTTTAAATAATTTTTTCTTGCTGTTTTTTCAATAGTACTTTCATCATCTTCTTTTTTATTTTTAAATATATTTTCAGTATCTTTTTCACTTACAAATTCATTAGTATATTTCTTTAAATAATGAGGAAATTTAGTTTTAAATCTATTATAAATTTCTTTATTTTCATAATTTTTTGTTGAAATAAAAGAACTTAATAAAGATGAAATTGACATTTTTCCTGAATTTCCAAATAATCTTTCTTCTTTTTTTTTTTGTTGAATTTTAAATATTTCATCATTTGCTATTTTTTTTATTTGTACTTTTTCATTATATAAATTTAATCTATTTTTTATTATATTTTCTAATTGATTTTTTGAAAACATTGTTGTTATAGAATGAATTAATTCATGTGATTTTTTTCCTTTTTTTTCTTTACCTAATGAAGAATAAAAATTATAATAAATGTTTATTAATTTTCTTTGAAATTTTATAAATATTGTTAAAAATACTTTAAAATCTTTTAATGAATAATCTTTTTTATGATTTAAAAAATATTTAAGTTGATGATATGGTATTTCTTGGTTATCAAAATACCTTTTTATTCTTTCTGATAATATAGTATAAGAATGATTATTTAATTTATCTAAAGAAATTGAAAAAATTAAATTTATTAATTGATTAATTTGAATTCTAGTTATATCTTCATCAAATTCTATCATAATATTTAAATTAGATTTTAAAATTATTTCTTGTTTAAAATATTCATTTTCTTTAGTATCATTTTTTTGTTTTTGAACTTCTAATTCTTTAAATTTTTCTTCTAAAATTTCAGAAGAAATATAATTGTTATTATCATTTTTATTTTGTAAATTCATTTTTTTTAATAATTGTTGATGTTTAATATTTCTTAATTCTTTTTGATGATAAGATAATTGACTTCTTAAATCAGTTAATTCCTTTAAATAAGATTTATATATTAAACTTAAAGTGTTATATTCCAAATTATCTTTTTTAAATTTAAAAATAATTGGTTCTATTTGTTTAACTTTCATTTGATTATAAATCATATTTATTCTTGTTTTTGTAAAAATAAAATCTTGAATAAGCATATGTGTATCATAACATATTTTTTCATTTTTATTATTTTGATCTTCTATTAAAGTTTTAAATTTTTTTTGTCTTTTTTTTAGCATATTTAATTTTGAATTAAAATATTCAATATCTTGTTTAATTCTATTTAATTTGTATTCTAAATTAGTAAACGTTTGTTTTTTTTTATTCATTTCATCATTTAAAAATTGTTCACTTCTAAATTGAAAAAAATTTAACTGTCTTAATAAAATTTTTTTTTGTTTTTCTTCAGTTTTAACAGAACTTTGAATCATTTTAAATTTATCTAATTGTTTCTCAGCATCAGCTAAATTTCTTGTTTCTTCTGTTCTTTTTTTAATTAAATTTTCTTTTTCTTTTTTTAAATCAATAATAATACCTTCATATACTTGAAGAGAAAAAGATAAAGAATCAATTTTATCTTTCATTGTTTTTATTTCTTTTGTATCTTCCTTTGTTTGTTTATTTATATTTGTATTAAATTTAATATTTGACATTAAAGTTTTTTGAATTATTTCATTTATTTGTTTTAATTGCTTTTTCTTTTGATTTATTTCTGCTTTATTCTTATTTAATTTTGTTAATAATATATTATTTTGTTCTTTTAATTCTGTTTCAATTCTAGTTAAATCTGCATATTGAGGTTGATCATCTATTAAATAATGAATAAAATTTTTTTTTGTTTTTTTAAAATCGTCTTCTGATTTTACCATGAAATAGGAATTTATTTTTTTTTGTTTTTCATTTTGATTTCTTTGGGATTTTATATTTAAAGAAGTTAAATTGAACATATTATAATTTATTTAAAATTTATTTTATTTTTTAGTCATTATTCCATTTAATTAAGTTATTAATAATAATACTTTCTGAAATTTATTGTTATTAAAAATAATTATTCTAAATTTTAAAGGTATAAAATAAATAAAATAAATAAATTGATTAAATAAGTTATCATTATTCTAAAAAAAGAAGAATGATTGGGGATTGGGGATTGGGGATTGGGGATTAGGGATTGGGCCCAATGCCCAATCCCCCAAACCCAAACCACCAGCCCCAAGAACCAATCCGCACACCACCCCACGCCACACCCCACCCC
>JAEEGK010031915.1_pt1 | contig 10346 bp, 7 predicted proteins | sample 8958771 | NCBI WGS metagenome assembly JAEEGK01 (sample SAMN16246547, study PRJNA631951) | gut metagenome | biome: gut microbiome; feature: rumen; material: SC-attached | host: Bos | place: Iran: Karaj | collected 2018-10 | reverse complement strand
GTAATATTCTGCGGTTTGATTGTTCCAGTAGTGGGAGCGGGCTGAGCGATCAGTTTATAGTTATTTGCATCATTTCCGGCAAGAGTAAATCCCGAAAACGTTGCCGTTAAATTTGAGCCTACATTGGCCTGCTCAAATTCTGCGGATCCTGCGGTAATGCTTACATCATCACCGTTTACCTTAGCGTTGGTATCGGTAGCTTCTTCTGCAATATAAGCATTGGTAATATCAATATATGGTGTAGCTGCTTTCGTACCGTCATATGTCTTATCAGAAACCGCTACCCCCATTATTCTTACAGGTTTGGGGAGAACAGAGGCCATAGCCTGCTTACTTGAACCTTCATCAATCTTATAGTTACGTGTATCTCCGACTGTTGCAGAAAGTGACCAATTATTCCATGTTACCGTTTTATTGTTTCCGACGTCTTTGGTGTCGAACCCGATCAATTGTAATTCTTCGTTCGGAATACCAACGGTGATCAAATCTCCCGCACAAACGCCTTCGACTTCGATTTTTTTGCAAAGGCCTGCTGCCGATTTGGTTCCGTCATAAACCTTGTCTGCCATTTCCACGCCGAGAACTTTAAGCGTTTTGGGCATAATGGTCGCTGTTGTGGTGCCCTGATGTCCGGTAGCGGCTAACTTATAGTTACCACGACCGTCACCTGCAAGAACTATATCGGAGATAGTGACAGATTTATCCTCTCCTGCGTTCGGATCGTCAAACTCACCTTTCGCGGTAGCGGACAGATTGTCGCCTTCACACAGTCCGTCGAATACGGCATCCGAAAAATCGAGTACGGCTTCTGTACTCTTGTCATATTCTCTGTCTTTAGCCTTTATACCGCTTTTAACAGTGATCGGTCTTTGAGCAATATTAACCACTACAGAGCCCAAAACATCTGAATCTTCATAATGATCATTGCCCTGTATCTTATAGTAAACGGTATAATTTCCGGCATTTATTCCCGTAGGAATGGCAGAAGTGTATTCACCGTCTCTTGAAAGAGAATAAACTACGGTACCGTTTCCGGCATACGCCGTTCCGCCTGTAATAAGTGCCTGTTCATTCTTTGTATATGTAAGGTCTTCCTTTGCCTCAGGTGCGGTTTGGAGAAGCGGTGTAGCCTTGGCTACATTAACGCTTGCTACAATACTGGCAGTAGTCTCCGCAGTATTGTTATCCGTTCTTTCTGCCGTTACTACACAATAATAGTATCCTGTTCCCACAAAATCTGCCGCAACGGTGCACTGATCGGACGTTGCGCCTTCAATGAGCGTACCGCCCGTGTTTTTCTTAATTGTATTCTTGTACCACTGATAACTGAGTATATAATCAGCATCCGTCTGCCCGGTTGCGGTTAATGAAAGAACCGCAGGACTGTCGCCGTAATGAAGATTTGTTATTTCTACAGGCTGAGAGGTGATGGAAGGCGCTCCGGCAGGAATATTATCCCATTGCGCATACAGGTAAAGATTATTAGCGATGCATACCGTTTCCTTATCACCGAAGAATTCTCCCGTGCCGTCACTCGCCGTATTCCATCCGGTGAATTGGGTTCCGTTTTTTGTGAAGGTGTTTGCATCCAAAACGGTGGGAGTTTTGTCCAAAACTCTCTGCGTCAAAGTTACATTTGCGCTTGAATCTCCGCCATAGTTTGAATCGAATGTAACCGCGTGATCATTGGGCCCCCACTTTGCAAACAAAGTAATATTACCGTTTACGACATCGCCGTTTACGGGATCGAAATCCCACGCGTTCTGGCATGTTATTTCTTTGTACCAGCCCTGGAAAAGATAACCGGTTGCAGAAGGATCTGAAGGCTTCGCGATCCTTGTTCCTTTTTCAACGTTTGTCAAAGGAGCAATGGCTTCACCGTGTCCGTTAAGATCAAAAGATACCGTATACAGAGTTGTGTACGGAGTCTGGGAAATGCTGAGCTCTTCTGCAGAAAATTGGGATAAAGTGCTCTCATGATATTTGTACTCCAGGTAATTGTGGAGATAATCATAGTAAGACAGATTGAATCTATATCGTTCGTTTGATAACGATGTATATCCATTCAAGAAAAGAATAGGCTCATTAAGGCCACCGTCACCGTCGTAGTTGGTAATATCGGCCATGTAATAATTGCCGTCATCCATGCGAACGATATTCCACATATGTCCGCCGAGAAGACTACCGTTTTCATACAGATCGCCCGCTACGACATGACAGCCTGTCTTTGAATCATCAAAGGTCGAAAGGTCGCAAAGCCATTTGAAAGCCTTGGAGTAGCCTTCGCAAACGACATTTGTGTTTGAATCGCCGTCGAAAACCCAGATGACCTGCCAAGGGTCGCCGTAATTGTCATTTACATTGATAGCATGGTTGTAAGAAACCGCTCCGGCGATCCAGTCTCTGTAATATACAAGTTTCTTGTAGTCGGTATTGCAGCCTGCGGTTACAGCAGCCGCTACTACAGTCTGCGCGTTTCCAACGGCACCGCTTGCTGCACCGGTAAGCACATCATTTACATCATATGTTCCGACCTTTTTGCCCACCGAATAATCTGCGGATACCATGAAAGAAACGGTCATGGTAGCTTTAGGGTCTATCCAAAGGCTCTCCGCATCTCCGGAAATACTGAATCCCGAGCGGGTGATCGAAGAATACTGTGCCTTATCAAACCAATAAAGTGAATACGGGCAATCAGCAAGCAAAGCGTTCAATACTTTATTAAGATCGAAAATGTATTTCTTCTGGAAAGTGGCTACCGCATCGGAAACATTGGTATAACCGAGCTCGGTTGCCTTGTAAGAAAGTACTCCGTCATTCATCAATGACAAAGGCATGACAAATACAGCTGAAGCAGTTGCTCCCGAAGCAACCTTCTCTATCTCGCCTTTAAGGAAATTGTAAGCCACAAGATCGTTGCCCGTAAGGTTCATTCCCTGAGATCTCGGAACCGCACCCATAAGAGCGCTTCTCTTGGTGGATCTCATAAGAGGACCTGCGGACTGGGAATTATTTTCATTTATCTGTTCTTTGAGTTCTTTTTCGAGGAATCCGGTCAAAAGCTCATCGCTGTCCGGAAGTATGGAAGTGTCAACATCCGCCACTACGTCGGGAACCAAAAAAGTAAGTGTGCCGTTTTCTTCGTCACTCTTCTCAAGCGTCGCCGGTTCTTCCGTTACGGGTGCTGCGACATCAGAATTGTCATTAGAATTATCTTCATTAACCTCGGTTTCGGTTTCTTCGTCCGTTTCCGGCATCTCGTTTACGATCTCCGTCTGCTCTCCCGAAACATCCGGAAGTGCGGATGCAAGTGCCGCCACATTGTTCGACAGCATCATCGTAGCCGCCAAAACCACCGTTAATACTCTCTTTGCAAAAACTCTCTTCCTCATAAAGATTCCTCTGTATTTCTAGATTTTATATCCGTTTTTACCCCTGTCCCGATGTTAACGAATCTGCCCAAAATGTACACTTCCCGACAATATCCATTAACTATAAAATGATACTATATTTGTCAACTTTTCGCAAGTAATCCTTTAAAGCAACAAAGCATCAAAAAAGCACCCCGAATTATCTTTCGAAGTGCTTTATAACCTTGCCTATTCCCTCTGTAATTAATCATTTAATATGCTTTTTGTATTATTAATACTTGTTCTTCTTAATTCATCCATACGATCTACAAATTGAGTTATGTCCATCTGATGATACTTAGAATACATATTCAGCATATTTTCAACAGGAATGATTTCAGCCAATGTTTTAAAGGAGCAGGCTGAATGCCATTGATAGTAGGCAAGTGCCCACCCAAGCCAATACTCCGGAGTTTTATCATCGTTGAAAATCGGTTGTTTGTGTACATCTTCGCCTAAATGTTGGCTGATAACCTTCTCTGCCAACTCTATCCCCGACTCACCGGAAATCACAAACGGATCACCGGTTTCAAATTTCATTGCAAATGTTGAATTTGAAAAAATGCGATAGTATTCCGGCAATTCATAATCATAAGTATACACTGCGGCGTCGAAACTTCCTGCAAGTGTACGCATTGCATCTTTTAAATACAAATCACTGTATGCACGCTTCATCCCCATAACCTCCAAATTATTATCTCAATTTAACAGTTCTTCTATTGCTGCAATAAAATCATTTTTGTCCATAACGCGGATTTCTTGATCATTTATTTGCTCTTTTAATCCGCGGTCTATTTTTGAGACATCATCTGACATTATCAGTGAATTACCAAGATACTCGCACGCCGTTTCATTTAAGATGACTTTTTCTCCCGATATGGGAAAAACGCTCAATTCTCCCCAACTGTATCCCTTCTCATTTAGGAATATAACAACCTCCCTGTTCTTATCTAAAGAATAACCTGAAGGCTTTTGGATATACGTATCTGCTATACCACCTTCTTCAATGTACGTAATGCTTCTTCGTTCATTCCCCTTCAAACTCGTCTTCACTTCTATTTCGATTGGAGTTACCAGATTTTTGAGTTGACCTGAAACTTCACTCGCTTTCTCCGTAATTGAAACAGGTATATTTTCATAATATGACTTTCCTACTTTGACTACTTTTCCGTAAACAATAGTATCTGCCATATTAACCAACTCATCAAATTCCAGGTCTGGATAAATCGTCACGGAATCATATACAGGGAGTTCTTTAACCCTCTTATGTTTTGCATATTTTATTCCGGCAAAGATTAATACGGCCAAAGCCAAAACAATGCCGAAATATAGAAGTAATCTTTTCATCTCATTATTACCGTTGTCTGTTCGCCGACGGTAAGGAGTGTACCGTCAAGCGTTGCATCGGCTATGCCGATATAGTCTGTTATCTTGGATACGTTTATGCCTTCCACTGTCGAAAGGTCGAGTTCGACCGGGGCGATACCGGTGTTTTGAAATACCGTAACGGTACTGTTGTTATAAGTCATAGTGAAGCATCCCATTTTGGTGCCGGGAAGCAGTATTGCTTTGTATTCGCCCTTATAAAATTCGGGATTGGCCTTTCTTATCATGATAAGACGCTTATAGTAATTGTAGAGGCTGTCACCGTCGGTAAACTGTGAAAGGACGGTGCCGTTCGTCTGTTTTGAATCTTCGAAAGTGGCTCCGACGGGATCGGCCGTCATCTCGCCTTCACGCCAGCGCATTCTTAAACGCCTGTTTGCATCGGTGTTAGAGCTTCCGCGAGAACCCTTCATTCCGATCTCTTCGCCGTAATATATGAAAGGAGAACCGGGTCCCAAAATGTAGAGGTTTGCTGCCGTCTTCGCATATCCGCTCGCCAGCGTCATATATCCCGCAGCCCTGTCCATGTCGTGGTTTGAGATGAACGGAACTATCGTATTGTCGGGATTTTTAGATTTAACGACGTTTAAATACTTTTCAACATAAGAATTGTACTGGTTCACGTCTCCGAGCTTTGCGGCAGTCGCTATCATTCCGTCTGCCTGGGACATAGAAAAATCAAAACAGTTGACCGCCGCGGAATATTCCTGAGTGAGCGAATCGCTGTCCCATACTTCCGCAACGCAATAGATGTCGGGTTTGATCTTTTTGAGCTCGCCCATATACCAGTTCCAGAAATCAACGTTCGATGCCGTTTCACCGTAGTAAACATACTTTGCCGCATCAAATCTGAACCCGTCCACACCGACATCGTTCAAATAGAACTTCGCTATATCCAAAACCGCTTCTCTTACGGCTTCGCAGTCAAAGTTCAGTTCCGGCATATTTCCCGAGAAATTTCCCTCGTAAAAATCGTCCGACGATGATATCGGATAAAAAACACGGTTCCCCTGCTTTATTGAATCGCCGTAGCTGTAAAAATCGTAGTATTCATCGCTCGTATCTTCGTGTCGGTGAGCGCTTTGAAACTTCGCAAACCATTCGTTCTGCGCTCCCGTATGATTGATCACAAGGTCGAGTATTATCTTTACGCCTCTTTCATGGCAGCACTTTACGAGCTCCTTTAGATCCTCCATCGTTCCGAAGGACTCATCGATCGTATAATAGTCGGTCACATCATATTTGTGATAACTGGGCGATTTGAAGATGGGCGAAAGCCATATCCCCTCTATCCCGAGACTCTCACCGGACTTTGGATCGCCGTCGTTTAAATAATCCATTTTCTCTATAATGCCCCTAAGGTCGCCGATCTTATCACCGTCCGAATCGGCAAAAGATCCCACAAATATCTCGTAAAATACAAGATTGTTAGTATCGTTTGCACCTTCATAGCAGTCAAAAGAAACATCATCTATTACCGCTTCATTGGTCTTAAGAGATAACAGATATCGGCCGGTCGTATCGTAAGAGCGTTCTCCCTCGATCACCGCTTCGGCACCGTCTGAAACAGAATTACCGTTTTCCGAGCATCCGGCAAGTGTAAAAATCATAATTAATGCTAAAAGAAAAGATACTGTTCGTTTCATGTACCGCTCCTTTCAAAAAACCTCTTGTAACTTAATATTTTACCGAAATATCAGCCCTTTTTCAATAAGACTGAGTGGAACCGGGGCAAAGCATAAAGCAAAAACTACCATTTTTTTGTAGAATCATAATATACTCGTCACCAATGCTGTGTTACCATTCTTTATACGAATAAACAGGAGGTTTTTTATGGGTAATTACAGAAATTTTAAACTTGTTACATATTTTGTCGCTCATGCGACAGAGCATATCGACAAAGAAACGCTCCAAAAGCAGATTGACTGGTTTGGTAAACACATGCGTCTCGATAAGGTATATCTTGAACCTTTCAGAGGCGGATCGTTCGCTTCCAAAGAGCAGGTGCTCATGTGCAAGGAAGTGTTTGAGAAAAACGGGATAGAGGTTGCCGGGGGGCTTACGACATGCATTCCTACTCCCGAAGGCGACAAACCCAAGCAAAGACTCTTTGAGACATTTTGCTACAACGACGAGAAGATGCTCGCTACACTAAAAAAAGCTTCCGAGTTAAATGCGGAATGTTTTGACTCTTACATCATCGATGATTTCTATTTCACCAACTGTACATGTGAAAAGTGCAGAAGTGAGAAAGAAAAATACAACAAAGAACACGGCATAACCGACGGAAGCTGGCAGGCATACAGAACGGCTCTCATGTATGAGATCTCCGGAAAATATGTTATCGGACCCGCTAAAGCCATAAATCCAAATATCAAGATCACCATTAAATATCCAAACTGGATGGAATCGTATCAGGAGACAGGTTATGACCCGCTTAGTCAGCGTGAGATCTTCGATGCCATCTATACCGGTACCGAGACAAGAGATCCGCGTCATCAGGACCAGCATTTACCCAGATACCTCTCCTATTCTCTCATGAGATATATGGAAGATATGGCTCCCGGGCTTAACGGAGGCGGCTGGTTTGACAACTTTGACTGCCAGATAATGGAGTATTATCTTGAGCAGGCATACCTTACGGCATTCTCTAAGCCGAGAGAACTTATGATGTTCTGTTTCCAGTCATTGTACGATTCGCTCTTTGCGGCATCGCTCGGTCATCAGCTGGATAAGCTTGACGAACTTTTGGATAACCTTGGCAATCCCATCGGTATCCCTTGCTATATTCCCAATGCTTCGCAGGGCGAAGATAACGTCCAGGACTTCTTCGGTATGAACGGTTTCCCGATCGTTACGACTCCGTTTTTCCCTGACAAGGCCAAAACCCTTATGCTTACCGCTTCTTCTGCATATGATACCGATATAGTCAACAAATTGAAGGATTATGTGGCAAAAGGCGGAAAAGCCATCGTTACAAGCGGCTTTGTGGCTGAAACACTGGACAGAGGACTCAAAGACTTAACAAGTATCAGAATAAGAGGACGTCACGTATCCACCAAAGACTTTGTGATGGAGAAATTCAACAAGTGGACGACCGTTACGGCAAGCGAAGAGATCTCGTTCCCGGTTATGGAATTCAGGAACAACTCTACCTGGGGTGCTCTCTGCAAAGGTCTTAAGAACGAAGAAAGCTTCACTCTCCTCTCCCGTGACACTTACGGCGACGGACAGATGATGATGATCACCGTTCCCGACAACTTCTCGACGATAAGAAACTTCCCGAAGGAACTACTTACACGTCTTAAAAAAGAGTTCGAGATCGACGGCATCACGCTTGACGGCGATGCGAACATAAGCCTTTTCCCTTACGACAACGACACGTTTGTTCTTTATAACTACGTTACAAGCTGGGCAAACGATTCAGTGGTCACCCTAAGGATCAAAGGTGCCAAGAAGCTCGTTCCGTTAAAGAAACCTATGTGGGGTCCGAAAGAATACGTTCCTTACGCAAAAGAAGGGGAATACTCGGTATTCAAACTTCTAAGCGGAGTCGGACGATTTGAAGGATATAAGATAAAACGATAGAAAGCAGAAAACCGCGCACTTTGCGCGGTTTTCTTGTGCTAATTGAAACTGTTCGATATTTCTTCATCATTTAAAAATATTCTGTATGCCTTTAAATGCTTAGACAAAAGAATTTCACAGTTATCGTAAAACTCATCGCCAACATTATTCGAAGTATATATTGCAATCAATCCTTCAAGTTCTCCGTCTTTTATAGGTATCAAATCAATGTAAACTTCTTCTACATCATACATTGATTCGATGCCTTCAATCAACAATTGTTCTGTATAATCTGCGTATTTCAATTCCTTTGACAGTGCACTGCCTTCAGCAGATTTAGCAACATAACTATATTTATTGGCCTTTCCGCATCCGATAGTAAATATAGCGAAAACAATTAGAAATACAACAATTACCTTTTTATTCATTACATCCACCCAATATCAGCAGTTTCGGTAGCGGGATTATAGGAGCCTACTATCATCATTTCCCAAGAGCCTCCAATCCCACTAATTAAATGATTGCATAATACGTCAGTACCCAATATTGTTTACAATGCCTACCGATACGTAATTGTCCAATACCGCTCTGAAGTCACTGCCCTCTTCCGCTATCGGGCGGGGTGTGCCGTGGATCATATATCTTACACCGTCGTTTTCCAGCTTTTCGATGGCATTGTAACTGTCTTCGTAATACATGTTCGGTGAGACCGTTCTGTCCCAAAGAATGCCCTTACACTCAGCAAGCGTACATTGGGGAAAATTCACGTTATGAATGTGTCCCGGGGGAAGTGGCGTATCTATAAGTTTCTCAAGTATCTCCACAAGATATCTGTCGGTGACTTCGTAGGGGCCGTCGAAGCCTTCCGATACGGCTATTGAGTGATATCCCTGGAAAGTTCCTTCAAAAGCCGCTCCCGCCGTGGCAGAATACTGTATATCCGCCGCCAGGTTGTAGCCTTTGTTGATTCCCGAAAGCACGAGGTCCGGACGTGAAGGCATAACGTTAAGTCCGCCGACTCTTACACAGTCTACCGGCATGCCGCTGCACGAAAACGCCTTCACTCCCTTTACCGGAAAATCCGTTATCGGATATACATCAAGAGGATGACGAAGCGTAACACTGTGGCTTGCCGCGCTTCTTTCACTGTCGGGTGCCACCACCCAGACCTCGCCGAATTTAAGTGCGGCTTCAGCAAGTCTTATAAGCCCTCCGGCATATATTCCGTCATCATTGGTAACCAAAATTCGCATCGTTAAAATAAATCTCCAATCATTCTCTTTAAGTAACCCCGTTAATATCAATCAAAAAACAGATCTTTGATCCTTCTGATCCTTTTTGCTGTTCTGTCTCCCGTTTGCCTGTTATATTCGGCCTGGATGTCCATATCTTCTATTGACACCGGTCCGTCTCCGAACACCGCTTCCATTCCGATAAGCAGATTGCCGGAAATGAAATAATAGTCCGTAATGCTTGCATCGCAAACGTCTTTAACATCTCCCATGAAGGAATAGTCCGTAACGACAACCGAGGTCTCGTAATAGTTCCTGCTGTTCTTTATCCTGTTAAAAGCTCTCTTTGCTTTCCTCGGGCTTTTAAAGATATAAAAATACACTCCGTCCAGTTCTTCATAATAGCAATCCTCAGCAACGTAACATTCGCTGTCTTTGATGGCCTTATAGTCTTTTCCCTTTGCAAGAGTACCGTATACCTTTTTCTCTAAGGTGTCTTTTCTGAACACGGGTCCTCCGAAGGTACCGTTTTCACGAAGCCTTGCAACCGTCGGAATGAGTAAGAACATGGAAAACAAAAAGAGTATGGGGATGGCTATAGCTACAGATATGATTATTGCTTTGGTTCTTTTTTCTTTCTCCATATTTGCACCTCCCATCGTTTATGAAAACCATGATACCATAATATCGCGCTTTTTCCCACAAAAATGCCATGTTTAATACAATTATCATCCGTAATGTGATAAAATAA
>JAEEGK010031914.1_pt1 | contig 10346 bp, 13 predicted proteins | sample 8958771 | NCBI WGS metagenome assembly JAEEGK01 (sample SAMN16246547, study PRJNA631951) | gut metagenome | biome: gut microbiome; feature: rumen; material: SC-attached | host: Bos | place: Iran: Karaj | collected 2018-10 | reverse complement strand
CGCCTCATCGAAAGGTGTGCTCATGGCGATCATGCCTTCCTCGCGTATCGCGGCAACAAGCTCATCGAACTGCTCACGCGTGAGCCTTGTGGATTCAAAGCGCGGGATGTGCTTTATGTCCGTTCTACCCTTGTAGTCGGGATGTATGAACGTGTCGAGTTCCCTGTACTGAAGCTTCACCGCCGCGTTAATGTTGTACTCACGCGCGATCCTGCCCATGGCACGGATGATTTCGCGGCCATGCTCCACACTTCCCTGGTGACTGTTCGCCATTTCAAAAATGAATAAGTCCTTAAAAAGTCCGCTCATAAGCTTTTCCTTTCATCCCACTCACTCGTGATCATATATCCACTGTAGCAGCTGTTCATAACCCATACTACCGTCTGCAACTGAAAGACCTACCTTGACCAACTCTTCATCAGTACACTTTATCTTTATTCCGTTCATTTCTAAAAAGGTTAGCATAATATATGTACCTATCCTCTTATTTCCATCAACAAAGGCATGATTTGAAATAAGATTATACCCTATCCGGGCACCTTTTTCTTCTTTTGACGGATAGAATTCCTGATCACCAAAACCGGAAAAAGCATTTTCAAGGGCCGAATCCAAGAGTCCTTCATCTCTCAGACCGACACTTCCACCGGTCTGTTCTGCCATCAACTGGTGCAATAGCAATACCATGTCTTTTGATAATTTGATCATTTCGCCAGCTCCTCAAACGCAGCCTTATGCTCCTTTAGTATTCGGGCCGCAACAAAATTGATTTTTTCTTCCTCTGTCATCTCAATCTGTGGTTCTGTATCAAGGTCGATAACCAACAGTTTGGGTCTGTTGTTTTTAAACACAAAAACATGGCCTTTTTTTTCTGCTATTTTTGAAACTCTGGAAAAATTCTGATTTGCTTCCGTAACAGACACTATCGTCCTTGAATCAATGTTCATAATTTCACCTCTTTTAATAGGATTAATTTATCCTATTATATCGCATATTTTATAAAATTCAATCTCATTTTGACAAAATTGCTTCTGCTCTTTTCAAGTCCTCCTCATAATCGATATCGCAATCGTCCTGCATAAGATATCCCAGCACCATGTCACCGGTCATCGAATGTTTCTCAGTGATCGTTTCGGGTCTGATGACGTCAATGCAGGCGTTTTGCAGATATGCCTTCGGGAGCGCCTGTCGTGGCATACTGCAGGCTTCAAGTCCCGGTATAGAGGCTGCCGGTTTTATGATGCCGAGCTCAGGAGAAGATTCCTTTGGAATTATATGCGCCATATCCTCTTCTTCTGAATTTTCTACATTTGTAGACAGATTGTTTTTTTCATCAAAATCACCGTCTTCGGGATCACCTTTATCAATAAACCACATCTTGAAAGGAGTATCCTTTGCTTCCGCTACCGATCTCACACAGTCAGCTTCGGGATGATCGAGCAGTAATGTAACCATCTTGTCAATATCTGCCGGGTTCCTGGTCGGAAAAGTCGGACGCAGGTGCACGACGATGTCAGGTTCGTACCCCTCTTTCTCTTTAAGCCACTTAAGCGCATGCTCAAACACATCGATATCAAGTGAGTCGTCCGCAGCGAACTCGGCGGGGCGGAGAAACGGTACCTCCGCTCCTGCCTCGCGCCCGATACGGGCATACTCTTCGCTGTCGGTCGAAAGGATTACCCTTGTCACAAGCTTCGAAGCCAGCGCATGCTCTACCGAGTGGACAAGCATGGGCTTTCCTCCAACGATCCTTATATTCTTGTCTTTAATGGATTTTGACCCGCTCCTCGCGGGTATGAGTGCAAGTACTTCCATGTTTCTCCTCTTTAACGGCGGTTTTTCGTAATACAGTCCGATGTTAGGGTTTATAATTCTTTATAAGGAATTCGCACGCCGAGACAACTCCACGGAATGCGACCCTTGAAGCCTCTATATCAAAGAAGAACTTCGCCGTGTCACTGTTTGCGGAGGCTTTCTCACTAAGGATCCTACCGATTTCGTCAGCTTCGTATGTGACCGCATAGTTATTGATAACAGGGAAGATAAGACGTGACTCGCACCGCTTCCTTATCTTACCCATCTCAGTAACCAGCTCTTTCACTTCCTTAGAGATCACTCCGGCTGCTGTCGTTCCGCTCTTGTACTGCTTTGCAAGGAGCTCTTTTATGCTCTTCCCGATCTCTTCGCTGAGTCTGAGGCCCTCTTCGGCATCGGTCTTAAGCTTCGGCAGAGAGGTCACCTCCCGGTTATGTAATTCGATGAATTTCTTTCTCCCTTCACCGTCGAGTGCCTTGGTAATCTTAGCGAGCATCCCGTGAAGCAAGGAATCTTCCTGTCTGTCCGAATTGCAAGTCTGCGCGATTGCCTCCTTAAGGGTCATAACCTCAGTTCCACGGATGAGCGCTCCGCCTTCTGTCGCATCTATCACGCGCATTTCAGGTTTTTCCTGCCGGGTCAGCTCTATCGTATGTTCAAACCAGCGCAGGTATCCGATCCAGTCGCTTCTTGTGCGCACCTTAGTTCCATCGATTCCATCTATCATGACGGTACCTATGTCGCCGTTAACACCCGCAGAAACCACACCGCCGGCATGAGTCTGTTCACCTGTGTAAGCAAGATCCTGCCCGATCAGGATGATATTTTTAATACCCAAGTCGCAGCAGATCGCAAACGCAGCAGTCGCCACACTGCCCCCACTTGCTATGTTTTTCTCCACAACAGCTCCGCATGATTCAAAAAGTCTTTTCGGATAATCCCGGCAGTTGTACAGTATCTTAGCTGCCCTGTGCTCACGAAGCAGTGCGGAAGGAGTCTGCTCATCAAATATCACAGGGATGTCACGCACTCTCCCGTCCGCGAAATTATCCATCGGCTTGTCGGGATCGATCGTAACAAACAGGTCGGGAACTATATCACGTGCAAGCATGTATTTGAGTGCCGTATCTACTGCGACTATCAACGCACGTCCCTTTGCAGTGCGAAGATCTTCGATATTCTTATCAAGTGATGGACCCGCCGAAACGATTATTGCCGTCATTTCAGAGACTTCAGTCTTCATAAGGTTGCTGATAAAGTATGCCTTACTGATAGCCTCGATGTTTTCAAGTATATGTATCGTTCCTTCGTCTCTGAAACGGGTCATGGTGTTCATATTGACAAGGAGCCTCTCACGGTTATCGCCTACCATCCTCACAAAAAGCGAGTATTCCCGAGGGAATGCCGAGTCATACGCGGGATGCGCGCAGACATCCATCCGTGCGATGCTGTAGAAGTCAACCTGCTTTATAAGTTCATCTCGAAATTGCGTGGGATCTTCCGAAAAATCTATCGGTATCACGCGTGCGTCGCGTAATTTGTCGGTCAGAGCCTCATAATCATGTTTTAAAGGTTCGCAGACCAAAATCATGCTTTTAGCGTCAAGTACATCAAGAAGCTTGCGGATAATCTTTCCGTCACCGCCACCAAATAAAATAACCGTCCTCGATGCTGTTTCCTTAAAACTCTTTACCCACTCCGATGCTTCCGGTTCCGGGATTCCAAAGCACATCCTTTTGTTCGTTTCAGAGGCTTTCCGGCCGAATGCCTGTAAAGAGCACTTGATCCTCTCATTAAAGATGCTTCCGATCAACGCAAGATCAGCGGTTTTAAACGCCTCAAATACGCTCCCGATTGCGGGGATTGTTTCATTCTTGAGTTCCTCTGTTTCCCGTTCAAAGCCGGCAATCTCACCGAGAGATGTTTTAAATACAAGATCAAAGAAGGTCGCAAGCCTCCCCATCAAAACGCCTGTCATTTGCAGCGATTCTTCTTTTTTCCCTGCACTGCAACATAAAGAAAGCTCATTTACATCAGCAATCAAACGTTCAGAGAGTTCTGTAAGATCCATAGTTTCACCTTTTAATACATTTTATAAAAATAATAATACCATAAAAGCCCATACTTTACGACATGGGATAATTATGGTATAATTCATCCATGAAATACCACGTTTTTTGTAAAGGAGACAATATGCCACAAATAATGCCGATCAAAGATTTAAAAGACACTTCCCATATTTCAGAACTTTGCCACAAAACCGATGAACCCATTTACATAACCAAGAATGGATATGGCGATATGGTTCTTATGAGCATTGAGCTTTTTGAAGCAACTCAAAGCAGATGGTCAATGTATCGGGATGTCGAAATATCAGAACACCAGATTAAAGAAGGGAGAGTCAAGAACGCACGAGAAGTTCTTTCATCTATGAGGGAGAAGTATGGCTTATAATCTGATTATCACCGAACGCTGTGAAGAACTGATAGACCAAAGCATCATATACATAATCGACAAATTAAAGAATCCCGATGCGGCACAGCATCTTTTGGATGAAATTGAAAAAGTATACGCCCGTTTGGAGAGCAATCCCTTTCAGTTTAATCCAAGTAAAGATCCGGGCCTCAGAAACAGAGGATATTCGGAAGCACTAATATGTGCAATGGAGTACCGTATTGTTTTCAGAATCGATGGAAATATTGTTTTTTTAGTTGGATTCTACCACATTCTCGAAAACTATGTTTCGAAAGTAATTGAATAAGAAAGGAGCCGCAGCTCCCTTGAGGGCTGCGGCTCACTTTTGATAGCCAATACTATTGAGACGATTATCTGAGAAGTGTCAGGACGCCCTGAGTAGACTGATTTGCCTGTGCGAGCATCGACTGGCCAGCCTGCTGAAGGATGCTGCTCTTCGAGTAAGATACCATCTCTTCTGCCATGTTGACATCGCGGATACGGCTTTCAGCTGCCTGTAAGTTCTCTGCGGTGTTGTCGGCATTAGCAATGGTGTGCTCAAGACGATTCTGGATAGCACCGAGGTAAGATCTCGACTTCGATACGTAGCTTGTTGCTACATCGATATCTGTAACTGCTGCTGAGAATGCCTTGTGGATATCCTCAAAGTTATCACCGGTAACATCCTCATCAAGGAGAGCCTTGATGTTGTTGAGTGTTCCGTCGCTGATGGTTCCATCATCTTCAAATGTAGCAAGGTTAACACCGTCGCCCTCTAATCCGGGGTAGCTCATCTTGGATGTATCAAGAGTACCCATCTTGAACTTGATGGACTGTGAGGAGTTAGCACCAACCTGAAGGTTAGCATTAACTTCATCACCAAGGTTTGCAAGTGAAATCTGCTTTGAGAACTTAGCCTCACCGTCTTCGCCAGAGAAAAGGGTCTCAGGAACATCGCCCTGAATTCCTTCAAGCTGAGTATCGGAAGCGAAAAGCTTCATCGTGTTGAACTCAGTTGTACAAGCGATACGATTGATCTCTTTAGCGAGCTGCTCCATCTCTTCGTAGATGGATGTACGATCTTCAGTTACATTGGTGTCGTTAGCACCCTGAACTGCAAGCTCTCTCATTCTCTGGAGTACGCTGTGTACTTCGTTGAGAGCACCTTCAGCTGTCTGGATGAGGGAGATACCGTCCTGAGCGTTTGTTGAACCCTGCTCGAGACCTCTGATCTGTCCACGCATCTTCTCTGAAATCGAAAGACCAGCTGCATCATCGCCTGCGCGATTGATTCTGTAACCACTTGATAACTTCTCTGTTGACTTGCTAAGGTTTCCGTTTGTAATACCAAGCTGTCTGTTGGTATTAGCTGCTGACATGTTGTGTTGTACTATCATAATTTCCTCCTTGAATGTTTGTGTGGCATCCTTGCCACAGTGCTTGGGTTGATTGGTTGCTGGCTCTTTGGAAGCTTTGGGCCGTACTCCCTGTTCCTCAGAACCGATCCGGATCGAGTAGCACTCTCACCGAAAAACTTGTAGCTAAGTGTGTGTTGCTTTACTTGTTATATATATCGACATGGATGCGGGATTCTTAACCCCTTTTTCGAAACTTTTTTGAAAAAATTTCAAAAAGCCAGCAACTCCGCTCTACAAGCGGATTTACGAATCTGAAATATTTTGAAGATCACTCTAAAAACTCAGAGATCGCCTTTGCCGATCCGGGTCAGAACCCGGATCATTAAAGAAGCAGCTCCTAAAAAGCTGCTTCCGTATCATGTTTATGTGTCATTTCTTTCTGTCGTAGAAAGTGGATCCTTCAGGTGTACGCTTATTCGCGATATTCTTATAATAAGCCGCCACGGTTTTCGAGCTCTGCTTGTACTCCTTGATGCGCTGCTTACCACGGTTGAGATGGATCGAGAGCTTTACCTTATTTCTTTCCTCAAGGGCCGTGAGCATCGTTGAGTAATCCGTCACGCGTCTAACCAGCTCCTTAAGATATGTGATCTCGTTTTCATACGATTCCTTGTCATTTTTAAAGAGAGGCGCCACCTTTTCGTAAACCTCAAGGAATCCGTCATCAAGCTCACCCAGGCGTGCGAGCGACTTCTCTTTCGACTCGATCGTCTTGTTGAATGCGTCAAAATCAAGCTCGTCACGTGAGAGGATCTCTTCCTGCTTCTCCGTGTCATCACGCAGGCGCTCCAGAACCTCAATCTTTTTCTTGAGCGAATCTATCAGGATACTTATATAAGTAAGATCTTTTGCTTCCATCACCGGGCTCCTCTCCTGTCTGTTCTCTTGTCAAACTCGCGAATTGCTTCGCAATTTGCTCATATATAAGGATACCATATTACATATCTGATACAAGACCCATAAAATATTAGCCCGGATGATCTGTCCCACGGAGTCTGCGGCCTCCGCGAAACCCGGATCATCCGGGCGTCATTACGCTTGTGTTTTACTGTGAAACGGCTCTTTTCTGTGCCGGAATATACTGGATAGCGGAAGGTCCGCCTGCACCCGCTCTGCTCCTTACCATGACTTCTTTCCATGTGTCACGCATCTCACGGATGTACTTGAGAGCATCCTCGAGGATCTCGGGATCCTTCTTGATGTTGGCTTCCACGAGTCTTCTGTAGATGTAGTCGTAAACGAGATCGAAATCCTTGGCTACGGGATACTTGAAGTCAAGAGTTGCTCTGAACTCAACTATGATCTTCTCAGCCTTGATGATGTTGGTGTTGACCTTGTTGATATCATTCTTCTCAAATCCTGCAAGCGCGATGTTACAGAACTTGATAGCTCCGTCGTAGAGCATGAGTGTAAGCTCTGCGGGAGATGCTGTCTTGATGGTGTTGTCTTTGTACGCAAGTGTCATGTTAGGTGTCATATCGGTGCCCTCCGTATGTTAGTATTTTCTTTATGACATTCCCAGCAACCCTGCCAGCTGACTCTGCTGGCTCTGAAGCTTGGCCATTGCCGATTCCATGGATGAGAACTGCTTGTAGTACTTCTCCTCGAGATCGGAAAGCCTTGTCTCCCAGGATTTGATACTTTTATCGTAGTCGGTTATCTGCGACTGTATCTGCTTGTCGTTGTAGAACGTAAGTGCCGAACTGATCGACGAAGCGGACATCTTGTCCGAAAGTGTCTTGTAAAACTCGGTGAATACTCCGGACATTACCTTTGCAACCAGCTCAGGATCTTCGTTTATCGCGGACTTGAGCTTGTCATCCTTTGAAGCGTAGAGTCCGTCTTCCGCATCACCGTCTATATGGAGCAGACCATGTTCCGTATATGCTCCCGTTCCGACTCCGAACGATGAGAGTGAATAAGTCTTGCCATCCACCTCGACCGTCTTCTGCATCGCATTACGGAAGATCGTCATCAGTGAGCTGAGTGTATCGTCACGGCGAAGAAGCGAATCCTTTATGTTGTTTTCCCAGAGTTCGATCTGCTTCTCGCTCATCGCTTCCTTGTCGTCGTCGGTAAGCATGTTATAGCCCCGGGCCGACTTCGCATTGTACTTGTCGTACATTTCCTTCATGAGTTCGTTGTAGGACTTAACAAATTCTTTAACCTTATTGTAGACTCCCTCGGAGTCGTTCGTAACTGTCACCGCTATGGTCGAACCTGCCGTAGTGCCCTTCAGTGAAAGAGAAAGGCCGTTAGCTTTAATTGCATTGGTGGAAGAAGTGATCGTCGCTCCGTTAAGCTTAATTTTTGCATCCGAGGCTGCGACTATGGCGATGTCATCTTCATCTATCGCAACGTGATCTTCCTTGACTGAGTCGGCGTCAAAATTCTGAAGTCCCAGTGCCTTTAATCCATCGTCACCGATATAATCCGATGTCAGGGTGAACCCATTATCTTTACCTGTTGTTCTTGCCCCTATGAAGAATCTTCCATCATCTGCCGTAAAGCTGGCATTAAGTCCTGCACCCTTCAAAAAATCAACAAAATCCTTAACGGTCGATTCATCAGTGACCTCAAAGGCTCTTGCCGTTTCGGGGTTACCTCCCTTTGTCACTGTAATGGTCTGACCTGCTGCCATTCCAGCGTCCTGAAGGAGTGACTGAAGCGTGAGGTTTTTGTCCTTTATCTGCTTGCCCGTCACGTACTGGGCATTGGCAAGCGACTCGATTTGAACATTATATGTTCCGTTTGCTGTCGACTCCGCTGTGGCGGTGAGCTTTGATTCGTCAGAACTTGCGGCCTTGTGTGTAAGGAACGATCCCTGCAGCTTGAGCGAAGAAAGCTTCTCTGTATAAAGGGAATAGAGCTTCGTGTTCATCTCTTCCCATTTTTCTTTTTTCCATTCGAGCTTTTTCTTATTGCCCTCGATGTTAGTCTTCTTAAGAGACTGGGCAGACATAAGCTCTTTGATGATCGCATCGGTATCGAGACCCGACGCCATTCCGCTTAATCTGATAGGCATGTGAGACCTCCTTGTCGCAAACGTTCCGTCTTATGTCCGAAGAGCTTTATCTCTTCTCGTCAACCATGATCCCGGCGAGCTCCCACATCTTACTGATCATGTCGAGTGTTTCCTCGGGAGGGATCTCCTTGATGACTTCGTTTGTCTCGTCGTCGATGATCTTAACGGAGATACTCTTTGTAGCCTCGTGATACGAGAACTTTGCATTCGTGTGTCCGAAGTGTGCCTTTCTGTTCGCTACCTCGATGGCAGATTTGATCTGCTCGGGAGAAGCTGTTGTTGTGCCGCTCTCGGATGACTGCTGAACAGGCTGTACAGCGGTCGAAGCTGCTGCAGTGACAGCGGCATCGGTATATGAGTGACTTTCAGTCGCTACCGGCTTGGGAGCCGACTGATAATTGGTTTGATAGATTCCATCCATCCCTGTTACCTCCTTGTAAAAAAGCAAAAGTTCAAAATCCTTTTGAACGAGTTCCTACATCTTATATCGGCAGAAAAGCAAAAAACATTACACATAAATAACTATTTTTTACAAAAATACGGAAAAATCGAGCTGGCGACTCATGCCCGGAACGGACCACTCACGTACAAGCTTGCAACAGACGGCCTTCGTTTATCGCACAAAAAAGAAACAGCACCACGCCGGATGCTGCCTCTTCTCCTATTTTGGACACATCATCAAAATGTGAGTAGTTTTTCGATGGTTTCCTTGGTCTGCTCGAGAGCGACCGCCTTACGGTTTTCTTCCTCGATCTGGAGGAAGATCTCCTTACGATAAACAGGCACGGAACGGGGTGCTACGACACCGATCTTGACCTGATCGCCCTTGATCTCGAGGATAGTGATCTCAATATCCTTTCCGAGCATGATGGATTCATTGATTCTTCTGGACAAAGCGAGCATCAGGCTTCCTCCTTTCCCGCTGCCTTAAGGAGATCGTAGATCTTGAAACGGATCTCATAATCCTGGTTCTCAACCACGGTCTGAACGCCCTTCATCGTGTCGGTATTGATGATGATGGGAGCCTTAAGGTTTGTAGTCATGTTTTTGAGGTCTTCGGGAACCGTCACGGTCACAAGGACCGAGATGTTCTCCTCGTTCCAGTCGCCGAGAGTTTCGAGTGCATCGTCCTCAACAACAGGGTTGTAGTCGGGCTTAACAACGGTGGGTATCATCACGGGAAGTGCAAGAGCCTGCTCATCCACGCTCTGGAGCCACGAGATCGCAGGGCGCTCCTTGGCTTCGTTGTTGAAGATCAGAGCGAACTTCTTGTACTCCTCAAATCCGAAGAGACCTTCATCAAAAACGATCACTTTGTCATCATCAAGATCCACGGTGCCGAAATATCTTGTATTTATTCTCATGTTGTACCCTCCTGTTTTATTACTGTCTGTGCCGTTACTGTTTTGTGCAGTTTGCGTATGTTTATGTTATTATATCACACTCGGTGATACTTGTGCCACTATTTGTGAATTATTATTCGACAATAATACCACTTAACAGCATGCTTGCCTGCCGATCATCCTTTGCGGATCACTTTTTACAGGAAATCAAGCAATGTGTTCTGGACAACCTTCGCTGCCGACGAGAGCGATGCGTTGTAAACTGTCTGCATTGCGTTGTAATTAACAACCGTA
>JAEEGK010031911.1_pt1 | contig 10347 bp, 6 predicted proteins | sample 8958771 | NCBI WGS metagenome assembly JAEEGK01 (sample SAMN16246547, study PRJNA631951) | gut metagenome | biome: gut microbiome; feature: rumen; material: SC-attached | host: Bos | place: Iran: Karaj | collected 2018-10 | reverse complement strand
ATTAACATTATCTTTTATTGGCTCTTTGGCTTTGAGAGTGGTGCGCTTGTCTCTTTCCCCATCACCGCGTTGGGTGCCGTGGGCGCTGCCATCGGACTGGTGCCCCGTTTCATTACCGAGGGCATCATCAACAACAATGCCATTGCCGTTTTCACCGCCATGGGCATGTGTTGGAGTGGCTATCTTTCAACTCACACCGCTATGCTGGACGCGCTCGGCTACAGAAAACTAATAGGAAAAGCCATCGGAGCCCATACTATTGGTGGACTTTGCGCAGGTATAGCTGCCCATTGGCTGTATGTGTTGTTGGCACTAATATTTTAATAATAAAGGTATTACCTTTGTGTTAATAAAAATATTTTGCACAAATGCACTTTATTTCATTTTTTGTTCGTATTTTTGCAAAACATTTATAACCCTAAAAACAAAAATAGAAATGGCTTACAAAATTACTGACATCTGTGTTGCTTGCGGTACTTGCATCGACCAGTGCCCCGTCGGAGCTATCTCCGAAGGTGACATCTACAAGATTGATCCCGACACTTGCGCTAGCTGTGGTACTTGCGCTGACGCTTGCCCCACTGGAGCTATCGTAGAAGCTTAATACACTCAGATGTAGCTACAGAAGAAGCCTCGCAATCCTGCGGGGCTTTTTCTTTTTCCCAAGAATCGGTCAGGCCATTCTGGCGGCTGCCTTCGTTGGGGGATTTCTTTAGTTTTTACTGGTTGTCGTATTTCTGCACTTCGTCGTGGAAGAACTCAAGTTGCACACCCGCTTGGGCAAAGAGCTCCTCACTCTCCGCTCCGGCGTGGTATTTACGCTCGCAGACTACCCGTTTGATACCACAGTTGATAATAAGCATTGCGCATGTGCGGCAAGGGGTCATGCGACAATAGAGGGTGGCCCCGTCCAACGCGATGCCACGGCGGGCGGCTTGGCAGATGGCATTCTGCTCAGCATGAACGGTACGCACGCAATGGGTGGTAATGTTGCCATCCTCGTCGATGGATTTGCGGAAGAGGTGTCCCACTTCGTCGCAATGGGGCAGACCTGAGGGGGAACCCACATAGCCCGACACTAGCAGTTGACGGTCTTTGACAATAACGCAGCCGCTACGGCCACGATCGCAGGTGGCACGTTTGGAGACGGTGTTGGCCAGTTCCATGAAATACTCATCCCAGCTGGGACGTTGGTAAAGGATTTGTTTCAATACCTCTTGCACTTGTTCATGGAGTTGCTCGATGGTGCCGCCATTGTCAAAACGGTAGTCGGCATGTGCTATACAATAACCCAGATTCTGCTTGTTGGGGTCGTCGTTATCCATCTCGCGTTGCTCGTTGGCCAGGAAGGTGGCATAGTCGATGTGGTCGGTCTCGCTGCCCCTGATTACCACGCGGTCGTAACGCACCTTGGGGTCGGCATCCACGGCAAAGAGGTAGAAATTGGGCTTATTCCTTAGGGCTTCTACTTCACCTGGAGTACGGATGCTCTCGATGATGCAGTTCTTGCCCGAAGTCTGTGCCTGGGCATATAGCTGCTCCACAATCCAAGAGGGGCTATGTTGGGCACGGAGGTCGTTGCCCACAAGGGTCATGCTGTCGCGGTTGACAGGCATGCCTCGACGCTCTATTTCCTCGATGAGAAAGGCACGTACAGAGTAGTGGACAAAACCTTTTTTTTGAATCAGATAGTCCACTATGGTGCCTTTGCCGGCGCCCAAAGTGCCTGTAATTCCTATGGTAATCATTACACTTTGTATTTATAATCCAACTTGGACAGCTCTTCGTTAGCCTTGACAATTTTTTTCTTGAGGCCTTGCTTGTAGGCGAGGACTTTTTCTTGCAAGGCAGGGTTGTTGACGGCCATAATCTGCAACGCCAATACGGCTGCATTCTGGGCTCCATTGATGGCCACGGTGGCTACGGGGATTCCCGGAGGCATCTGCAGGATGGCAAAGGTGGCATCCAGACCTTCTAAGACGCTGCCCTTGATAGGCACCCCGATGACGGGTAGGGGAGTCTCGGCAGCGATGACGCCAGGAAGGGCGGCAGCCATACCGGCTCCGGCAATAATCACTTGGATTCCTCGTTTGTGGGCGTTGCGGGCAAAGTCGGACACTTCGGCTGGGGTACGGTGGGCCGACAGGGCATTCACCTCAAACGGAATCTCCATTTCTTCTAAAAACTGACAGGCTTTCTCCATGACCGGCAGGTCGCTGGTGCTGCCCATGATGATACTAACTAATGGATTCATATTTCTCTTATATATTTTCAATTCTAATAACAGGCATGGGTGTCTTGGAACGGGGTTGACCCTCTTCGCCTCGGTATATCTGCCAAGCTCGGAGAATCACGTCTGGTTTGGCACCCTCATATAGCACCATGTATACTGCCTGGGCGATAGGCATCTCTACGCCCAACTTCTTACGGATGTTCTCCAAGCTCTTGACAGCATAGTAACCTTCGGCCACCATCTGCATCTCAAGCATGGCAGACTTGACGCTGTAGCCCATGCCTATCATGGTGCCCAGCGTGCGGTTGCGGCTAAACTGCGAATAGCAGGTCACCAGCAGGTCTCCTAAGAATGGTGGAAGCAGCTCCGAGGTCATTTTCAGTTCTCTGTCGGGCTGCATCAGGTGGTAAAAAAGCTGCATTTCAGCCATAGAGTAACTCACCAGCACAGCCATCAGATTATCACCTCCTCCTATTCCTTTGCAGAAACCAGCAGCTACGGCATAGACATTCTTCAATGCTGAGGCAAACTGGATGCCGCGCAAATCTTCGGAGAGACTCAGGTTGATATAGCGGCAGCGGAGCTGGCTACGTACCGTCTCGGCCAACTGGTGGTTCTGCGAAGCTACTGTCAAAAAAGTGAGTTTCTCGCGGGCAATCTCCTCGGCATGGGTGGGCCCGCTGATGACACAAACGTGGTCGTTGGGAACCTGGTAGACATGCTCCAAGTAATCGGTAACCACCTCGTCGGAATAAGAAATGAATCCCTTGATGGCAGAAACCAGGTATCGAGTTCGTAAAAGAGCTGGGTCTACCGACTGGAGAGCGTCATGAAGGTAGGCAGTGGGAATGACCAAGTAGACGTACTCGCACTTTTCCACCACCTCTTGGGCAGTCTCTACCACGGTGATGTGTTCCATGTTGAAAGCCACCTCGCCCAAATATCGATTATTGCGGCCTCGTGAGGCCAAGGTCTTCCTGATTTCAGGCTCTCGTACAAACCAGCACACGTGTGCATCGGGTTGTTCCAAGAGCAGTTTTACAATTGCTGTGGCCATCGAGCCACTACCAAGGACTCCTATCATATTACCATAGTATTAAGAAACTGTTTAGTGTTAGTTCTCAGTTCTTCTCATAGAACTAAATGGTATCTTTCCCTTCTCCTTTTCAGAGGAATTATTATAGTTATTTGAGATTCTTTAAGATTTCGAGGGTGAGATTCCAGAACATCTCAACAGTCTTGATTTCAATCTTCTCGCCGGGGGCATGCACACCGCGGAGGGTGGGACCATAGCTAATCATATCCATCTTGGGATATTTCTCACCAATCAGGCCGCACTCTAAACCAGCATGGATGGCGCGGACAATGGGGTCGTGGCCGAACATGCGCTTGTAGGTCTCCACGCCCACTTTCAGCACCTTACTATCGGGGTTGGGTGTCCAGCCGGGGTAGCCGTCGCTGTGGCTGACATGAGCTCCTATCATGCGGAAGGTGGACTCTATCTTCTGGGCGGCAGCCAATTTGGCACTCTCCACCGAGCTTCGCTGACTGGTGCAGATGTGTATTTGCTTGTTATCCATCTTTACCGAGGCAAGGTTGGTGGAGGTTTCCACAAAGTTCTCAATTTCACGGCTCATGGCTAGCACACCATGGGCGCAGGCAAAGAGTGCGTCGAGCAGGTTGTGGTGTGTCTTTTCATCAATCAAGCAGGAAGGCATCTCGGTCTTTACCAACTCTATTGTCAAACCGGGCTCGGTGCTGCGGAACTCAAACTGCAGATTGGTGGCGAAAGTCTCCACTATTTCTTTCAGTTCAGATACATGCTCGGGCAGTACCACAATATCGGCCCAAGCTTCGCGGGCGATGGCATTGCGCAGGTTGCCACCATCGATGCGGGCAAGACCGATTTTGCATTTCTCTGTTGCGTTCCAAAGAATACGGTTGAGTAGTTTGTTGGCGTTGCCACGACCTTTGTTGATGTCGTCACCGCTGTGACCACCTTGCAGTCCGTAAACACGGATTCGAAAAGCCGCTACTCCCGAAGGGACAGGACGCGTAGTATAGTCGATGTCGGCCACGGTGTCGATGCCGCCGGCACAGCCAATGCAGTATTCTCCCTCATCCTCATCGTCGAAGTTGAGCAGTATGTTGCTCTTCAGCCAGTCGGTGTGGAGGTTGCTGGCACCCGTGAGGCCGGTCTCCTCATCCACGGTGAAGAGGCATTCCAGCGGACCATGCTGGATGCTCTTGTCGTCCAAAATGGCCAAAGCAGCGGCTACGCCGATGCCATCGTCAGCGCCCAAAGTAGTGCCGTTGCCCACCAACCAGCCATCTTCCACATAGGCTTCGATGCCTTGGGTGAAGAAATCAAACTGTTTGTCGCCATTCTTCTCGCACACCATGTCCATGTGGGCCTGCAGGCATACCCCGGGGGCATTCTCGTAGCCTTGGTAGGCGGGTTTGCGAATCAGCACGTTGCCCACTTCGTCGGCGAGGGTCTCATAGCCGTGGTCATGACCGAATTTTTGTAAGTATGCCGAAACCTTCTCTTCGTGCTTGGAAGGTCTGGAAATGTTCATCAGTTCACCGAAATGCTGCCACACTTTGGCAGGTTGTAGATTTATCAAAGCATTGTTCATATAATGTCGGTATTAGTTATTTGCGTTTATTTGTCTTTCGATATTTTCTCTTCTAGTATTAGTATGTGAGCAGGTCGGGTTAAAAGTGGTGCGGCTTTACATCACCACAACTTTTTGTCCCATCTGGTTGCCCACGCGTACAACATAGATTCCTCGGTTCACCGCCGTGCTCCATTCCGCCCTTTGGCGACTGTCACGATGAGCCACTATGCGTCCCATCAGGTCATAAATGGCCACCACGCTATTCTCGCACCCTTTCACCACGATACGGCCAGCTTCGCTATAGACAATGGCGGTGGCGGATTCAAGGGTACGGATTCCCGAAGGGTCATAGCCGTGGTAGCTGGTGTCGGGCTCCAAGCCTATGATGGCACCATGCCATTGGGTGAAATCGCTGTTGTTGGGTCTCATGGCATCCAGTTTGAAAAAACCGTCGGCAGATCCATTCCAACCCCAGTTGATGTGGAATAGGTTGGAGTCGATAGCATCGGAGAAATAGCCGTCGAGAATATAGCCATGGCCCGAAGTACCGCTATGGCCGTCATCGCTGTCGTCCTTGGCCCAGCCGGCATAGTAGATAGGCATGCTGTCGGCCAAGCTATTGTAGAGCATCTGCAACCAAAGGCTGTCACTATGCACCGAGTCGCGCATGCCGGCATAGCTGAACTTATATCCAAAATGGCGCGGAATACGGGTGTCGGCCCCCACCGTGGCAGAGAGGTGCAGGCTGGTGTCGTAGGTGGCATATTCTGGCAGCGACCAGCAACCGCTCCCGTCCAGGCCGTAATTCATGTCCAATGACACACCCAAATGGTAGAGAAGGGTGGAAATGGCATTGACAACGGAGTCGGGGCTGTTGATGACGGCATAGTTATCCATGTGTTTCCAGTCGTAGTAGGTATGTTCGAAGTCGGCCGACTGCTCGCCCCATTGCCAGTTGCCATAGGCGGCAGGATTGTCGGCCCCATTATAGGAATGTTGGCCGAAACCGTGCACGGGGTAGTCCCAATAGTTCATAATCATGCCAAAAGCAGTGGCCACACAACCTGTCACCGAGCCACCCGGACACCGGCGGTTGTAGGGGTCGCTTTGTCCCCAAACCATGCCACCCAGCAGGCGGTTGATGATGTCGTTGTATAGGTCTCCCTTTGCCTCAAAACGTTGTACAGCCTCGTTGATAGCCTTGCCGCTGGCCAACTGTTCCCACTTGTGCTGCAGGACCTTGCTGGCGCAGGTGCCAGCCTCTTGGGCTGAGGCTATCTGATGGCTGTACTGCTCTAAATGAAAGCGCACAGCAGGATTCATCTCCAAGGCCCCCTCATCGGAGAAAGCTAGGACGGGGGCGGCTGCGTCGTCGCCACTCACCACCACAAAGCCTTCACGGTTGCCATCGGCAATAGCATAATTGAACACATAGATATGGGATATGCCCACCTCGGCGGTCACATCTTTCAGTAGGCATTCGGCATTGGGGTTCATCCTTGCCTTGTTTTGCTGCGACAGTTCCCAACTGTAGAGCTTGGCTGCTGTCAGGGCCACCTGATGCGCACGCTGTGCGTCCACAGGGGCCGCCATCGTAGCCATCGAGACCAGAACTGCCAACAATACGACTGATAACTTTTTCATAAACGATAGTTTTTTATTTAAAATAAGAGACACCGCTCTCGAAGATTTCTTGGTCTTGTTCTCCATAGATATTCAGGTAGGTGCCTTCGCGGCGACGTTCGCTGTGAGCCATCTTACCCAGCACACGGCCGTCAGGACTGGTGATGCCTTCAATGGCCATGTAGGAGCCGTTCATGTTGTAGGGTACTTCCATGGTCACTTTTCCTTCGAGGTCGACATACTGGGTGGCCACTTGGCCGTTGGCAAAGAGTTGGTCGAGGCATGCCTGCGGTGCCACAAAACGGCCCTCACCGTGTGAAATGGGCACCACATAGTTCTTGCCCAACTCGGCCTTACGCAGCCAAGGTGAGAGGTTGCTCACCACCTGGGTGTTGGCTATCATGCTTTGGTGGCGACCAATGGTGTTGAAGGTCAGGGTGGGGGAGTCGGCCTGTTGCTGGCAGATTTCGCCATAAGGCACCAGGCCCAGTTTTACCAAAGCCTGGAAACCGTTGCAAATGCCCAGCATAAGTCCGTCGCGCTCTTTCAGCATCTGCATCACCGCATCGGCAATCTGTGGATTGCGGAAGACGCTGGTGATGAACTTGGCGCTGCCTTCAGGTTCGTCGCCTGCCGAGAAACCGCCGGGAATCATCACCATCTGACTTTCGTTGATGGCTTTGGCGTAGGCTGCCACACTCTCAGTAATCTGGCTGGCATTCTGGTTGCGGAAAACCAAGGTCTCCACCTCGGCACCTGCACGCAGAAAGGCACGGGCAGAGTCATATTCGCAGTTAGTGCCCGGGAAAACGGGAATGAATACCTTGGGTTTGGCCACCCTGTTCCGGCTATGCATCACATTTTTTGCTTTGAAAAGTTTGGGCTCTTCAAAGTTCTTCACTTCGGAACGGCTCTTTGTGGGGAAGATGTCTTCCAACGTGTTAGTCCACGACTGTAACATCTCGTCCATGGCTATTACCTCACCGGCCACCTCAAAGGTGCCCTTGTCAGTCACGCGGCCAATCTTGCGGGCCACGGCGGGCAGGTCGCCACAGTTGGCCACTTCCACCACAATGGCTCCATATTTCTTTTCAAACAATTCTTCGGTCTCAAATTTACCATCGAAGACAACACCCAGGCGGTTGCCAAAGGCCATCTTGCTGACAGCCTCGGCTATGCCGCCGAAACCTACAGCGTAAGCCGACTGCACCGCACCACGGTCAACGGCATGGTAGAGGGCACCATACATGGCCATCAGTTGCTTATAGTTGGGCATACCCATCTTGTCGGGTTTGATTTCCAACAGATAGAGGTAGTTGCCAGCCTTTTTCAACTCGGGGGTGACCACTTGGTGGATATTGCCGATGCCCACGGCAAAACTGCACAGCGTGGGAGGTACGTCGATGTCGTTGAAGGTGCCACTCATGGAGTCTTTGCCTCCAATGGCAGGCAACTTCAGTCCCATTTGGGCACTATAGGCACCCAGCAAGGCTGTTAAGGGCTGCCCCCAACGGTAAGGATCTTTGCCCAGTTTCTTGAAATATTCTTGGAAGGTGAGGCGGATGCGGTTGACATCGCCACCGGCCGCAGCCACTTTGGCCACGGAGTCCACCACGGCGTAAACGGCACCATGGAAGGGGCTCCAACTACTCAGGTAGGGGTCGAAACCATAGCTCATGATGGTCACGGTGTCGCAATGGGCTTCTAAAGTGGGCAGCATGCCTATCATGCTTTGGGTAGGTGTCATCTGGGTCTTGCCACCATAGGGCATCACCACGCTGCCTGCCCCAATAGTGCTGTCGAACATCTCCACCAGACCTTTTTGCGAGCAGACATTCAGGTCGGCGAGGTTCTTCAGCCAACGCTCTTTGACAGTTGCGGTGGCGGTGGTGGCACTCTTGGCATTCTCCCCTTCGGGCATAGCCACGTTGACTTTGGTCTCCTGGTGGGCACCATTGGTGTCGATAAAGCGGCGGCTCAGATTCACCACCTCTTTGCCACGCCAGCTGATGACCATGCGGGGTTCTTCCGTCACTTTGGCTACCGCCACGGCCTCGAGGTTCTCCTCGTCGGCATAACGTAACATTTGGTCAACGTCCTTGGGGTCTACCACGATGGCCATGCGTTCCTGACTTTCGCTAATGGACAGCTCGGTTCCGTCCAAGCCGGCATATTTCTTAGGCACCTTGTCGAGGTCAATCTGAAGACCGTCGGCCAACTCGCCAATGGCCACGCTGACACCACCTGCGCCAAAGTCGTTGCATTTCTTTATCAGACTCGAGACCTCTTCACGGCGGAAAAGTCGTTGGATTTTTCTTTCGGTGGGAGCATTACCTTTCTGCACCTCGGCACCACAGGTGGTCAGCGAGGCGGTGTTGTGGGCCTTGGAGGCTCCGGTGGCGCCGCCACAGCCGTCGCGGCCGGTGCGGCCACCCAGCAGGATGATGACATCGCCGGGATCGCTGGTCAGACGCTTCACCTGGCGGCGCGGGGCTGCGGCCACCACAGCACCTATCTCCATGCGCTTGGCTACATAGTTGGGGTGATAGATCTCATTCACCAATCCTGTGGCCAGGCCAATCTGGTTGCCATAACTGCTGTAACCATGGGCCGCTGTGGTGACAATCTTGCGCTGGGGCAGTTTGCCGGTAAGGGTTTCGCTCATGGGACGTGTGGGGTCTGCAGCACCTGTCACACGCATGGCCTGATAAACGTAGGTACGGCCACTCAGCGGGTCGCGGATGCAGCCGCCCAAGCAGGTGGCAGCACCGCCAAAGGGTTCAATCTCAGTGGGGTGGTTGTGAGTCTCATTCTTGAAATTGATGAGCCATTCCTCGGTCTGGCCGTTCATCTTCACTGGCACCACAATGCTGCAAGCGTTTATTTCGTCACTCACCTCTTGGTCGTCCAGCAGTCCCATCTTGCGGATGCGTTTGGCGGCCAAGGTGCCAATGTCCATCAGGCACACAAACTTGTCGTCGCGGCCCACATACTGGTCCTTGTGGTCAGCCAGATATTGTTGGAATGCACACTCAATCAAGGGTTTGTAATAGCCTTCGTCAAATTCCACGTCCGTCAACTCGGTAGCGAAAGTGGTGTGGCGGCAATGGTCGCTCCAGTAGGTGTCCAGCACGCGTATCTCCGTCATACTAGGGTCGCGATGCTCTTCATCGCGGAAGTAACGCTGGATATGTTGGAAGTCGGCAAAAGTCATGGCCAGTCCTAGCGATTCATAAAGCTCCTTCAACTCGGCCTCTGCCATTTCTATAAAGCCTTCGAAAATATGCACATCGGCGGGCTCGTCATAGTGCTCCACCAGCGTCTCAGGCTTGGGAGCGTCAGTAACACGGCTGTCCACCGGATTAACACAGTTCTTCACCACGGCCTGGCGTTGCTCTTCGGTGAGGGTACCGCTGATGACATAGGTGGTGGCGGAACGGATGATGGGCTGCTCAGCGGGGTTGAGCAGACAGACACATTGCTCTGCCGAGTCGGCCCGCTGGTCGAACTGGCCGGGCAAATATTCCACCGTGAAGACGAAGTCGTCCTCCTGTTTTGGGAAGGTCTCTTCATAGATGTCGTCCACGGGAGGCTCCGAGAAAACGGTCATCTTGGCCTTCTCGAATGTCTCGTCAGAGAGGTTCTCTATATCGTAGCGCATCAACACACGAACATTGTCAACCTCGATGCCAAGATATGCTGACATCTCCTCTTTCAGCTCCTTTGCCTTGATGGCAAAGTCGGCCTTTTTTTCCACGAAAATTCTTCTAATCATATATCTTTATGTTTATTTTTTTCTATTGCATTTTTTTTCAGTCGTCCTACTTCTCTCCCCAACCCCAGCCTTTTGGATTCTTTGCATGGATGGGT
>JAEEGK010031910.1_pt1 | contig 10347 bp, 10 predicted proteins | sample 8958771 | NCBI WGS metagenome assembly JAEEGK01 (sample SAMN16246547, study PRJNA631951) | gut metagenome | biome: gut microbiome; feature: rumen; material: SC-attached | host: Bos | place: Iran: Karaj | collected 2018-10 | reverse complement strand
GGTAAAGAAACTCATCAAGATTTCAAAGAGCGATGACACAGAAGAACAGATTGATACATTTATCGCTTTCTTCAAAGAATACATACCCGAAGACGTTGTTGAGAATCTCCCAATGGCATCACTCACGGCACTTGCAAAGGCTTGGGGTGATACGTCAGAGGAAAATGGCGGTAGCACATTGGGGGAATCTTAAGCCTTGCACGTTTTGTAGATGAACATCGTAAGGCAGTTGAATATGACCTCTTAACATTGACGGGTTATACGTTAAATGATGTAGGGGGCAGACTTCCGTGGTCTGCCCTTTCTTCATTTATAGACAATCTACAAGTTAATTCTGCCCTATTCCGTGAAATGACGGGAATGAAAGCAGGGTGGGATTCCACACTAAAGACGAACATTATACTCGCTGACCTCGTAGACGTGGTTAATGCCATTGCTCACGGGTTGAGCGGTAAGAAACATAAAGTCAAGCCTTATCCGAGACCTTTTGAAAAGGGCAAGGATAAGAAAGAAAAGCACATCGGCAAGGGTGCTCTTGCATCTGTTGACGATTTGAGAAATTGGATTAAGGAGAAACGCAATGGCAGATAGTGGCGGTTTTGAAATTGCAAAGGCGTATGTGACTATCATTCCGAGTTTCAAAGACGGACAGACAACCATATCCAAAGAACTTGGAGCGGTTACTGATTCCGCATCGAAAGAGGCAGGCGATAAGTCGGGCAAGACGTTCAGCAATGCTATGGCAAAGGGTATCAAGGTCGCAGGTGCCGTGATTGCAGGTGCAATGGCAACAGTGACCGCAGGAGCGGTTGCGGTAACAAAGACATTCGTTGATACCGCAAAGCAGACGGCAGCTTATGGCGACGAAGTTGACAAGACTTCCCAGAAATTAGGATTGTCCGCTAAAGCCTATCAGGAATGGGACTACGTTATGAAGATTGCAGGCACGGAAATGTCATCAATGACAACGGGCCTTAAGACACTCACAAATAAGTTGGACGATGCAAAGAACGGAAGTGAACAGGCACAGGCTATGTTCTCCGCTCTCGGTATCTCAATGGAAGACATATCTACTATGTCCCGTGAGGATCTATTCAAAGCGACCATAAAGGGATTTCAAGGAATGGCAGACAGTACCGAAAGGGCCGCACTTGCGAATGACCTCTTTGGTAAATCCGGTCAGAACCTTGCACCGCTTTTCAATATGACCGCAGACGAGACGCAGGGACTTATTGACAAGGCTAATGACCTCGGAATGGTAATGTCCGATGAGGGTGTCAAGGGAAGTGCAAACTTCACAGACGCTATGACAACCCTTAACGGCACGATAACAGGTCTCAAGAACAACCTTATGACACAGTTTATGCCGAGCCTCACGGAAGTCACATCAGGACTTGCAGAGGCGTTTTCGGGCAAAGGCACGGCTAAACTCACAAGCGGTATAAAGAACATCATCAAACAATTTCAGTCGGTTGCCCCTGATTTATTCAGAGCGGTCAAGGACATCGGGGAATCCCTTATTCAGAGTATTGGCCCGATGCTCCCTGATTTGGTATCTATGATGTTCAGTCTTGTGGTCAGTGCCATTACAACCCTTACATCTATGACACCTCAAATGATGCCTGCGATTACTGCAGGTCTGCAGGGCATTATGAGTGCGGTCTTAAGTGCGTTGCCTGTCATTATCCAAGGCCTTACAACACTGCTCTTGGAACTCTGTAATTGGTTATCGCAGGGCGGTGCGGTGCAGCTGGTAGACGGCATCGTGATGATGATTACGACAATCATTGATAATTTCGCTCTAATCCTGCCACCTTTGCTCAATGCGATAATCGCAGTAGTCGGTGAGGTTGCAAAAGAACTCACTAACCCGAGCACGATTAAGTTGGTGGTTCAGAGCATATTGACAATCATCGGTGCGGTTGCGGTTGCGATCGGTGGTGCGTTGCCTACAATCTGGAATATGATTAAGGGCGTGGTTGGCAATATCGTCAGTCTGATAGGCGATAATTTCAGTTCAGCGATTACGACAATCAAGACGGCATTCACTACGATTATTGATACAGTCAAGGGTTGGGGAGATAGCATCAAGCAGAGATTTACTTCAATCTTTGAGAACGCAAGAAACATCGTAAAGTCCGCAATCGACAAGATAAAGTCATTCTTTAAGTTTGAATGGTCTTTACCCAAGATTAAACTCCCGCATTTCAGCATCAAGGGCAAATTCAGTTTAGACCCACCGCAGATACCCTCTTTCGGCGTGTCTTGGTATGCAAAGGCTATGAATGAGCCGTTCGTCCTCAATAACCCGACAATATTCGGTGCTATGAACGGCAACCTTTTAGGCGGTGGTGAGCGTGGTTCAGAGTTAGTCGTAGGCGTAGACAAGTTGATGCAGATGATTGCAGATGCCAAGGGCGGTCAGAACATCACGATAAACGCTTATTGCAGAGAGGGACAGGACGTAAAGGCATTCGCAGAAGAAGTTGCCTATGCCCTCGAAGAAATCAAGACAAGAAAGGCGGCAGTCTATGGCTAATAATTTGTTTTTAGTTGGTGTAAACACGCAAGGCGTGATTACATATGACGGTGTAGCCTCTACTGACTATGGCATTGTCGTTAGTGAGGCTCCCGTCTTTGAAAGACCTAACAGAAAGCAGACGATAATCCAAGTCCCGGGAAGAAACGGCTCCGTTATCTTCCCCGAAGATGCTTGGGAAGACGTAGTGCGCACTTACAACGTATGGTTATCCGAGAACGTAACGGAAGATAGCGGTGGCGATAAGTCAGGCTATCTCGTTGAGTATGTCGATGCTTACGAGGCGTTCTTGAACTCCAAAAAGGGATATGTAAGGCTCGAAGATAATTTCGAGCCTGATATATACCGCTTGGCTTACTATTCGGGCGGTGATGCGTTCAGTAATGAAATGACGCAGTACGGCAGAGCAAGCCTGCGTTTCACTTGCAGACCAGAGAGGTTCTTGAAATCAGGTGAAGATCCCGTGGCGGTGGTAAACGGAGACACACTTACGAACCCCACAAGGTTTGCAAGCAAGCCGATAATTCACATCGAGGCATCTAATCAGACCATTTCGGTATCAATAGGCGGTAAGACGATTACTGCAGAAGTTACCGATTACATCAATATCGACTGCGAACGAATGAACGCTTACCGCTTGCCCGTTGAGAACAAGAACGACAAGATAAGCGGTTCATTCCCGACCATTCCGAGTGGCGCAAACACGATAGCCATTACGGGCACCTACACAAAGGTTGAGATAACACCGCAGTGGTTTACAGTGTGAGGTAGTTTATGATTCCGATTCTTTATTCATCATCAAGCGTGGTTGCGCCTATCGTGCCAGCCTCATACGGCATCGGTGCATTGACCGACTGTATCAGTACATCGGTCAAAGAGGTACGCAATGCAGATTACGAAATGACACTCGTATATCCTGCGAACGGCATTCACGCAGACCAGATACAGTATGGTTCGTTCATCAAGGCAAAGCCTAACTTTACTGACGTTGAACAACTTTTTCAAGTCTATAAGATAGGCAAGACAATGAACGGACAGTTCACAGTCTATTGCCAACACGTTTCATACCTGCTTTCGGGCAAGGTAATCACATCAGGCACGGCAGGAAGTTGTACAGCTGCTTGCACACTTCTTACGGCATCGGCAGGCGGTTTCACTATCAACACGGATAAGAACGTGTCCGCAGATTTCAACATCACGGAGCCGTCAAGTGTCCGCTCGTGGTTCGGAGGCAAGGCAGGTTCTTTGCTCGATGTCTACGGCACGGCAGAATGGCATTATGACAACTTCACTTGCTCTCTTAAGGTTCACAGAGGCGCAGACAGAGGCGTACAGATACGCTACGGCAAGAATCTCACGCAGTTGTCACAGGAAATCAGTATGGAAAACCTTTGCACGGGTATCATTCCATTCTGCATTGATGAGACCAAGACCAAGACAGTGGGTGCAAGAGTTGCGACCGGATTGATTCTTGATTTCGACAGAGACAAGGCAGTGGACTTCTCCGATGATGTCGACTTTGAGAGTGCAACTCCATTGCTCACGCAGTTGGCTACGCTTGCATCTAACTACATTGCAAACAACAACTTCACTGACGTGTTCAATTCGATCACGCTTGATTTCGTGCAGTTGTCAGACCTCACCGAGCGTGTTGACCTTTGCGATACAGTTCACATCTACTTTGAGGCTCTTGGTATTACCGCATCTTTGAAGTGCGTAGCAACTACTTGGGACGTACTTAACGAGCGTTATATATCCTGCACTTTTGGTGATACGAGGACGAGCATTGCGGACACTATCGTAAATCAGCAGAAAGAGGTCGCAGACAAGCCGAGCGTGTCGGAAATGGGAAAGGCTATTGATACCGCAACAAAGCTCATTACGGGCAATCTGGGTGGTTATGTCGTTATGCACGATTCCGACAATAACGGCTATCCTGACGAGATTCTTATTATGGACACGCCCGACATCAGCACGGCTACAAACGTAATAAGAATGAATCAGAGTGGTATCGGTTTATCTACTACGGGTTATGTTGGTCCGTATACAACCGCATTGACCGCATCGGGCATCGTAGCAGATGCGATAACGACAGGCGTACTCAATGCAAACCTCATCAAAGCGGGCGTAATTGAAGACCTTGCAGGTAATTCACAGATTGATATGACAACGGGTGTTGCAAGTCTCCTTGAGTTGGTCGCTAAAGCGTTCTGCAAGGTTGAAGATGCAGACACGGGCGATATGCTTGCTTTGCTCCAAGCGGCAAGCACGGGCGGTCTCTTAAGACTTTTCAATAGAAATGGCAATTACGTTGTTCACGGCTTTGTTGGCCCTTTGGACAATGACGGAATCCTTGACGTTATGGACGGCTCGGGAAACGTCACAGTGTCCCTTATCGGTCAGAGCGGTCACATCGAACAGACGGGCGGTTGTGTGCAGCTTTGGAGCGGTGAATCGTACACAGGTTCGATCGACATTATCGGTGCGTATAACAAGTATACGTCATATCTCATTTACGGCAGGGTTGCTGCGGGTGGTTCGTTCATTTCCACGATGATACCCAGAACGATGATTACTGACACAAATCAGAAGTTCATCATTACTGACGAAGACCACTACGTTACGTTCAATGTCCGCTATATCGGTTCTGACTTACGCATCGAACACAACACCAAAGACGCTATGGGTTGTTTGCTTAAGGTTTACGGAATCTATTAAATATAGGAGGTTTTTATGGAAACAATCAAACTTGACCTTATTCCCGGCAAGAAGATGCCCTCGCTTCACGCCTCGCAGTATGATGACGGCAGAAGTTATCACATTGACCTTACCGAGAATCGAGTACCTTACGTCCTTGACGGCACAGAAACAATCTCGCTTACTGTCCGCAAGTGCGACAATACGCTCGTTACAATGGATATTGCCAACACGTTTGCAGACAAGTCATATATCGAGTTCATCACGACAGAGCAGATGACGGCTTGTGCAGGCTTCAACTATGGCGAAATCACGCTCGAAAAGAACGGCGATAAGATTTCAAGCCTTAACTTCTATTTGCAGGTCGAATCTGCACCTGACGAGGGCGGTATAACATCACAGTCCGAGATAAACAATCTCGCAAGACAGGTTCACGACATTGTTGTTGAAGAACTTGCAGATTACGGAGCGGAAGATACAGGCTACGACAACACGGAGAGCGGTCTTGAAGCAACAAACGTGCAGGACGCTATTGACGAAGTAAATACCAAGATCAATAACATTCCGAGCATCGACGCTTATACAAAGCAGGAGAGCGACAGTTTTCTTGCAGACGAGTATGACGCAACACAGACTTATGCCGTAGGTGATTACCGTATTCACGAGGGCGGTCTTTATGTATGCAACACGGATATATCCACCGCAGAGGCTTGGAACGCTTCGCATTGGACTTTAACTGATGTTGCTACGGCTCTTGGCGGTAAGGCTGATGTGTCAGCAATACCGACAAAGACAAGTCAGTTGCAGAACGATAGCGGTTTTACACAGATTGACGATACTTCCGAGGCTAATAACAAGGCTTGGAGTGCGGAGAAGACAGCAGGTGAGTTTGACGAGTTAAGAAGTGTAGAGAATACCGACCTTTTGTATGAAAAGCCTATTCACGATAATTACTTTATCAACGATGAAACAGGCGTAGGCACTACAAACGCAGGTTTTTATTCCTACGAGATGATCGAAATACCGAGTGGCTTTTTGAGATTATATCCGTACAACAATGCCAGTGCATCAGTAGACTATATTCGTTCAGTTTGTTTCTATGATGAAAACGAGGACTTTATTTCGGGTATAAGTGGTTCTCATACGTATGTTGTGAATGGTATCAATATTCCGACAGGTGCAAAATACGTTTCTTGCTCACTTGCAAAAGCGACAAGTGGATATGATGGCAAGCACTATTTATCAACGGATATAAGTGGTCAAAAACTTTCGATACCTCTTAAATCAAGTGTCGAGATTGAAAGTAATCAAATTCTCAATCCGTTCTTTGATGATAACAACGTGCGTATGCCTTGTATTAACTTTCAGTTTGACGACGGACACGACAAGGACGCAGACATTGTTGATATTTTTGACGCTCACCAATTAAGGTGTGGATTTGCTTTGATAACAACAAAATCTGATTATGCGGATTGGTTAAGGTATCAGGCAAAAGGCTACGAGATTCTTTCTCATAGTACAGATGTTTACGGAATGGACGACGCAAGCGTAGATTCTGACGTAATCGAGGCAAAACTTAAAAACTCGAAAGAGAGCCTTGAGGCTTGGGGTTTTAATGTCAATGGCTTTGTTACGCCTAATAGCACAATGGCAGACAAGTTCAAGCCTTTATTGCGTAAGTACTATCAGTTTGCAGAAACAGTTTATCTCGGAGCGTATAGCGGAACAGGTACACCTTATCAAAAACCTTATGACGGCATATATAACGGCTTTAGAGTGTCTTTACATTCGACAACACTTGCTAATCAGAAAAAAGCGGTTGACGAGTGCATTGACAATTACGGCTGTTTGACATTCTACGGACACGGCTTTGAACTTGACGCAGGTGGCAATCTGACAACGGCAAACCTCAACGAATTGCTTACATACATCGAGGCGAAGATAGCAAGCGGCAAGTGCGTATGCGAAACACCCACAAAGGCTATTACCAAGTTTTTCAATGTCAGAAACGATGATGTATCACAGGATTGGCTTACACTCACAAAAGAAGATGTAAACCTCGACAGCCGTTTTAACGTCAATGCTTGGCGTATGTCTTACAGTATGAAGCAGAGGTTGGTCGCTTTTACAATACGTATCAATCCGAAAGTTGACATATCAGGTCAGATCAATCCTATCTTTGTATTCCCATTCACTATTGACGGAGATTTTCTTATTCAGAATGAAACGGGCAGAAACTGCCTGATTTATGACAATGGCTTGCTCTTGCAGGGAAGTGGAACGTGGACTGCTGAAACAAATTATCGTTTTAGTGGCGTCCTTAAGATTCGATAAGGCGGTGAGTAATATGAACAACGTAATATCTTTCACACCTGCTGAGTTGGCGGCTTTTATCGGAACGATTGCAGGCGTTTGTGCAGGAATCGCAACTATCGTAGGCATTATCGTCAAGCTCGTAATGAAGCTCAAACAACCCGAAATCGAGCAGAACAACCGCATTAAGGCTCTTGAAGAAGAAAACAAGAGCCGTAAAGAGGAAATCGAAGAACTGAAAAAGAGGATAGGAGAGGGTGATGACCAATTCCTTGAACTCGAAAAGACCAATAAGGTCATTTTGCGTACTTTACAAGCCTTGCTCAATTTAAGCCTCGGTGTTTCTGATACCGAGGCTTTAAAAAAAGTATCAGAAGACCTTAATGACTTCATTCTAAACAAGTAAAGGAGAAACACAATGTCAGACAAGATTAAGAACACAGTAGGCAATTCAGAATGGTGGAAAGCTGCAGGCGTAAGAGCACTTAAGACAGTTGCACAGACGGCTATCGCCACGATTGGAACAACGGCACTCATCACGGAAGTAAATTGGGTTGTTGTTGCAAGCGCATCAGCGTTGGCAGGTGTTATTTCCCTGCTCACGAGCCTTGCAGGACTTCCCGAGGTTTAAGGCGGTGATGTTATGGGCGTTATCGTTTCCCGTATCATCGAATTAGGTCACAATCAGATAGGCGTAGCGGAAAACCCTCTCGGAAGTAACCGCACCAAGTACGGCAACTTCTGGGACACTCCCAAGAGCAAGAATGGCCCTTATCCGTTCTTTAATGGAAAGAAGAACGGAGAGTGCGGTTGGTGTACTGAATACGTCATCTGGGAATCCGCTATGGCACTCAAAGAAATACTCGGTTGGGACTATGACAAAATCCGTGTATGGCTCGGTATGCCAAAGAACCCTGCGGACAATGCGGGTGCAGGTGCTCCACATCTGTACAAGTATATGAAGAAGTGGGAAGTTGAAAAGACCAAAGGACAACCGGGAGATTATATCTTCTTTAATACGTCACTCGGTACTTGTGCTCACGTTGGCAGAATCGATAGTGCGTCAGGCGGTAAGTATAAGACAGTTGAGGGCAACAAGGGCAATAGGGTTGCTTACGGCAGCTATACAATAAGCAAGACCAACAAGAACATCTATGCGGTCATTCACGTCCCTTACGAGACCATTGAACCTAAACCCGAACCGACACCCGAACCGCCAGAACCGACAGGAACGACATACAAAGTCGTTACAAAGTATCAGCATCTCGAAGTCCGCAAAGAGCCTACGACTAAATCTGCAGACATCGGAGACCTTGCAAAAGGATCTACGTTCACATCGTCAGTCGTAGTCAAGGGCGAGAGCGTACACGGGTGCGATGCTTGGGTTAAGGTAGACAAGGGTTATGCAAACGGCTACTATCTGTCACCTACACCCGTAGTCAAGGAAGAACCCAAACCCGAAGAACCTACCCCCGTAGTGGTAGAACCACCTAAACCCGTTGTCTATCCGAAGTATAAGGTTAAGACAGTCACGGGCGAGTGGTTAGCCTTAAGGGTAGCACCAAAGACGGGTGCCGTTCTCATCGAAAGAATGCCTTATGGTTCAGAGGTCGAACTTATCGACACTGTATCAGGCGAAAAGGTGTACGGCTCTAATGAATGGGCGAGAGTAAGATATACCGCAAAGAACGGAACAGTGTTCATCGGTTACTGCATCAAGTCCAGACTTAAGAAAGTATAACATTTCGGTCATATAGACCTCCTCAAAAAGAATTACCCCATCGCATAAGCGGTGGGGTTTTTCTTTTGCTCGGAAATATGTACTTTTGTATGTACTTTTTGTATGTTTTCTCACGGACAGTTTAAAGGCTCTGAAATGAAAAATGCCTATTTTTAGCGGTTTTTAAGGTCTTTCAGTCCACAGGTGGACTATGGATAACGAGACTTGAACCCGTGAGAATATCAATATTAAACCCCGAGAGTATAAGGCTCTTGGGGTTTTTCTTATTCCAACTGTCCTCTCACCCTGATTATATTACAAATCAATTTCAGTTGCAAAAAATACAATTTGGGTGTTGCAAAAAATGCAACACAGTGATAATCTTTAGTCAGTTGCAAAAAACGCAACAAAAACTAAAGAAAGGAGCGAAAAATGGAGAAGTTAAAAGAACGTATCGACAAGATGTACCCCAATCGTGCAGAGTTTGCAAAGGCATTGGGAGTTGACCCGTCAACCCTTTCGAGATTGCTTGCAAACGGCAATTGGAGAGCCGACAAGATAAAGGTTGCGGTAGAACTTCTTAAGATACCGATTAGGGACATTCCGTCATATTTTTTTACAACTGCGGTTGCAAAAAACGGAACAGAAAGGACAGGGTAATGAAAGGCTACAAAGGATTCAATCAAGATTTAACTTGCCGTGACTTTCAGTACGAAGTCGGGAAGACCTACGAAATGTCAGGTTTAATCAATCTTTGTTCTCGTGGTTTTCACTTTTGCGAAAGGCTTACAGATTGCTTTGACTACTACGGCAAGCACTCATCACGTTTTTGTGAGATTGAGACGGGCGAGTTAGTCGTTAGAGGTTCTGATAAGTGTTGCACGGACAAGATAACCATTGTCCGTGAGTTATCCAGAGTTGAGATCAACAGAGCAATTTACGGCGACGGCTACGGCGACGGCTACGGCAACGGCGACGGCAACGGCGACGGCTACGGCAACGGCTACGGCTACGGCAAAAACATTCAAAAAATACTTATTTTCAAGGAGATAGCAGTATGAACGACAAAAACAATCAT
>JAEEGK010031907.1_pt1 | contig 10347 bp, 7 predicted proteins | sample 8958771 | NCBI WGS metagenome assembly JAEEGK01 (sample SAMN16246547, study PRJNA631951) | gut metagenome | biome: gut microbiome; feature: rumen; material: SC-attached | host: Bos | place: Iran: Karaj | collected 2018-10 | reverse complement strand
TTTTATTTGTTTACCAGGAGTTAACCTTGGATCCTTTATAGGTCGTTGATCCGCCACCTTCGCCGAAGATGTTGATTGAAACAGCCTCAGCGTGCTTGACGGCATTGGTGTCCAAAGTATTTTCAAAAATGAAGGGATTGCTTTCCTGTTTAGAGGTATCGGTAATCGTCTTGTCCAGCTTGTAGCCCCATCCCCAGTTATCTTCCTCCAGTCGATACACAAATTCCGGGTCGAGGCAGAGCAGCGTTTTGGTTACGGTGGCGCCATCGGTATTGGTCGTATTCGTCAAAATGACTTTTGAGAAATTCTGCCAACCTCCCTGAGTCAGATCAGGAACGGGCTTACCCGTATTTTCGTCATACTCCTTCTTATTGACAGGTGCATAATAAATCTGGATGGTTGCACTTTCACCTCTTCTGAGTCCTTTCTTTTGAATGACGATATTGATCGGAAGGTCGGTCTGAGGATAAGGATAGGCGTTTACAGACGCATAGCCTTGGAAAACGCCGTCTACATACACAGGGACGTAGACACCGGAATTGGGCGCGTTCGTGTTCGTTCCGTCTCCGCCTGTCACACCGTCTTTCGCCTCAATCTCAAACTCGATAACAAGTTCCTTACCTCTACAATCGACACCGTCTCCACGCCAACCGACCCAGTTGCCGTCCTTTGTTATCACACCGGTTTCTTCATTAACAGTATCAAGCATACTATAATTGAAGCCAATGATCATAAGCTTTCCATTATATAAATAGACACCAACCGTGTGTTCATCGGTCATGTATGATGCGTTCGGGTCAGGAGCGGCGGAAAGATCAAAATTCGCAGGTAAGATTACTTTGTCAAGCACATCTTTGGTGTCATCATCGAATCCCGTGCCATTTGATAAAGCTTTACGCGTATAAACAACGACCTGGCTCGCTGAGAAATCTGAAGGGACCTCAAAACTGTTGGAAACCGCATCCACCACCTGCGTTCCGGCAGGAATGGTGCTTTCGGAACCACCGGAAGCCTGGGCAACGGTTTCAAAGATACCGAGCAGGTCCTGACCGGCTTCGAGTGCATAGGTCTCAGCCTTTTTTTCTCCCGGGGTATTGTAATTTTGAGCGTTAGGATAGTTCGATGAAGTATACTGCAGGTAATTACTCATATCGTTATTGGCAATCTCACCAAGGATAATGGTAAAGACGGATGCTGTATGAGTGGTTTTTGCAGTATAGGCATTTTGGATGCAACGGTTTGCCACGGAAAGCGAATTGGTTCCATTCGCGGAAATGTTGCCGGTAGTCCATTGATAACTGTTACCAGGAGCACCATCTGTGAACAGAACAACCGTGCGGGTGCTTTTTGCTTTACGTGTAGCAGGGATATTGTTGAGAACAGTATTGGCCAGAGCCATACCTTCATCTGAATAAGTACCCTGATGCTGTCCATTGTCAATACCGCTAGTGGTACTGTCGCCGGTGTCCAATCCCAGAATGTAGCTAATCATAGATTTGTTTATGTCACCATTTACCGTCACATCTGTCAAATCAGATCTCTGAGCGGTTGCGTTTGCATTCCCTGAACTCGTCTGTGGTCCGCCGAAAGTCACGACGCTGATTCTGTTTCCAAGCGGTTTATCCCGAGGATTATCGTCATCATCGAAATTATCATTATGATAAATAACTTCTACGAAATTCTCAACAGCCTCTTGGAGGGCCTCAAGTCTAGAGACACCTTCGTACAATACACCAGTGTAGATGACAGTATTAGGACCTGCTTGCGGCAGACCATTTGTATTGTGCTGCGCAGTTGTCCCATTTAAATACCACCAATCCTGCTGCCAACCTGTACTGACATTAAAACGTAATCGACGATTATTATTGTTACCGGTGACTTCAACTTCATAGTAATTACCGTCAGAATGAAGATAATAAAGATCGACAGAACTGTTGTTAACTGTATTGTATGAATACCCTTCAGTATTCTCATGCTCAGTGTACTTATAGCCTTGAGTCATGGACTGGGAAAGGTCCAGCACCAGAACAATGTCGGCAGGGCTGGTGACTTTCACCACGGATGTTTTACCCGTCGCAAAAGTTTCAAGGGTCAAAGTGTATCGGCCATTACTCGGTTCCGAGACTCTCTTTTGGGTGGCTACGCCGTTGCCGGTCTTATAACCGTCGTAGAGCGGCGGGTCCTCGACCACAGTCTGTGCATGTGCCAGAACAGGAACCAGCAGGACAAGGGAGGAAATGAAATATCTGAATATATGTTTCATGGCAATATGTATTCTTTAGTCAGATTATTATTCGTCGTAAGTAACGGTGTACTCTTCAATGCGTTCGGTATATTTAGTATTCCTCGCATCCTCCGGATCGAGTTTGCTAATTCCCGTCGCATTGTACCAAGCCTGCAGCCACCAGACGTTCTTCTTTACTCCGTCAGTATCGGTATACGTAGGTACAGCGATGGACTGAACGACGATTTCCATGCGCAGATGCACACCCTCGGCCAGTTCGCGTTTCTCTGCCGAAGTCGCAATCCAGATATCGGGAACGTTTGTCAACTGATAGTACTCGAACAGATCCGACGTCGCAGACTGCGCATTTTGACCGACACCGCTACCAGGACCGATCGGCATCGTATAATAGAAGCCACCGGAAGCATCCGCCCAATCATAAGGATCTCCATCTCTCTCGCCCAGTTTAGCCAACAAGAAACTGTTATCGAATGTACCATAAGGATCGTCACCATCGTATCCTTCTCTATACCAAGGATCGACCATCTCATCGGGATTGCCATCCGTGGGCAGCTTGGGATCATTCGGGCCGGAATACTTATAACCGATGAGGATGCTGGGCTCCTCATCATGGCTCTGACCCGGCTTCCAACCATACCAGTTACCCATGATCAGCATGCGGACATACTCGTCCACGTTTCCGGTATTGGCGATATGGAGCTGCTCCTTCGTCATGTTCCCGTCGGTCATGACATCCTTAATGTCCACGTCCACGTCGAATGGCTTCAGCGTGTAGGTGCGGAGCTGACCGGCCTCCCACGTGAGGTTCTCGCCCTCGTGGACCGTCTGGTACTGCGTATTCAGCAGTTTGCCCAGTTCGATGGTGTGGCAGGCGTCGGACACGAAGCCGTCAACTGAATCCGGGGTCTTCACGGTGAAATACACCTTCAGGGTGAGGCTGTTGGTAATCTCCTGCGGGATGAACCAGAAGGTTAGGGAACCGTCCGACTCGTTCAGGTTGTGGTTCGCGGCGGCAGAGGTCCAGGAAGATCCGAAGTTTGAATTCCATGTTTTGTCACCGGTGGTGCCGACGGTTCCGTCAAGGTTGCTCGCGCCATCGGCCTTGACATATGTAGGATTTTCGAACTCCACATAGAAGGGGGCAGCCGTCGTGCTCGGGGTCGAACTGCTCCAAGTGATTTCGCCATCTTCATCAATAGAGCAGTTGCCTTTTCCGTTCAGGCCGATGATCTCGACCTTGGTGATGATCGTCTTCGTTTTGGTGTCGTTCAGATGTCCGTTAGCGAACTTGATGCCGGTGAGGGCATGATGCATCTGGACGGGATATCCCTCGGGAAGCGCATCGTCATGCTGTTTCTTGGTCATGCTCACCTGCCCGAGAACCACATCCTGCTGCTCGGCACCGTTGAGGGGAGATTCCAATGTGAACTCCGTGACTTTGTCCTCCCGTTTCGTGAACGTCAAGCCCGACGGGGTGGCCGGCAGACGCAGATAGAAATCCACCTCGTCCCCATTAGCAGGCCACGGGCTGCCGTCGTAGTTATGGTTGTAACGCCAACCGCCGTTGTGGATGGCCTCGTCCATGCCCTGGAAGACGGCATCTCCGAAGTTGCCTTCGGCATATACGCCCAAGGTCTTGTGTAGGATACCCAGGTTCTCGTTATAGACAGGGATGCCTCTCGTAGCCGGGGAGGGATTCATCTCCTGAATGGTCTCCTCCAGGAAGAGGGCCTCACCCTCGATGGTTCCCAGCGGGATGGTGATACCCTTGACGGCCGTGGCGACGCCATCCTCCGCCGAGCGGGTGGAAGCACCCTCCATGACGAAAGCGATCTCGTTCTCGCCCACGACGATGCCATTGAAAGACTTCTCCTGCACGCAGGAAGAAAGCAGTGCGGTAGCAAGGACCGCCAGCACGATGTAAATCTTTTTCATAACTTTCGGTCTTTCAGTTGTTAAGAGACGATGTCCTCGAAATACTCGGCCGCAATATCGGTGTTCGTATTACGATCGTTCATGTTGTCCAAAGGATCCACGTCCATCATTAATTTGAACCGGACGGTCGCGCAGAAATTGCTCTCAAGCGCCATGTGCGTCACCTTCGCATACGGTGCCTGATACTTCCGTGTTTTGTTGTTACGACGAAACATTTCTTATAGTGTTAATTTGTTAATAGCCAATATGTTATAATTCAACTTCCTATAATGACCGTTATGAGATGTCGGAATTTTACATTTTACTATGTGGTACTATTGATTTACAGGGAGTTACTCAAATGCGCCAATAATCCTTTTTTCGACGTCTACAGGAAAAACAGGTACGATTATCGCCTTTTTCCCCTGGATTGCAGCGACACAAATATTATATATAAAGGAAAGCAACCGGTACCAATCGCCAAACGCAAACGATCATCCCAACTGGTTTTCATATCATTCTTTAACAAAATACGGTGGAAAACTTTTACGAGATTTATTTGTATTTTGCTGAAAATGGTTTAACTTTGCACTCTGAATATATAGGGTAAATTGTATCCCATTGACCGGATTTATGAAAGGGTTTGCGAACTTCTCATAACGGTCATTATCGGAAGTTGAATTATAACATATTGGCTATTAACAAATTAACACTATAAGAAATGTTTCGTCGTAACAACAAAACACGGAAGTATCAGGCCCCGTCTGCAGTGGTGACGCAGATGGCGCTTGAGAGCAATTTCTGCCAGACTGTACGTTTCAACGTGCAGGTGAAAGACCTGGAGAACATGAACGATCCGGAGTCTGACAACTATGATGCCTCTGAGGTTTTCTATTTTGAATCTTAACCCGGAAAGACTGAGAGTTATGAAAAAGATTTACATTGCCACGGCAGTCATCGCAGCCGCGATGCTGTCCTCCTGCGAGAAGGAGAAGGATTTCAATGGATTGACTCCGCTGGGAGAGAACGACATCGCTTTCGCCATCAACAATACCGGTGGTACCCGGTCGATGGAAGCGATTTCTGAGACTGCAGTTCAGACGGGCGTCAGCATCGAAGCTGGAAGAGCAAGCAATGGAGATGCCTACTTCCTGGAAGAGACCATCGAGGAGCTGAACCCGACCCTGGCTACCAGGGGCACGCCGGCATACACCGTCAATTTGGGTACGCTGTATACGACCATGGGCGTTTATGCCGATGGTGACTTCGGAGATGCAAGCTTCGAAGTGATGGATTATTACGATCGTAAAGTAGCTACTGAAGGCAAGGGCTGGCGCTATCATCACAACTACGATGGCAGTCCTTGGCCGGCTAACAAGGATGAGGTGGTCGACTTCTATCTCAACATGCCTGCCTCCCCTACCGGTGTCAACATTACGGACAGATCGAACAAGCAGATGACATTCGCCTACAGTTCTCCTCTGACGGGTGCCGATCAGCAGGATATCCTCTTTGCCCAGACTTCGATCAGCAAGAACCAGCATGACGGATTTCTTCCCAATGGTGCTCCTGTAACGATGTACCACGCGCTCACCGGCGTGAAGTTCCGCACCGGACATGAGAATAACAACCCTACCAAGACGATCATCACCAAGGTCGTGATCAAGGGTCTCAAATCCAAGGGTACCGCTACCTTCACCGGCAGCGATTTCGAGTGGGAACAGCTTGACAACGCCACAAACTTCACCCAGGAATTCAAGAACCAGGCCTGGTCCGCCGAGGCCGGGGTCGACGGTACCGTCACCTACACTTCCGGTGAGAACAACAAATTCGGCGATTCCTGGTATGCAGCCGCCGCTGACAAGAACCTTAACGACGAGGACGGTTCCCTGACCTTCTGGTTCATCCCGCAGGAGATTGACGAGAACGTCACCATGGAAGTGACCTTCCGCGTCAAGACCAAGGACACCCAGACTGGCGAGGAAATCACCCACGAAATCGCTTTCGGCGAAAAACTGAACGAAGGAAGATCCGAGAACCTCGTCTGGAAGGCCGGCCAGCTCCGGACCTATACGCTGAAGCCTTTCGACGTGGCCGTCAAGATTGTTGATAATATGGAAGGCCTGAAGAAATCCGACCTCCACGTCACGAATACCGGTAACGTGGACGAGTACGTCCGCATGATGGTCATCGGCAACTGGTATGGCTGGGAGACTGAGGCTGACATGAACTCCGGCAAGGAACCCGACATCATGGTCGGTTACACCACCGACGGTTCTGACGGCACCAACGTGATGGTCACGCCGTGGTTCAGAGAGGATGATGTTTACGGACAGTACTTCGACGACTCCTTCAAGGGCGGTCGTCCCGCGGCCGGCAGAGAAGACTGGGTCAGAGGTACGGGTAGTTACTTCTATTTCACCGAGGTAATCGGAGCGGGTGTGACGCTTGATTCCGCAACCAAAGCCTTGTTCCAGTACTATGAACTGCCGGAGGATAAGATTCCTGATATCTACATCCCGATTGCGACGTCCAATGTTCGTGTCCCGGCATGGGGTGTTCATCTGAAGATGGAGATCGTCGTCCAGGCCATCGGAACCACGGATCCAGAGGGCAATCCTTACGCAGACTGCTGGGCTGCCTGGTCGGCTGCCACCGGCGAGGAAATCAAAATAAAACCCTAACACCGACTAAGAGCAAACTCATAAATGATTCATACCATGAAAAATATATTTAAATTCATTACACTCGGAATTGCTCTTCTGGCTGGTACCGTCGCGGCTAACGCCCAGACCTGGAACACAGAAGGCGGTGTCTCGACGGCGAAAACCGTGTCCGCCCCCGACGAGAATGGTCTCTATACCATCACGCTCGAAACCTATGCGACCGGTGAGAGTTCCATTACCGAAACCGGTATCCCTGTTGACATCGTGCTGGTCCTGGACGTATCAGGATCCATGAATCAGAATATGACCTCGTATACCTATACGGAGAGGGCCAGTCAGGCATATTCTTACTCTAGTTATGGTAATAATACTTACTATTATAAGCATACAGACGGGGAATACTATGAGGTTCAAAGATATCGTGAAGGAGGTTACTGGACGGGATATCGGGATTATGCACTCCGTTTTTATGCTGGTAGATGGTATTACCTTTCTGGAACCGGTGTGACCACGACTCGGCCGACAAACTATGACGATGAAGATGAGACTATCTGGACAGGCGTTCTGTACAGCCGTAGCAGCAACACTCAGTCCAAAATGGCTGCACTCAAAGCCGCTGTCACTGCTTTCGTAAACGAAGTTCATCACAACTCCTTGTATGATACGAAAGGCAAACTTCGTGACACTCCGCTCGATAACCAGATCAGTGTCGTAAAATTCGCAAACGACCGCTATTATAGTAGTGAGAGTTCTATCACAGAAGGTAACCACCATGGTTACGGAGTTGGATCTGACAGTGATCAAATTCAAGATGGAGACTACAACTACACAGAGGTTCTCAAAGGTTTTAAAGATGTAAGCACTACCGCTGGTGTTAATTCTTTGTTACAGCAAGACCAAGGAGGCGTCAATGCCCTTGTCTCTGGTGGCGCAACAGCTGCTCACTATGGCATAACTAAAGCAAAGTATCTTCTGGATACTGTGAAGGATCGAGAGAGTAACAAAGTCGTCGTGTTCTTTACAGACGGTATCCCGGGTTTGACTGGTTGGCTTAACAGTTTCGCCAATGGTGCGATTGACGCGGCCTTAGATATTAAGAAGCCTGTTGACCAGGGAGGATATGGTGCGACCCTTTTCACCATTGGCGTGTTCGATAATCTCGGGCAAGACGCAACCAGGGCCACAAACTACATGAACTATGTTTCTTCAAACTACCCGGAAGCAGAGAGCATGACCACTCCTCACTCTGGGAGCGATAAGGGCTATTACCAGGATGCCAGCGACGCTGACCTCACGGCCATATTCAAGGATATCGCATCCTCAGCCAGCCAGTCCGATGCGACTGTTAATGCTTCCACCCAGATTAGAGACGTGGTTTCCAACAGTTTCATCCTGCCTGAAGGTGCCGATGCGGACGATGTTACCTTCTACGTCATGGACATCACCGAGGACGGCAATGGTTGGGAAAACCGGCAGACTCCTGCAGGCGTAACCGCGGTCTACAAAACAACGACTGGCTCTGACGGTGTGGAACGCAAAATGCTTTCCGTGGAAGGATTCGACTTCACGAAGGATGACATCAAAGATGCAGATGGATTTACCACGCGTGAGAATATGGGCAATTTCGTCGGTGAGCGGTACAAACCCGATGGAAGCACATTCTGGGCAGGTAGAAAACTGGTCATTGAGTTCAAGGTTCAGGCCAATGGCGAAGCGACCGGTGGTGACGGTTCTGCCACGAACCATCCTGATTCCGGCGTGTATATCTATAATGAAGAAACGCAAACCTACACGAATATCAACAGTTATCCCGTTCCGCATACCAACCTTCCGCTGATCATCAAGATCAAGAAGGACGGACTTCGTCACGGTGAAAGCGCGACCTTCGAGATTCACATGTGCGAGCCTTTGAAGGACGATGACGGGAACATCCTGTACAACGCCATCGGCAAGCCGAGGCCGGACACCACCACGGAAAAGAACTGGTCCAAGGTTATTCTCACCAACAAGGGTGCTGACGGAGATCCGGTCGAGAAGGTCCTCATGGCTTTGGATCCGCACTATGTCTATTCTATCGTTGAAGACGACTGGGCTTGGTCCTATACGCTGTCTGGCTCTGGTTCAACACTCACAACGTCTGAGGTGGAAGTGAATCCGTTCATCTTCCACAACACGGAAAAGACGGGTGTCGCCAAGCACGCTGAGGCGGTTTCGATCAACCACTTCGCGACCAGCGCCGAAGGCGAAGCCGAGGTTGAAAACTACCAAAGCTCCAAGGTTAAGAGCTTCTAGTCTTACCTTTATATTAATAACGATGGGGGGTGAAGGTTTCGCCCCCCATTTTTCTTCCTATAAAAATGGAAAAGTTCCAGAAAAATTTGCGTCATCCAAAAAAGTAATGTAAATTTGCCCTTTGAAGGAAAATTATATTGAATAATCAATATTTCACTTATATGAAAAAATTATTTGTTCTGATTGCATCGGCCGCTCTCTTTGTGCCGGCCAGTGTCTTTGCTCAGGTTACTGTCGAACGGAGCGAGGACGAGAACACCATCACCATCATTGAGAACACTCCGACTGAGACCGGTTATGTGACCACGACCACCGTCATGGAGAAGAACTCCGTGTTCACCAATGGTTTCTGGCACAACTGGGAACTGGATCTCGGTCTCGGTACCGAATTCTATTTTGGTGAGAATGACTGGAAGGTCCGTAACAAGTTCGACATGTTCGCTTTCCCGGCCATCGACGCTTACCTGACCAAGTGGGCCTCCCCGAGCTTCGGTCTCGGCCTCGGCGTTACTGGTGGTGCCTTCAAGGGCCTGTATCAGCGCCATACAGCTTCCGGTGTCAATACGTTCGCCCGTTTCCAGACCAATGAGGCTTTCACCGACATCGATCCCAAGCTCGGTGACCGTTCTTATGAGCAGCTTGCTCGTCAGAAGGGCAGCTTCCTGAACATCTATGCCCTGGCTCATGCCGACCTTGGCAATATGTTCTTCGGCTACAATCCTACCCGTTTCTTCACGGTTGACGCTTACGCCGGTGGTGGTGCTGCTTTGGGCTTTACCAAGGACGGCCTTCTTCCCGCTCCTACTTTCAACGCCGGTTTGATCAACAAGTTCCGTCTGAGCGATCAGTTCAGCATCCTGCTCAACCTCCGTGGCGCCCTTGTCGGTGACGACTTCGACGGTGAGAGCAGCTCTGTTGAGCCTGACAAGAAGCACTGGCTGGCCAACAGCAAGATGGACGGCATGTTCGGCGGTACCATCGGTCTTGCCTGGAAGATTGGCAAGGAATACAGCAAGTGGCGTCTGGCCGACCGTATCAGCGTGTACCACTATGACAAGGAGACCATCACGAAGATTGTCAAGGATACTGTGTATATCGACAAGCCCATCATTACGGCAGAGGTTCCGGAGGTTTGGTTCCACATCAACTTCATCGTCGACCGTTGGGACATCTCCAAGAAGGAGCTCGTCAATATCAACGCTGTTGCCGACCTGATCAAGAGCACCCCGA
>JAEEGK010031906.1_pt1 | contig 10348 bp, 10 predicted proteins | sample 8958771 | NCBI WGS metagenome assembly JAEEGK01 (sample SAMN16246547, study PRJNA631951) | gut metagenome | biome: gut microbiome; feature: rumen; material: SC-attached | host: Bos | place: Iran: Karaj | collected 2018-10 | reverse complement strand
ATGTACTGGAGCAGCCCGACTGTCTTCAGACAGACCGACTTTCCTCCGGCGTTCGGCCCCGAGATCAGCAGGATATGCTTCGCCGGGGTTAATGTACATGTCAACGGGACTATTTCTTTGCCTTCGCGTCTGAGAGTCTTCTCGAGTATCGGGTGACGGGCCCTGCGCAGCTGCATCTCGCCCTCTTCGGAGACTATCGGCATTCCGGCGATGTACTCGAGGGCGGTCTGGGCCTTCGCGATTATGAAATCGAGCTCGCAGATGCACTTCGCGCCGTCCAGCAGTTCTGGGACATATGGCCGCAGGAAGTCGCTGAATTCGTAGAGAATCCGGGCGATCTCCCGGCTCTCGGCGAAATGCAGCTCGCTGATTTCGTTTTCAAGCTCGATTATCTCGGCCGGCTGGATGAACGTTGTCTTTCCTGAAGAGGATTCGTCATAGACGAAGCCCTGTATCTTGCGCTTGTTGGCGGAGTTGACCGGGATAAGCATCTTTCCGTCGCGGACAGCCACTCCGGCGTCCTCGTCGACGATGCCCTCCTGCTGCGCTTTCTTAAGTATGGCCCCGATCCTCTTGGATATCGCGCCTTCCTTGTCCTTGAGACTGCGGCGGATTTCGTAGAGGCCGTCGGATGCCGTATCCTTGACGTTGCCGTATTTGTCGAGAATTATGTCGATGCGGCGCTGGACCTCCGGGAAGCTGATGATGCCCGATACCATGCGCGAGAGATTCGGATAGACGCCGTCTTTGATATTGGCGAAGAAGCCGGTGACTTTGCGTAGGGTCTCCATCATTGTCCGGAGCTTGCCGAGGGAAAGAAGGTCTATGTTGGCGCCTTCCCCCTGGAGTATTGTCAGGAAGCCCGTGCAGTCGACGTATCCGCTCGAAGGAAAACTATCCTCGAACATCACTATAAGTCTCATCTCGTCTGTGAGAAGCAGTCTTTTGCGGATTTCCTCCGGGTCTGAAGAGAACTCTTCGGAGGCGACTCTCTGGACGGCATAGTCAGTACTGCACCGGTCGGAAATAGCTTTCCGTATCCTGTCAAACCCCAATTTCGCCTCAAGCCGGCTGTCTATGTTACTGCCCTTTTCCAATATCAATTCTTGTTTTCAAGCTCGCCGCCCTGTCCCGAAAAAGCTTTCCCCAGGAGCAGCTTAAGTTCATTCATGTTTTCTATGTGCGTGACGGCACCTCGGTGGATGAACGACACGTTTCCGGTCTCTTCGGAGACCACGATCACATCGGCGTCCGAAACTTCGGATATTCCGATAGCCGCCTTGTGGCGCATACCGAAACTTGCCGGGATGTCCTGCCTGTCGGTGATCGGCAGGGTGCAGCGGGCGGCCACTATACGGCTGCCCTTTATGATCATCGCTCCGTCATGGAGCGGAGAATTCTTGAAGAAGAGGTTGAGGATCAGCCTCCTGCTGATGGTCGCGTCGATCTTGTCCCCGGTCTCCGCGATGTAGCCCAGGTCGTCGGTGTGCGGGAAGACTATCAGGGCTCCCGTCTTGCTGTCCGACATGGTGCGGCAGGCCTCTGCGACTTCGTTGAGGTCGGCTGTCTCAAGGTTCTGGACCTTCTTGCCGAACAGCTTCTCGATTATGACCCTGGACTTTGCGCTGAGCTTGGTCTCGGATCCAATCCTGTAGAGGAAGTGGCGGATCTCGGGCTGGAATATTATGATCAGCGCGAGCACGCCGACATCGATGAACGTTCCTAGCAGCGAGCTCATCAGCTTCATGTCAAGCGCATCCACGATCACCATCAGGATGTAGATCGCGATGACTGCGACGAAGATGTTCAGGGCTGAGGAATTCCTTATCCAGCGGAACGCAATGAAGATGATCAAGGCAACCAGAAGGATGTCCAGGATGTCCGCCAGAGATACGTTCAGTATGTCAAAAACGCCGAGAATCATATCTAAGACAAATGTAATCAAAATATTCCACAAAAGAAATACCTCTTTATATATGTCAAAAAATTATCGAAAAGTGATTGAAAATTAAATAAATAATCGTACCTTTGCGGTCCGCAATAAGTATGCGGAAAACGTAAAGTATTATTAAACAATTAATTAACAAACCAATGCCTGGATTAATTGGAAAGAAAATCGGAATGACTTCCGTTTTCGGTGCCGATGGAAAAAATATTCCATGCACCGTTATTGAGGCTGGTCCATGTGTTGTTACGCAGGTTCGTACAGTAGAGAAAGATGGTTATGCCGCTGTACAGCTTGCCTATGACGAAACTACAGAAAAGCATGCCAGCGCCCCGCTCAAAGGGCATTTTGAAAAGGCAGGAACCACTCCTAAGCGTAAGCTTGTCGAATTCCCGGCAGACTTCAAGGGAGAGCTTAAGCTCGGCGACACCGTTGCACTCGCAGATGTTTTCGAAGAGATGCAGTACATCGATGTAGTCGGTACTTCTAAGGGTAAAGGATTCCAGGGCGTTGTTAAACGTCATGGTTTCGCAGGAGTCGGCGGCACGACCCACGGTCAGCACAACCGTCTTCGTCACCCTGGTTCAATGGGTGCATCATCATGGCCTTCACGTGTATTCCCTGGAATGCGCATGGCCGGTCATATGGGCAACGAGCGCGTGAAGATCATGAATCTTCCGGTCATCAAACTTATCCCTGAGAACAATCTCATCGTAGTAAAGGGCTCCGTTCCTGGAGCTAAGGGTTCTTATCTGATTTTGGAGGCATAAGACTATGGAATTGAAAGTATTGAAAATTGACGGAACCGAGTCAGGAAAGACCGTTGTTCTCGACGAGAAGGTATTCGGCGTAACTCCGAATGACCACGCAATCTATCTCGATGTAGTCCAGTACCTCGCAAATCAGCGTCAGGGTACCGCTAAGACCAAGGACAGAAGCGAAATCGATTACAGCACCAAGAAGCTTGGTCGCCAGAAAGGCGGCGGTGGCGCACGTCACGGTAGCTTGAAGGCTAACATCTTCGTAGGTGGTGGTCGTGTATTCGGTCCTAAGCCTCGTGACTATCGCTTCAAACTCAACAAGAAGCTCAAACAGCTTGCAAGAGTATCTGCGCTTTCTTACAAGGCACAGGAGAACCAGATCAAGATCGTAGAGCCGTTCGCACTGGACGCTCCTAAGACAAAGGACTTCCTCTCAATCCTTTCAGCTATCAAGGCTGGATCAAGAAAGGTCCTCTTCGTTCTTCCTGAGAACTCTGCAAACATCTACCTTTCATCACGTAACCTCCCTGAGGTAAAGGTCATCACTGTAGACGAAATCAACACATACGCAGTAATGAATGCAAATTCAGTAGTATTCGTTGATGGTGTACAGGATATTCTCGCCTCAAGAGTTAACAGCTAAAAGACGTTAGAGATGGGAATTATCATTAAGCCAATAGTAACAGAGAAGTTGACGGCTCAGGGCGAAAAGTTGAACCGTTACGGTTTCATCGTAGACCGTTCTGCAAACAAACTTCAGATCAAGTCTGCTGTGGAGCAGATGTACAATGTTGTCGTCGCTGACGTCAACACCTGCAACTACCACGGCAAGAAGAAAGCACGTTTCACAAAAGCCGGTCTTCTCAGAGGTCGCGCAAATCACTATAAGAAAGCTTATGTGACTCTCGCCGGCGGTGACAAGATCGATTTCTATGCAAATATTTAAGGAGGGATAGGCTATGGCAATGAAGAAATACAAACCGGTGACTCCCGGTCAGAGAAACAAGGTAATCAGCGCATTTGACGACATTACCTGCAAGAAGCCTTACAAGGGCTTGCTTGAGCCTATCAAGAAGTCAGGCGGACGTAACAACACCGGTCAGATGACCATGCGTTACATCGGCGGCGGTCACAAGAGAATGTACCGTATCATCGACTTCCTCCGCGACAAAGACGCTTGCACTGCAACCGTTCTCACAATCGAGTACGATCCGAACCGTAGCGCCCGTATCGCACTTGTACAGTATGAAGATGGCGAGAAGAGATATATCATAGCTCCGAACGGCCTTAAGGTCGGTCAGGTGATCGCTTCCGGTTCAGGAGTTGCTCCTGAGGTCGGCAACACTCTTCCTTTAGCTGAAATTCCGGTAGGTACACTTGTTCACAACATCGAGCTTCGCCCTGGTCAGGGTGGTGCAATGGCCCGCTCAGCCGGCGCTTTCGCACAGCTCGCAGCACGTGAAGGTAACCACGCCGTTCTCCGTCTGCCTTCAGGCGAGACTAGAATGGTCCTCGTTACCTGCCGCGCAACCGTTGGAACAGTTTCCAACCCTGAACACAATCTGGAGTCCTATGGAAAGGCTGGCCGCAGCAGATGGCTCGGACGCCGCCCTCACAACCGTGGTGTTGTTATGAACCCACATGATCACCCTATGGGTGGTGGTGAAGGCCGTGCATCCGGAGGTCACCCAAGGTCACGTAAGGGTCTTCCTGCAAAGGGATACAAGACACGTAATCCTAAGGCTACTTCAAATAAGTTCATCATTGAAAGAAGAAAGAAATAATCGGAATTAAACTTTAGGAATTATGAGTCGTTCATTAAGAAAAGGTCCATATATCCAGGAAGCCCTGGAGAAAAGAATTCTTGCTATGAATGATGGTAGCAAGAAGAAAGAAGTTGTCAAGACCTGGTCACGCGCAAGCATGATATCTCCTGACTTCGTCGGCCACACCATCGCTGTCCATAACGGAAACAAGTTTATTCCGGTTTATGTAACAGAGAACATGGTCGGCCACAAGCTCGGTGAGTTTGCTCCTACAAGAACTTTCAGAGGCCACTCTGGCAATAACAAGAAGTAATTCATTAAACGGATTGAATTATGGGAAAACGTAAAAAGTTAATGGCCGATAGGCTGAAAGAACTCAAGAAGCAGACAGCAGTAGCTAAGCTCAATGATGTACCTACATCTCCTCGCAAGATGCGTCTCGTAGTAGACACAGTAAGAGGTGTGGAAGTAAACCGTGCGCTCGATCTTTTGAAATATTCAAAGAAAGCGCCTTCAATCCGTCTTGAGAAGCTTCTCCGTAGCGCTATTGCTAACTGGGAGGCTAAGAACCAGGACAATGCAAAAGAACTCGATAACGGTAACGTATATATCAAGACCATCATGGTTGACGAGGGTCGCACTCTCAAGAGAATCCGTCCTTGCCCTCAGGGCCGCGCCGGAAGAATCCGCAAGAGAAGCAATCATGTTACCATTATCCTCGATGTAAAGAAACCATCAACAGTGGAGGCATAAGAATATGGGACAGAAAACAAATCCTATCAGCAACAGAATCGGTATCACCCGTGGTTGGGACTCTAACTGGTGTGGTGGTAACTATGCAGAGAAGATAGCCGAGGACTACAAGATCCGCAAATATCTCGAGAACCGTCTTGCAAAGGCAAGCATTTCCAAGATCGTCATCGAGAGAACTCTCAAACTCATCACCGTGACCATCCAGGCAGCTCGCCCGGGCGTGATCATCGGAAAAGGTGGACAGGAGGTCGACAAGCTCAAGGAAGAGCTTAAGAAAGTAACCAAGAAAGAGGTTCAGATCAACATCTTCGAGGTTCGCAGACCAGAGGTTGACGCCCGCATCGTGGCTGATTCCATCGCCCGCCAGATCGAGGGCCGTGTATCATACAGAAGGGCCATCAAGATGGCTGTCGCTTCTGCTATGAGAGTAGGTGCAGAGGGTATCAAGGTGCTTATCAGCGGCCGTGTAGGCGGCGCCGAGATGGCACGTAGCGAGATGTTCAAGGAAGGTCGTACACCTCTCCACACATTCCGTGCTGATATCGACTATGCACTCGCAGTAGCCAACACCAAAGTAGGTTGCCTTGGTATCAAGGTTTGGATCTGCAACGGTGAGGTTTACGGCAAGAAGGATCTTTCTCCTAACGCTGGTGTAGCTGCAACCGCAGCTCAGCCTCAGTCTCAGTCTCGCGGCGGACGTGGCGGTGACCGTGGTGGTCGTCGTGGCGGTCGTGGCGGACGCAGAAGCGCTGAGAAATCAGAGTAAGACTTTGCAATAAGGTAATTTTTTACTACTTTTATGGCCTGTTCCGGTTACGTCCGGAACGGGCTTTATTCATTTTTAGTGATTCATTTATGAAACTGACACAAATACTGATGCTCGCTACAGCCGCTTTGGCAGTCGCAGCCTGCGGACAGAAATCGTCCGAGACAACAACTATCTCCGGTATCGCTCCAGATGCAACAGAGGTCCACGTAATGATCAACGATCTTCAGCTCGATACCGTCGTCGCTGTCAATGACGGCAAATTCTCCGTCGAGATTCCTAAGTGCCTTACAGCCCTTGCCTTCATCGAAGCCGGTGACTGCTCAGCCCAGTTCATCTCTGACGGAACCGGGCTCAATTTCGACCTGAGCGGCGAAGACGCAGTACTTAAGTCAGGCGGCAAGAACTCCATTAACTCAAGGCTCGAGGCCTTCAACAACTGGAACAGGGACTTCATCTCAGACTATCGTTCCCAGCTTGCCGAGATCGTAAACGACGAGAATCTCTCCGAGGACGAGAAGACTGCAAAGGCCGGAGAGCTTTCAGACAAGGCTTCAGAGACATACAACGTCTTCAACATGAAGGTCGTTGACGAGAATAAGGACAACTTCCTCGGCGTAATGGCCCTCCAGAACGTATATTCCGAGTATGAGGCCGAAAAGCTTACCAAGGTGCTCGAGGGTTTCGCTCCAGCGCTCCAGGAAAACCGTTTCGTGAAATCCATCAAGGAGGCCCTTGCAAGCCGCGCGAAGACAGCCGAAGGCATGATGTTCACCGACTTCGAAGTAGAGGAGACTCCAGGCAAGGTTTCCAAGCTCTCCGACTATGTGGGCAAGGGAAAATATGTCCTCGTGGATTTCTGGGCTTCATGGTGCGGCCCGTGCCGCGGCGAGATGCCAAACCTCAAGAGCGTGTATGAGAAATATCATGGCGACAGCTTTGACATGCTCAGCGTGGCAGTATGGGATGATCCTGCCGAGACCGCCGAGGCTGCTGCAGAGCTCGGAATCAGCTGGAACCAGATCGTCAATGCCCAGAAGATCCCGACTGATCTCTACGGCATCGAGGGGATTCCGCACATCATCCTTTTCGGACCTGACGGAACCATCCTCAAGCGCGATCTCCGCGGATCTGCGATCGGCGAGGAGATTGCAAAATATGTCAAGTAATTGGACGTAAAAGAGAAAATATCATTATTTCCACATTCCCCCGGAGTCTATCGTTATTATGACTCCGAGGGAACTGTGATTTATGTCGGCAAGGCAAAAGACCTCCATAAAAGGGTGGCCCAGTACTTCGTGGACCCTTCCAGGCTCAACCGCAAGACCAGGCTGCTGGTCTCCAGGATTGCGGACGCCCAGTACTCGGTGGTGGATACAGAAGCCGACGCCTTGCTGCTTGAGAACAACCTGATCAAGCAGTACAAGCCGAAGTACAACATCCTCCTGAAGGATTCCAAGACATATCCGTGGATATGCGTGACCGCAGATGAATTCCCTAAGGTCTTCCTGACTCGCCGTGTAGTCAAGAACGGGTCCCGCTACTTCGGTCCGTACAGCTCTGTCCTCCATGCCCGCAGCCTGCTCGAAATGTTCAGGGACATCTATCCCCTCAGGACATGCAACCTCAAGATCGACTCCAAGGCCATTCTCCACGGAAAATACCGTCCATGCCTGGAGTTCCATATAGGCCGGTGCAAGGGCTGCTGCGTGGGAGCCATCTCCAGGAATGAATACAACGGCTACATCGAAGAGATAGTCTCCATGCTGAAGGGAGGAGGCCGCGAAGCCATCCGCCATTACAAGGCCTTGATGGAAGAAGCCGCCGCCAACCTCGATTTCGAGAAGGCAGAGACCTACAAATACAAGATGCAGTCCCTGGAGAAACACTACTCCAAGTCCATAATCACCAGCTCAGTGGACAGCGACCTGGATGTGTTCTCGCTCGTATGCGACGAAGCCGAGGCATTCGGCAATTTCCTCAGGATAAGGGGCGGGGCTGTCGTGCAGTCTCTCAACCTGGGCTTCAGGATGAACATAGAAGAAGAGCCTGCATCCGTGCTCAGCACATTCATAGCCGAGATCGAGTCTAAGTTCGGGGAGCTCTCAAAAGAGGCCCTGGTGCCGTTCATGCCTGACGTGGAAATCGAAGGCGTGGACTTCCGCATCCCTGTCAAGGGTGACAAGCTTGCCCTGCTCGAGCTCAGCACCAGGAACGCCAAGGAAATGCGTTTCAACGCCCTTAAGCAGAGGGAACATACAGACCCGGACAACTTCCACCGCAAGGTGCTCGAAGAGCTCCAGAAAGCCATCGGAATGCCTGTCCTGCCTGTCCATATGGAATGCTTCGATAACTCTAACATCCAGGGCACCAATCCTGTCGCGTCCTGCGTCGTATTCCGCGACGGAGTCCCTTCAAAGAAGGATTACCGCAAGTTCAAGATAAAGACCGTCATCGGAGCCAATGACTATGCCTCCATGAAGGAAGTGGTCAACCGCCGCTATTCCAGAATGCTCGAAGAGGCCCCGGACGACCTGCCTCAGCTGGTGGTCATCGACGGTGGCAAAGGCCAGCTCGATTTTGCTTATCAGGCTCTTGCGGAGCTTGGACTGACCGAGAAACTTACGGTGATAGGCCTCGCGAAGAGGCTGGAAGAGGTAATCCGCGTCGGGGATCCATATCCCCTTTTCATAGACCGTAATTCGCAGGCCCTCAAATTGTTGCAGCAGATAAGGGACGAGGCGCACCGCTTCGGCATCACCTTCCACCGCAACCTTCGCAGCAAGGCCCAGCTCGATTCCGCCCTCAGGGAGATCAAGGGAGTCGGCGAGAAGACCGAGCAGCGTCTCATCATGCACTATGGCAGCGTGGCCCGTATCGCTGCCGCTCCTCTCCAGGACCTGGAGGACTTCCTCGGCAACGCCTCTCTGGCTGCCAGGATCAAGGAGCATCTCTCCTAAAAAAAGATGAAGAATTTTGAGGAAGTGGGGAAAATTTGTTTATATTCGCATATTGAAACGTTTTAGTAACCATAAAATAGCACTATTAACCAAAACGCTATGGAGTCAATATTCTTCTATTTAGTGCCCGCCGCCTCGCTAGTGGCGTTGTTTTTTGCCGCGTTCTTTTTCAGGCAGATGATGAGGGAGAGCGAAGGCACCGTAACTATGAAAGAAATCGCGCAATATGTACGGGAAGGAGCGATGGCTTACCTGAGACAGCAGTATAAGGTCGTCACCATAGTCTTCATCGTACTCGCCATATTCTTCGCCATCCTGGCCTATGGATTCGGCATCCAGAACCCTTGGGTACCGTTCGCCTTCCTGACCGGAGGATTCTTCTCCGGACTGGCCGGCTTCGTCGGGATGAAGACCGCTACTTATGCCTCGGCGCGCACTGCCAACGCAGTCAGCCACTCCCTCGACAAGGGACTTAAACTCGCTTTCCGCAGCGGCGCGGTGATGGGTCTGACAGTGGTAGGCCTTGGCCTTCTGGACATTTCCATCTGGTGGCTGGTGCTCAACGCCTTCGTGTCGGAGCCTGATTCCAGCCAGAAACTGATTGTCATCACCACCACTATGCTTACCTTCGGCATGGGTGCATCTACCCAGGCCCTGTTTGCCCGTGTCGGCGGCGGCATCTACACCAAGGCCGCGGACGTGGGCGCTGACATCGTCGGAAAGGTGGAGCAGGACATCCCTGAGGACGATCCCCGCAACCCTGCGACGATAGCAGACAATGTCGGTGACAACGTGGGCGACGTGGCCGGAATGGGCGCAGACCTCTATGAGTCCTACTGCGGCTCGATTCTCGCCACAATGGCCCTCGGAGCATCAGCATTCTTCGGAGACGTGGGCATGCAGACCAGAGCCATCATGGCTCCGATGATGATCGCCGCAATCGGCGTCGTGCTCTCTATTCTGGGAATCTATGCCGTCCGTACCAAGGAAGGGGCCGGCCTGCAGCAGCTCCTGGGCTCGCTCAGCCGCGGGACCAACTTGAGCGCAGTGCTGATCGCAGCATGTACGTTCGGCATCTTCCGCATACTGCGGTTCGACAACTGGTGGCAGCTGTCACTTTCGGTGGTGGTCGGCCTTCTCGCCGGCGTCATCATCGGCAAAGCCACGGAATTTTATACCTCTCATTCATATAAACCTACTCGTAAACTTGCCGAGAGTGCCCAGACCGGCTCCGCTACCGTTATTATCAATGGAGTCGGTCTCGGCATGATCTCAACCGCCATTCCTGTCGTTACCATAGGCGTAGCTATCCTGCTCTCCTATTGCTTTGCGACGGGATTCTCTCTCGATACGGCCCTTCTTTCAAAGGGGCTCTACGGTATCAGCATTGCTGCTGT
>JAEEGK010031904.1_pt1 | contig 10348 bp, 7 predicted proteins | sample 8958771 | NCBI WGS metagenome assembly JAEEGK01 (sample SAMN16246547, study PRJNA631951) | gut metagenome | biome: gut microbiome; feature: rumen; material: SC-attached | host: Bos | place: Iran: Karaj | collected 2018-10 | reverse complement strand
TTGTCTTCAGCGCCTGGGCCGGCCTTGCCGTCGCGGCGCTGTACAGCTGGATCGACGGCGCCCGCAAGGGCCGCGGCGGCCTGGTGACAGCCGGCGCCGTGACGGCCGCCTGCCTGCTCGTGCCGGTGCAGATGGCTGCCCAGAACTGGGACGACCACGACCGCTCCAACCGCTTCACGGCGGTGGAGATGGCGCGCAACTACCTCAATTCGGTGGGGAAGGACGGCATCCTCGTGACCCATGGCGACAACGACACCTTCCCGCTTTGGTATGCCCAGGAGGTGGAGGACGTCCGCACGGACGTGCGCATCTGCAACACCTCGCTGCTGGGCACCGACTGGCACATCGACCAGATGAAGTGGGCCGTCAACAAGTCCGCCCCGCTCCCGCTCACGGTCGGTCCGGAGCAGTATCTCTACGGTACCAACGAGTACATCCCGATCTACGATACGCAGGAGCGCGAGATGAGCATCCAGGACGTGATGGCCGTCTTCAAGCACCCCCAGATCAAGGCCCCGATGACCAGCGGCCGCAAGGTGGACTACATCCCTTCGCGCAAGATCGTGATCCCGGTCAACCGGGAGAACGTGATCAAATACGGTATCATGGATGCCAAGTACGCAGAGCAGATCCCCGACTCCATCGTGTTCACGATCTCCAAGGACAAGGACTATCTCAGCAAGCCCGAGCTCTTCCTGCTCGACCTGCTGTCCGGGTACCAGTGGGACCGTCCGCTGCACCTGCTCAACATGGGCGGCGACCTCAACGTCGGCATCAAGGAGTATCTCGAATACTGCGGCTATTCCTTCAAGTTCGTGCCGGTCAAGAACAAGACCACGACCACGGAGGCCGGGTTCGTGGATACGGATGAGCTCTATCGCCGGATGACGCAGGTCTACTCCTGGGATGCCCTGGCGCGCGACGACTATTTCATCGACTACCAGAACATGTACACGCACCTCGGCGTGATGTCCGTCCGCGGCCTGTTCGTCACCAGTGCCGAAGCCTTCATGAAAGCCGGTGAGAACGACCGGGCCCTGGAGATGCTCGACAAGTGCTGCGAGGTGATGCAGCACTATCCGCTGGAGACGGTGCCCGTGGGCTTCTCCGGCAACGACTACATGGTCTTCACGATGGTGGAGGACTACTACAAGCTCGGCCAGCCCGACAAGGCCCGGCAGCTCGCCACGCAGTTCGGTGCGGACCTCCTGGAGAGCACCCGCTTCTACATCGAATTCTACGAGTGGGCGAAGGACGAGTTCGAGACGGTGGCCCAGTATGCCTACTTCCTCGCTGACGTGATGAAGCAGAACGGCGACGCCGAACTCGCGAAGAAGATCACCGACGGGATCTCGACCATGGTCGACCTCGCCGGCGAGGCCGCGGAAGCCTCATAGAAGATATTTACTGACGGCTTTTTTCGCCCGGCTGCATTGGCTTCGTACCGTACTGACGGCAAGGCCCTGCGACCGGGCGATCTCTTCGTAGTCCTGTCCTTTGCGAGAAGATGTTTGCGGCCTTCAACGGGTCGGGTGTTGATTGTTGATAACTTTTTTGATCGCCCACCCCAGACACACAAAAATGGGACGCCACCTGGCGCCCGAGAGCATCGAAGTAGAAGGCGCGCTCTATTTTTCATTATAATGCTTTCGATAGTGAAACTGTTAAAGGACGGGACTGCTAAGATTCTCCATCACGTAATGACTGTAAGCACGATTTGCAAAATCGGGAACCTTGAATTTCAAATACTTGGTTTCATGTGCGCACTGTGTCAAATAGTATTCCGATGCGTAATACCATTTCTCCGGGGTCTTCCCTTTCCTTTCCGGGATGAACCTGTATGCTGCGTCATGATCGAATGATTCGTTCGTCGCTATATCAATAATATAATTTGTTTTGGAACGAACATCCCTGACAGTTTCGCTTTTTTCAAGCTTTTCCTTCAAGGAAGGGCGTCGCTCAAGCATCCGGGCTTCTGCAATCAATAACACTTCAAGGAAATCATTTCGTTCTGTCTCATCATAGAACTGCCACCAAACGTCGCTGATGATAGAATTATACCGGCGCATCTTTTCTTCATTGCTCAACAAGTGCCCCGGTCTTGTACTACAATCCCAAGGAATATCGCCATACAATAAATTTATGGAAATAATATTGGAAAGATATAAATCAATGGTGAACTGATCGTCGTAGAATCTGTGGATGTTAGGGGACATGCACAAATAAAAGAAATCATCTATCTTCTTGCAAAAGAAACCTTCATCCCATTTGAATTCAACATATCCTTTCTCCGCAAGAATCGGACGAAGGTACTGCATAACATGTTTCCTTCTCAATTTCATGGTTCAAAGATTCTGTGTGTTCTGTTGATAACAAAGGTGCTATTTACTTTTCGGTCCAATATACGAAGGGGCCTCTGGTTGCCACTTTTCATATTTGTTCTCTCGAAGAAATTGTTCCCTCTTTTTTGCAGCCGCTCCCCCTTGACCGCCGCCCTCGATGTGAGCCAACCCTGGATGGGACACTACCTCGGGAATTGAATTATCACTATGACCAACATAATAGTGATGATTTTAATGAGCGGCGTAAATAACTTATTTGCTGATAGTAGTTCAAATGATTCTTCCAATCCAATCAAAGACAAAAGCATCTCAGTATATAGAATCCACGTTGGGTATTGAAATAGAAACACCAACTGCGGGTTCAGATAGTCAATCCGCAAACATATAAACTTAATCAAATTAACCAAGAATAATAAGGAAAACATAATAAATAGTATTAACCGTACTCTTCTATAATCCCAAAGCTTGGTTAAAATCTCCTTCAGTTTCATAACGTGACATTTTTACGTGTTTATTATCGTCAATTGTAAGGATAATATACCCTACTTCCGATGTTTCAGCATAATCAACAGGTATTCTTCAGTGAATTCTAATTTGAAGTGCAACACACTTCAAAAGTCAAATTTAAATAATTGTTTACAATATTTCAACAGAGTCCTGTACCCCAACGACTTACGAGGTCTGTTTTTACTCAACCTTCAAATGCCCGGCGAGCCGGTTTTTTGCACGGCGTGCAGAAAAAAATTATCTTTGCACCCGTTATGGTAGAATACCCTTCAGCTTCCTGGAAAGATTACGAATTGCTCGACAGCGGTGCGGGCGAGAAACTGGAGCGCTTCGGCGCCTACGTGCTGGCGCGCCCCGAGCCCAAGGCGCTCTGGGGCAAGTCGTTGTCCGAGGCGGAGTGGCGCCGGCTGGCGCACACGAGCTTCACGCCCGGTGCCGGATTCGGCAAGGCCGGCAAGGAGGACAGCGGCACCTGGAACCGCCTCCGCAAGATGGATGACCAATGGCACATCGGCTATGCCAATGCTGACGGGCTGAAGTTGGACCTGCGTCTCGGGCTGACGTCCTTCAAGCATGTCGGCGTGTTCCCGGAGCAGGCCCCGAACTGGGACTATATCTACCGGCAGACGACGGCGCTCCGCGAGCGGCTGGGCCGCACTCCGCGCGTGCTCAACCTCTTCGCCTACACGGGCGCGGCATCGCTCGCGGCCAAGGCCGCCGGGGCCGACGTGACCCACCTGGACTCCGTCCGGCAGGTGGTCACCTGGGCCCGCGGCAACATGGAGCACAGCGGCCTGGACGGCATCCGCTGGGTGGTGGAAGATGCGATGAAATTCGCCCGGCGCGAGGCGAAGCGGGGCAACCGCTACGATGGCATCATCCTCGACCCGCCAGCCTACGGACACGGCCCGGACGGCGAGAAATGGAAGCTCGACGAATGCCTCTTCGAGATGCTCCGCACGGTCGGACAGATCCTCTCCCCGAAAGACGCCTTCATGGTCCTGAATCTCTACTCCAACGGCTACTCCGCCCTGCTGGGCGAGACGGTGGTGCGCCAGGCGATGGGTGTCGGCACCCTCGAAAGCGGAGAACTGGCCCTCGTCGACAGTTTCGGCAAAGCACTGCCTTTGTCCATTGTCGTGCGGATGACACGATAGCCCCAGGGGGTGTGGAAGTTATGGAAAATATTGCTAAATTTGTGGTTCGGAAAATCATTTAACTTACTTATATCTTTATGCAGCAAAACATTGACTCCTACGATTTCGCCGGCAAGAAGGCGATCGTGCGCGTAGACTTCAACGTCCCCCTCAACGAGCAGTTCGAGATCACGGACGACACCCGTATCCGCCGGGCCATGCCTACCCTCAAGAAAGTCCTTGAGAAGGGCGGTTCCCTCATCATCATGTCCCACCTCGGACGTCCGAAGGGCGTGACAGACAAGTTCTCCCTGCGTCACATCGTGGATCACGTGGCCGAGTGCCTCGGCGCGCCGGTGAAGTTCGCTCCGGACTGCCAGAAGGCCCAGGCAGAGGTGGCCGCCCTCAAGCCGGGCGAGGCCCTGCTGCTCGAGAACCTCCGCTTCTACGCCGAGGAGGAAGGCAAGCCCCGCGGGCTCGCCGAGGATGCTACCGACGAGGAGAAGAAGGCCGCCAAGAAGGTCGTCAAGGAGAGCCAGAAGGGCTTCGTCAAGACCCTCGCCTCCTACGCCGACTGCTACATCAACGACGCCTTCGGCACGGCCCACCGCGCCCACGCCTCCACCGCCCTCATCGCCGACTACTTTCCCAATGACAAGATGTTCGGCTACCTGATGGAAGGCGAGATCAAGGCCATCGACAACGTCCTCAAGAACGCCCAGCGTCCCTTCACCGCCATCATCGGCGGCTCCAAGGTCTCCTCGAAGCTCGCCGTGCTCGAGAACATGCTCGAGAATGTGGACAACCTGATCATCGGCGGCGGTATGGGCTACACCTTCATCAAGGCCAAGGGCGGACAGATCGGCAAGTCCCTGCACGAGGATGACCTGATCCCGCAGGCCCTCGAAATCCTGGCCAAGGCCAAGGAGAAGGGCGTCAAGATCTATCTCTCCACCCAGACCGTCGTGGCTGACGACTTCAGCAACGACGCCAATACCCAGGTCGTCCCGTCCAACGCCATCCCCGAAGGCTGGGAGGGCATGGATGCCGGTGCCGAGTCCCTCGCGACCTGGAAGGAGGTCATCCTGGGCTCCAAGACCATCCTCTGGAACGGCCCCGTGGGCGTCTTCGAGATGCCGACCTTCGCCAAGGGTACGCTCCAGATCGCCGAAGACCTCGCTGAGGCTACGGCGAAGGGTGCCTACACGCTCGTGGGCGGCGGCGACTCCGTCGCAGCCGTCACGCAGATGGGCTATGCCGACAAGGTGAGCTACGTCTCCACCGGCGGCGGCGCCATGCTCGAGGCCCTCGAGGGCAAGGATCTGCCGGGTATCGCCGCCATCCGCGGCTAAATCCGGTCTGCCGTGAGAAAAATCTTCCGATTCGGGCTGGCGGCCTTGCTGCTGCCGGCCCTTTTCGCTTGTACCGGACGGAATTCCTCCGCCCGGATCGACTGGCAGGAGGGAGAGCAGCTGGCGGTCGCTTTCCTGGGCTATTATGATTCTTTCTCCGCGTTCGAGGCGGCTCCTTCGTATGTCCGGCTCACCCGCGCTTTCCCGCAGATCGTGGAAGCTGTCAAGGTGCAGGCCGGCGTTGGGCGGGAGCTGTATCTGGTCATCCCGCGTGACCGCAAGGCTGCGCTTTCCATCCTCGAAGAGGGAGCCTACGTGACCGACGAGAACCGCCGCACCTTCCTGGAGGACAACGCCGGCAAGCCGGTGCTGCTCCTCAACAATTTCTACGAGACGGACACGCGGATCGTCTGGCAGGATGCATCCGGCCCGGTGCTGGATTACCAGCCGAGGCTCGACCCGCGCACCGGCGCCCTGCAACTGACGGCCGGCGGCGGGGTGCGCGACGTCTCGCTGCCCGTGCCGGCACCGCTGGAGGGCCTGACCTCCTTCGACTACGGGACGGATTTCGACGGGCGTGATCTCGGGATCCGGCTCCGCCTGCAGGCGGGCCGCCCTGTGCTGACCATCCGTCCGGAACCCCTCGCGCTGATCGGTTTCGACGAGGCGGAGTTCACCCTGAACGACGGCGACAACGAGTTCGCCGGGGTCAACGGCCTGTGCAAGGGCGTCTTCCTGGGCACGATCGGCCAGGACTACAATCCGGTGGCCTGCGTGGTGATGGAGAACGGCGATGTCAAGAAGTGTACGGTCTTCTACGCGATGGAGCACGGTGCCCAGCTCAGCGACGCCCTGCCGGATTTCAAGGATGTGACAGGTTTCGAGAGCGAGACACTCGAAGACTACCAGACCATCTTCGCCCTGGACGAGCGGGGTGGGCGGGTCGAAATCCCGCATTTCCTCGATTACGGCCTCTTCTCGGCATCGGACGGAGAGGATACCGTCCTGGCCGAACTGACGCCGGACTGGCGTTTCAACCTCTCCCGGTACAGCCCTGACGGGTCGTTGGACGAGGTCTGCGACGGCTCTTTCTCCGAACAGGAGCGGGGCGACGGACTGGACCGTTTCCGTTTCCGCATGACGCGTTTCGCCAGCCGGGACGGTGAAGACTTCAAGGTGGACGAGCGTGTGCGCAAAGGCCGTTTCTCGGCGCGTGAAGTGGGGCTGTCCTACGAGGTCAACTTGTCCGGATCTGATTTCTTTAAGTCCGGGACGGAGTTCCGCGACGTGCACCTGGCCGACGCGGAAGAAGGTATCGAATACGATTAGTTCAGAGGACGCGCGAAATGCGTCGCGTCTTTCTTGACCGGCTGCGGGTGGACGACCGCGGCCGGTTTTTTCGCTTTGGCCGCATAGACGAGCAGGCAGATGCCGGCGATGACGAAGGGAATGGAGAGGATCTGGCCCATGTCCAGGGCCATCGTCTTCTCGAAGTCGACCTGCGGCTCCTTGATGAACTCGATCAGGAACCGGCTGCCGAAGCATCCGATCAGGAACAGGCCGAAGAAGAAGCCCCGGTGGACCTTGTCCAGCCTGTACTTGTAGACCCAGACCAGCGTCAGGCCGAGAATCAGATAGCAGAGCGCCTCATAGAGCTGGGTCGGGTGCTTGGGCTCGGTCTCTCCCCGCAGGTCAAAGATGAAACCCCAGGGGAGGGAGGTCACGTCGCCGTAGATCTCGGAGTTGAAGAGGTTGCCCAGCCGGATCATGCAGCCTGCGAAGGCTACCGCGATGCAGAGCCTGTCCATGATCCAGAGGAAGTCAAAGTCATGCTTCTTGCCGTAGTGGCTGGCGAACCACCACATGGCGAGCAGCAGGGCGATGGCGCCGCCGTGGCTGGCGAGTCCGCCCTTCCAGGGCATGAAGATCTCCCAGAATCCCTGCCAGGAGCCGAAGTAGTAGTCGGGCTGGTAGAAGATGCAGTGTCCGAGCCGGGCGCCCACGATCGTGGCGATCAGCAGGGTGTAGAGCAGGGGATCCATCAGCTTGGTGTCCACCTTCTCGCGGGTGAAGAACCATTTGAAGAGGTACCAGCCGATCACGAAGCCGGATACGAACAGCAGGCCGTACCAGCGGACCTCGAGCGAACCGATGTGGAAGAGTATGGGATCGACGTGCCAGTGCACGGAAAGCAGATTCAGCATAAGTATCTCGTTTTATCCGGGCAAATATACGAATTAATGCTGACAGACGGCCTGAATGGTGTAAATTTTGCATATCTTTGCGCGCGTTTTGAATTATGAGAAAATCGATATCGTTAGTAGTTTCTTTCTTCCTTCCCCTCCTAGCGCTGGCGCAGGCTGCGGACACTACGTCCGCCCCGACCCTCCTGTCCCTGGAGGACGCGATCCGCGTCGCCCTGAGCGAGAATGCCTCCGTCAAGGTGGCGGACAAGGAAGTCGAACGGACGGGGTATGCCCGCAAGGGCAGCTACGCGTCCCTTTTCCCGCAGATCAACGGCTCCGCTTCGTACCAGCGCACCATCAAGAAACAGGTGATGTACATGGACGGCGGCGGTTTCGACATGTCCAGCATGATGGCCGAGACCATGGCTACCTACCTGCTGCCGCTCTACGCGCAGCATCCGGACGTCCCCTTCCCGACGCCGGCCAAGCCGGAGGAGAGTGAATCTTCTTCTTCCAATGAAGGCTTCTCCGTAGGCCGTTGGAACACCTGGTCGGCCGGCCTGAATGCGGCGATGCCGCTGATTAACGCCCAACTTTGGGAGAGCATCCGCATCTCCGGGCAGGACGTGGAGCTGGCCGTCGAGAAAGCGCGCAGCTCGCGCCTGGAGACCGTGAACCAAGTCAAGCAGGCCTACTTCGCCTGCCTGCTCGCGCGTGAGGCTTTCGAGGTCTACAAGTCCGCGTATGAGAATGCCCTGGCGAATTTCAACCAGATCCAGCGCCGCTACAACGCCCAGAAGGCGTCCGAGCTGGACCTGACCCGCGCCAAGACCACGCTTGCCGCCGCCATCCCGAACGTCTACGACGCCGAGAGTTCCATGATCCTGTCCCTGTGGCAGCTCAAGGCCGTGATGGGCGTGGACCTGGACGAGAACATCGACGTGGCCGGCGCGCTGGGCGACTACGCGCAGCACATGCTTTATGACCTGCACGAAAGCGGCGAACTCTCGCTGGAAGACAACAGCACGATGCGTCAGCTCGCCATCCAGGCCGAACAGCTTGCCGCCGCGGTGCGCACCCAGAAATACGCCTTCCTGCCGACCCTCTCGCTCAACTTCAACTACAGCATCAACGCGATGACCAACGACTTCAAGTTCAGCGAGTACAAGTGGTCTCCGTATTCCTTCGTGGGGCTGAGCCTGTCGGTTCCGATCTTCTCGGGCGGCCAGCGGCTCAACGCCGTGCGCCAGGCGCGCGTGCAGGCTGAGGAGCTGGATATCCAGCGCGCCAATACCGAGCGCCAGCTCAAGATCGCCATCCGCCAGTATCTCAACCAGATGGACACGGCCATGAAGAGCTACGGCTCGGCCGAGAGCGCGGCAGAGACCGCCCAGAAGGCCTACGACATCGCTGCCAAGTCCTACGATGTGGGCCGCAGCACGCTCACGGACCTCAATGACGCCCAGCTGGCCCTTACGCAGTCCCGGCTCGGCGTCTCGCAGGCGGTCTACAATTTCGTGGTGGCCAAGGCCAACCTCGAGAACACCCTCGGCGCGGACTTCATCGACGCCGACGGCAACGTCCAACTGAATAAAACATACACCAGATGAATAAGCAAGTTTTGACAGGACTGGCCCTGTGCGCACTCGTGTGCGCCGCCTGCGGCCAGAAGAAGACGGGGGAGGCCGCCGTCGATCCGATGATGGCTGCCATGAATGCTACCCCGGTCGTGTCCGTGACCGCAGCCGTCCGGCAGGCCGTCCCGCAGGATGCCGTATATTCCTCCACAGTCCAGGCCAATGCGGTCAACAACATCGCCCCGCAGAGCGGCGGCCGCATCCAGAAGCTCAACGTCGAGGTCGGTGACTTCGTGTCCTCCGGGCAGATCCTCGCCGAGATGGACCGCGTGCAGCTGGACCAGGCTTCGCTCAAGCTCAAGAATGACGAGACCGAACTCGCCCGCGTCAAGCAGCTGTTCGAAGAGGGCGGCGTCTCGCAGTCTGACTACGAAGCACTCGAACTTGCATTCAACGTGTCCAAGAGCAGCTACGCCAACCTGCTGGAGAACACCATCCTGCGCTCCCCGATCGGGGGTGTGGTCTCCGCCCGCAACTACGACCGCGGAGACATGTACGCGATGGCCCAGCCGATCTACACGGTCCAGCAGATCACGCCGGTCAAGCTCCTGGTGCCCATCTCCGAGACGGATTACACCCGTGTCAAGCGCGGGGACAAGGTCCGCCTGACGGTCGACGCCATCCCCGGCAAGGTCTACGAAGGCTCCATCGTGCGTCTCTACCCGACCATGGATGCCGCCACGCACACCTTCAACGCGGAGGTCCGCGTGCCCAACACCAACCGGGAGCTGCGTCCCGGGATGTACGCCCGCGTGACCGTGGATTACGGTTCCAACGACAGCATCGTCGTGCCGGACGCCGCCGTGCTCAAGCAGCAGGGCTCCGGCCAGCGCATCGTCTACGTGCTGAATCCCGACAGCACGGTGTCCATCAAGATGGTCGGGACCGGCCGCCACTTCGGCTCCAATTACGAGATCCTTTCTGGGCTGGAGGAGGGCGAGCAGGTGCTCACCGGCGGCCACACCAACCTCAGGTCCGGCGATAAAGTGGAGGTCCGGCGATGAGTATCTACCGTTCAGCGGTCGAGCATCCCGTCACGACCTCCCTGTTGTTCATCGCCCTGGCGATCCTGGGTCTGTACTCGCTGGCACAGACCTCGATCGCCCAGTTCCCGGAGTTCGATTCGAACACGATCATGGTGATGTCCTCCTACCAGGGAGCTAATGCACAGGATATCGAGACCAACCT
>JAEEGK010031903.1_pt1 | contig 10348 bp, 8 predicted proteins | sample 8958771 | NCBI WGS metagenome assembly JAEEGK01 (sample SAMN16246547, study PRJNA631951) | gut metagenome | biome: gut microbiome; feature: rumen; material: SC-attached | host: Bos | place: Iran: Karaj | collected 2018-10 | reverse complement strand
ATATGAGGAAGTTGTCAATACGTCGAGCGCAATCAAAAAACTCTACACTTGGAACGGCGACTCCAATATCTTCTTCACAATGGTAAAGGCGTTGGAGGACAGCATCAACGTGGAAAACGACACTCAGGTAGGCCTCGTCAAGGTGATTTTGCTCATCGAGGATTCGCCGGTGTATTATTCGAGATATTTGGAGATATTATATACTACGGTGTTCGGACAGGTGGCGCAATTGATACCCGAAGTGGAGAAAAACGAAATCGACAAAATCGTCAAGATGCGCTCGCGTCCCAAGATTCTCCACGCCCGCAATTACGAGGAGGCAATCGCCATTTTCAACAAATACCGCGACAACCTGATGTGCGTCATCAGCGACATCGAGTTTGAATGGGGCGGCGAGATAGACCATCAGGCGGGCTTCAAATTCCTGCGTTATATGCGGAGCCTGCAATACACCGTGCCGGTCATCTTCCAAAGCACCGAACAGCCGATGGACCTCGCGCCCGACCTGTACAAGGACCCGAAGTTGTATTTTGTCAACAAAAACAGCCCCCGTCTCCTCAACGAAATCAAGCATTACCTGAAACGTTATATGGGCTACGGCGAGTTTATCTTCAAGACCAATGACGACAAGATAATCGGCACCGCGCACTCGCTCCGTGAGTTTGAAAACTTGCTCAAACAAGTGCCCGCCGACTCGCTCTTCCGCCACGGCAGGAAAAACCAATTTTCGATTTGGCTGATGGGGCGCGGCGAAATCCAATTGGCGCAGGAGTTCAAGAATTTCCACACCGACACCGTGGAGGAGGCTGAGGAATTGAGACAGGTGCTGTTGGACGCCATCAACAAATACCGCAAGGTGAAAAAACGCGGCAAAATCCTCTCCTTCGACGAGACTTCGAGCATCGACGAGCGCAACATCGTTACCCTCGCTCCCGGCTCTCTCGGCGGCAAGGGTCGCGGCATTGCCTTCATCGACACCGTCATCTATAACCTCGCCGAATCGTCGCTCACCGACCGCATCAACATTTGGGCACCTGTCACGATGGTGGTTGGCACGGAAGAATTCAGCAAATTCATTTCTTCTAACGGACTGTTTGACAAGGCGGTATATTCGCAGACGCCATACGAGGAGTTGAAATTGATGTTTTGGAACGGACACCTCAGCAACACCCTCCGCGAGCGCATCGCCACAATCCTCCAACAGACCGACAACCCTCTCGCCATCCGCTCGTCAAGCACGTCGGAAGATTCTGTGAGTCAGCCGTTTGCGGGAGTGTTCAGTACGTTTGTAATCCCCAACGAAAAGGACAACAAGGCGGCGACCCTCGAACTCGTCTGCCACGCCATCAAACTCATCTATGCCTCGATGTATTCCGACACAGCGCGCCGCTATTACGACACGGTGCACCACAACATCGCCGAGGAAAAGATGGCCATTGTAATTCAGGAAGTGGTGGGCAGCAGGTTTGGCAATTATTTCTACCCGCACATAAGCGGCGTGGCGCAGTCGTACAATTTTTACCCTGTCGCCAATATGAAACCCGAAGAAGGATACGCCGTAGCGGGATTGGGATTGGGCTGTTACGTGGTGGGCGGATGGCCGTCGTACAGATTTTCGCCAATGTACCCCGAAGTGTCGATGTACACCAAGGACGACTTGCTCAACTCCACTCAGACAAAGTTTTACGCATTGGATCTCTCGCTCAAAGAGGTTGACCTGCTCAATAATGGCGAACTCGCAGCCCTGAAACTCCTCAACATCTACGATGCAGAGAAGCACGGCTCGTTGAAACATTTGGCGTCGGTATATAACCCCGACAACGACACTTTCTCGCCCGGTCTCGACGAATACGGCCCCCGAATCGTGAATTTTGCGGACATTTTGCAATACAACTATTTCCCGCTCGCGGAGGCCATCAGCAAGATTCTCGCAGAAGTGAAGGACGCATTCGGCTCGCCCGTGGAGATTGAATACGCCGTCAACCTCAACAAGGCTAAGAACGGCAAACCCACCTTCTACCTCCTGCAAATCAAGCCGATGGTGGGTTCGTTTGACACCACCGACATCGACCTTTCGCAGGTGGCGGCCTCGCCCGACACTTTGCTATATACCAACCAAAGCCTCGGCAACGGCGTCATCGACACGATTACGGATGTCATCTACATCGACGAATCCAAATTTGACAAACTCGCCACGGTGGAGATGGAGCGCGAAATCAACTACCTCAATTCGCTCCTCGGCAACGAAAACCGCAAGTACATCCTCATTGGCCCGGGACGTTGGGGCACGAGCGATAGGTTCCTTGGCGTTCCCGTCCAATGGTCGGAAATCAACAACGCCGCCGTCATCATCGAGACGAGTTTGGACGGCTATCCATTGGATTTTTCCAACGGTTCGCACTTCTTCCACAACATCACGAGTATGAACGTCGGCTACTTCGCCGTCCGCAAAGAAAACCGCAACAGTTTCCTCCGCCGCGAAATCTTGGAGGCGCAAGAGTTGATACAAAGCACCCAATACTTCCGCCACGTCCGCTTCGCCGCGCCACTCAAAGTGATAATGAACGGCAGCAAGAACGAGGCGGGGATAACGGTGGGATAAAATTGCATTAATTTAATGTTTCGGGGGTTTACACGCCCCCGAAATTTAGATATATAAATGCTATCTATTTGATACATTACAACATAATATTAAAAATCGTTAATTTCACTTATAACTAAAATTTATGTTTTATATTTGTATCGAAATAATAAAACGAAATATTATGAGCAATGATGAAAACGATTAACACAACATTCAATCAAATGGTTTCGCAAGTGCCGCCCGAAATCAAACAGGAAATCGATTATGAAATTGAGATTTCAAATCGCATCGACAGTTTGATGAAAAAACACCACTTGTCTAAACTCGAATTTGCCCGCAAACTCGGCAAACGTCCGAGCGAAATAACCAAATGGCTCAGCGGTCAGCACAATTTCACGCTGAGGACTATTTCTATGTTAACGACATTCTTCAAGGAACAAATAATCGCAGTAAAACACTAACAATTAACATCTTGCAAAACTTTTAACATTTTTTTAGTCAAAACCGAGAGGAATAATCACCAATTTTTTGACAAAACCGAGAGGAATAATCACCAATTTTTTGACAAAACCGAGATGAATAATCACTCATTTTATGACAAAATCGAGAGGAATCAAAAAATTAACGGTAATTATCGAATAATTTTCCGGTAATTGACGTTTGAAAAAAAAGAGTGCCGCCGCAAGGCGGTGAAATTAAACGTTAAAGAAATACTATGAAAATTCTTTTTGTATGCTTAGGAAACATCTGCCGCAGCCCATTGGCGGAAGGCGTGATGAAAAAAATGTGCGCCGAGCGTGGTCTCGATTGGGAGATAGATTCGGCGGGATTGATTGACTACCACAAGGGCGAACTGCCCGACCCGCGTATGATGACCACGGCTGAACGTCATGGCTACACACTCACGCACCGCTCGCGCCCTGTGAAGACTGCGGATTTTGAAAAATTCGACTACATAATCGGAATGAGCGACTATATCAACACCCGTATAGTGCGTGATGCGCCACACGTGCCGTTCCACGCCAAGATAAAAAACGTCGCCGAATTTTTCGTAGAAACCGAAGACTACGACGAAGTGCCCGACCCATACTGCGGCACGATGAGGGATTTTGAAATTGCAGTGCAACTCATTGAGGACGCCTGCAAGGGCATCTTGCAACAATTGTCATGAACGCCACTCGTTGCTCGTATTTGGAGCGAGGCGGTTGACTGACACAATGTTGGAAATTTTGCCGAGCTGCACCGAAAGCTTGTCGAGCGAAGCAGTATTTTTGATATACATTTTGATGATTCCGGTGAAAATCTTGTCGCGAGTGCCAATCTCAAACGACTGGATGTTTACCCTACAGCTGTCAATGAGCAAAGAAACATCCCTGATGATGCCCTGCCTGTCGGTGCCAAGAATCTGAACTGTTGTAAGCATCGGATCGAGGTCGTCGCCCCACTCCACCCTTGCAGTATGGTCGCCGTCCATAGCGGTATGCCGTTGCGCGTACACACATTCACGGCGGTGTACGTAGAGAATATTGTCTGCGTCCAAGAATGTTACGGCATCGTCCCCACAGATAGGATGGCAACAGGCCGGAGCAATAAAATGGACGCTTCTATTGATTGGGTACGGATGCTTTTTGGAGGGAACTTGCGTTGGAGATGTAGACCACTTTGTGGTATCGTCTTTTTTACCAGGACCGGGTATGGGGTTAGTAGTTCTTATAATCTTGCGCAGATTTACAGCCGCATCAAACACTTCGCTCATATCAAGCTCCTGGTTGGCTATACGGCTGTACAAATCGTCGCCGTTGAGCAGGTGGAAATGTCTGATTAGCTCCTTGAGGAGAATTACATCGGGAATAAAACGTTTGTTGAACAAATAGTTGTTGAAGATAATCTTGCCCTTTTCGCTGTTGGAACGCTGCGAGTCGGTATTGCGGTGGAAATATGCCGAAATCTTCATTTTTGCCCTGTCGGTCCTCACGAAATGCAGCCAAGCCTGCTGCGGACGCGCACTCGGCGACGAGAATATTGTCACTTGGTCGGCGGTCTTGAGCTTGTAATCCAGCGGCACAAACCTCGAACCCACGTATGCGCCGATACAGTGGTTGCCCACGTCTGTATGAACGCCGTATGCAAAGTCAATCACAGTGGAATCCACCGGAAGCTCCTGAATGTCGCCCTTGGGCGTGAATACAAAGATCGTCTTCTGCTCCGACATCGCCAAATCGTGAAACCTCGACAACAGCTCCACTGCATTCTGCTCGCTGTTCAATTCTTTGAGAGTTTCGGCGAGCCTGCCGATGCCCTCCCTATTAGGATGCCTGGGGGAGTAACCCTTGTGCGACACCATGTCGTTGTCTTCGGTGAGTATCTGCACCTCCATCCAGTGACCACGGTAATTGACCTGGAACACAAGCGCCTTGAAACCATTTTTCTTGGGATTGATCACAAAATCGCGCTTGAAACCCTCCCTCTCCGGGAAATTGAATATTATCGACGAATACAGCTTGTAATACTCGCCCACCGACGCCTCGCCGCTTCCACCGTCGGTCTCCTGGAAAATCACCCTGACCGCATCAAAACTGATGTCCTCTATTGGAAGCCCTGCATTAAGATTTTGGGAGACGTAATAATATGATTTCTTTTCGGTGACTATCTTACAAGTTAGATTATTTTTGACAAGTATGCGCATCAAATCCCTCTTGAAATCCTGCATGATTGGGTCTTTGACCACCCGAGCCTCCGCCACCGCACTCACTACTGATTCGTACTGAATAGGCTGTGCAAACTTGAACGAAGAATCCTCAAGCTCGTTTTTGATGTCGTAAAGTCCGAGCTGGGAGGCTATCGGCACATATACATAAAGGTTTTCGCCAGCCTTGCTCTGAATGGTGCCCTGCGGCATACCCTCCATTGTGCGCATATTGTGGAGACGGTCGGCAAGCTTGATGAACACCACCCTCGGGTCGTGGGGAATGGAGAGAAGCATCTTCTTGAATGTCGCCGCCTGGACATTGCTCTCGGCGTTGTACACATTGGTAATCTTGGTGAGACCCGCAACAATGTCCGCAACATCGCCGCCAAAACGGTCGGTGATGGTCTCCAACGAATATTTGGTGTCCTCCACTACGTCGTGCAGCAACGCCGCCACCACCGACATCACCCCGAGGCCTATCTCGTTGGCAACAATCAGTGCAACCGACACAGGATGTATGATGAAAGGTTCGCCAGTGGTCTTGCGCCTCTGCTCGCGGTGGGCTTCAAATGCAAAATCGTAGACATTCCTTAGTTGCTCCTCAATCTCTGCTGTCTTAAAACTATCGTTAAGATGACTGTAAAAGTAATTGAAGAGCTCCTCCTTGTAACGAGCATCCATTACAATATTATGATAATTCACCTCCATAGCCTTAAATGTTTGTCTGATTAATAATACAAATAACTGTGCGGATGATACCCGTACGAGGGGAACTCGCTCCGATTTTTGAGGGCAAGTTAGGAATAATAATTGTACTTTTTACAAACAAAATATTAACTTTATGTTAAAATATGTTGTCGAAGCACAATAAGAGAAACTCTTACTTAACGTAACACACCGATAATTGCTATAAGTGAAACACTTACTTAACGCTGGCAATGTTCTTGACGCAGCGGAAACCAATGCTCCCCCTGCCGAATCCCGGTCGCTCGTAGTCGCGGAAGGTCTTAGGATTGAAATCATCGTCGAGCGACGCACCGCCCCTAACTGTCTTATATTCGCGCACTTCGTGATGTTCGGGGTTGCGGGAGTCAGAATATTGGTATGCAACACCGCTGTACGAATCCGACACCCACTCGCGTCCATTGTCGCTCATTCCATAGATGCCGTAGCTATTGGGCGTGCCAGACTTGACATTGTGGTAATAATTGGAATCGCCATCCGACGAATCGCCAAAAGCGTACTCCCACTGCGCCTCGGTGGGCAGAGTCATGCCAGCCCACAGCGCATAATCGTTGGCTCCATACCACGTAACACCAAATACAGGATAATTCTCGTAGCCAGGCTCCACCGAATACCAATTGGCAACAGCGTTGTAGCGGATATGGCAATTAGGACTATCAACGCAAATGCGGATGTGCCTCTCGACATCGTACAGACCTTTGAGATTGAGGAAAACCACATACTGCGAATTGCTCACCTCGTACTTGTCGATGAAGAAAGAATCGAGATGCACCGTGTGCGACGGCTTCTCGTTGTCAGGGCCGTCGTTGCGCCCCATCACAAAAAAGCCGGGCTCCATGCGAACCATGCCCGAATGTGATTCACGAACCATCTTCCACTTGTCGTAGCAGATGTTCATCATTTCGCGGCAGTCGGCATCGCTACCATTTTTCTGAGCGACGAGCGAGTAATGCACGTAAGCCTCGTCGAACCTGCGGCCGTCGTAACAAACGTCGCCGCTGTCCTTGTGGATTTTGCAATAGATTGACATGCTGCGCATCATATTCACGCTGTCGGTGGAGACACTGCCGTCGTCATGAAACGACGCATACTCAAACTGAAACTCAGCAGCCTTGTAATCCCCAGCTCGAAAATACTGCTTACCCTTTTCATAATACGTCCGTGCAGTAGCATTGGACATTGGATCAGCCTGCAATCTTATAGCAAAACACAATACAAACAACAAAAGATAAATATTTTTCATTTTCATCATTGCAGAACTTTTTTCATTTTTCATTGACCCAAAGTTACACATATTTTACATATCCACCAAGAAAATTTTACAATTTTTTTACATTAAATATGATTTTTTTTGCAACATTTTTAGAAGTAAAGCATAATTGACACAAAAAAGCCATTACAATTATCCTAAAACAATATTTGCGAATCACAAAATATTTGCTTAACTTTGCAGCAACATTAAATTAGCATCCACAATGAGAATAGACATCATAACAGTATTGCCGGAGCTTTTGGAGAGCCCGCTCAACTACTCGATAGTGAAGCGCGCCCGCGACAAAGGCCTCGTGGACATCAACATAGTGAACCTCCGCGACTTCACCACCGACAAGCGACGCACCGTAGACGACTACCAATACGGCGGCGACGCGGGCATGGTGATGATGATAGAGCCTATCGACAAGGCAATCACCTACCTCAAATCGCAGCGCGACTACGACGAGGTCATCTACACATCGCCCGACGGCGAACTCCTCAACCAAAAGACCGCCAACACACTCTCCACATACCAAAACCTGATAATCCTCTGCGGACATTACAAGGGCATCGACCACCGCGTCCGCGAACACCTGATTACCAAGGAAATATCCGTAGGCGACTACGTGCTCACCGGCGGCGAACTCGCGGCGGCAATCATCACCGACTGCGTGGTCAGGCTGATACCCGGCGCAATGTCCGACAACGAATCGGCTCTCTCCGACTCCTTCCAGGACAACCTCCTCGCCCCGCCCATCTACACCCGCCCCGCCGACTACAAGGGTTGGAAAGTGCCAGAAATACTCCTCTCCGGCAACGAGGCGGCAATAGACCAATGGCAGATGGAGCAGTCGATAGAACGCACCAGGCTATTAAGACCAGGATTGTTTGAGGAATGAGGAACGAGGAATGAGGAATGAGGAAAGAGGAATGAGGAACGAGGAAGGATGTAAATCGAAAATCAACCAATCAAAAATCAACAAATCAAAAATCGAAAATCAACAAATCTACTGATAGCAATGATATTTGCGGCGGGTCTCGGGACACGGCTCGCACCGCTCACTAACGACAGGCCGAAGGCTTTGGTGGAGTTCAACGGAAAGACGATGCTCGAAAACGTCGCCCAAAAACTCGTCCTCGCAGGTTGCGACCGCCTTGTAATCAACGTCCACCATTTTTCCGATATGATGAAGGATTTCATCAAGAGCCACGATTTTGGTGCGGAGGTGTTCATCTCCGACGAGACCGACATGCTCCTCGACACCGGCGGCGGAATGTTGAAGGCAAGAGAATTTCTGGAAGAGGAGCCACACTTTATATTATATAATGTGGACGTCGATTGCGACATCGACATCGAGACCATGTACACCAACCACATACAGTCGGGCGCGTTGGCTACTCTCGCCGTCAAGGACAGAGAAAGCACGCGGAGCCTGATTTTCGACTGCTCGATGCGCCTTTGCGCCTGGAAAAACAATATCACCGGAGAATCAAAAATTTCGTGGCATCCATTCAACGGCGACGGACGGCCATTGGCGTTCAGCGGCATCTCGATTGCAAGCAGCGAAATATTCGACCTGATTACGGAGACCGGCAAATTCTCAATCACCGACCTCTACCTGCGCCTCGCCAAATCTGAACTCATAGAAGGATACCTGCACGAAGGACGCTGGGCAGACCTCGGCTCCGTAGAAAAACTCCGCGCCGCCGAGCAGGCTCTCCACCTCAGCAACACATCACAGGAATAAGGGCAAGATTAAAAATCAATTGTTCCAATACCGGAGCAAACACCGTTCTCTCTATTTCGTGCGAAAAACCGAGAAACATGTCTGCGCCGATTTTTTCGCCGTACTCTATCGCCTGCAACGAGAATGTGCGGTCTTTGCAATAATCTACGCTCAACGCCACCTGAATCTGCCGCCCAAAATATTGCGACACCGTATCTGCAAACGCCTCCTCGCCACGCCGGCACACTATCTTGACATCGATGCCAAGCTGCAAAGCGAGTTTTGCCATTTTTGTAATTTCACCAGAATACTGCTCTATATTGTCGGCAATCGGAAGCAGCGCAAGCTTGATTGGAGCAAACCTCTTGCTCTGCACCACCACCACGGGAATATCCTGCAAGACAATAATCCTTGCGGCGGCACTACCCGTCAACGACTGAAAACCATGCCGCCCGTGAGTACCCATTATTATCATGGTGAATTTGCCCGACCTCGACAATTCGCCCATCACTTCGGCAAACTCGCCTTTCTTGACGGTCATATCGACGCCGCCCTGCATCTTGCCACGGTACAGCGACACAAGCTCCTCGGTGCGGCGAAGCTCCACCTCGTCGATATAAAAATCGTCCTCGTCCACATGCAGGATTTCCGCGCCAAGCCCATAATGCCGGCAAAAATCCAAGCCGTAGGTGACGCTCTCATAACACTCCTGTGTAAAATCGGTTAATATGAGTACTTTTTTCATTATCCTTCCAGATTATACCAAAAATCCTGCGACACAAATGTCGTCCACCTGACCGATGGAGCCGCGCCATGCGAGCAATTCTTCTTCGAGACGTTTGCCCTGCTCCGCCATCGGGAGTTGGTGGTTTTTCATCAGGATTTGCTTGTAGCCGCTCATCTTGATTTTTGCCCTGTCGCCCTCGCGGAATTGCGACGGATAGCCATCGGACGAAAGGTAAATCCTGTCGCCAGGCTTGAGGTCGAGGCGTTGCGATACGAAGGGGGTCTCGTTTCTGTAGACGCCAATAGGATTGCGGCTCGGCTTGATTTCATTAAGCTCGCCGTCGCGGATATAGATGAGCGGAATGTTGCCGCCCGCATATTCGAGGTAAGAGCGGTCGCTATTGACCACCATAAGGGCGATGTCCATGCCGTCCTTCGGGTTGGAATCGTCGGCGGAAGTCTGGCGGAGCAACGTCTTGATGAGGTCGCGGAGCTGATTGAGGATTTCGCCCGCGCTGTGCTCGCCGTGTCCCACGATGCCATGGAGTGCGCAGATGCCGAGCATGCTCATGAACGCGCCAGGCACGCCGTGACCCGTACAGTCGGCCACCACAATCACCTGAC
>JAEEGK010031900.1_pt1 | contig 10349 bp, 6 predicted proteins | sample 8958771 | NCBI WGS metagenome assembly JAEEGK01 (sample SAMN16246547, study PRJNA631951) | gut metagenome | biome: gut microbiome; feature: rumen; material: SC-attached | host: Bos | place: Iran: Karaj | collected 2018-10 | reverse complement strand
TTGCCGCACACGTCGGAGGCCGTGACCGTGATCGTCCATACGCCCGCGCCCAGTCCCGAGATCTCGGCGGTGTCCTCTCCGGCCGGGTCAAGGACCGTCTCCCAAAGCTGCCCTCCGTCGGAAATCAGGGACACGCGTATATCCCGGAGGGTCCCGTTGTCGGCGGCGGAGCAGAGCAGCGAGAATCCGTCCTCTGCGATATCGAAGACGGTCAGCCGGCGAAGCGACGGCGGCGTCATGTCCACGAACACCGCCTCCGGGGAGAGGATCTCGCTCTCGTTGCCCGCGGCGTCCAGCGCCGAGGCGCGGATCTCATACAGGCCTTCCTTCCAGATATCCACATCCACCTCGCCCTCGCCGGAGGCAAAGGCGTTGTAATACCGCACGGTACCGGAGCCCTCGCCCTCGAGGAGGGTCTCCACCCGGTAAGCGCTGAGGCGGGTGTCGTCCGTGCCGGCCAGACGGAGCCGGAAGCCCGAGGAGCTCAGGGCGGTCACCACGGCGGCGTCCAGCCTCGGAGCGGAGGCGTCCGGGGTGTTCTCCCCGGTCTTCATCAGCAGCGACATCGTGCCCGGCCCGCAGATGCCGTCGGCTTCCAGCCCCACAGAGCTCTGAAACGCGCGTACGGCCTCCTCGGTGCGGCTGCAGTAGTATCCGGTGATGTACCGCTCGCCGAGCAGGCCCTTCTGGCACAGTCTCAGCTGCAGGGCAGCCACGCCGGCTCCGACATAGATGCCCCAGCCGCCGTCCATGTTCCAGCCCTTCAGGGCGGGGTTGTAATACATTCCGTACACGACCTCAAACCCCTCAAGGAAGGCGTGGTCGTAATTGCCCAGTCCCAAAGCGGGCGTGTCGCTGGTGATGTGCCAGGTCTCGCCGCGGGAGGCTTCGGAGGGCTGGAGAGGCTTGTAGATCCCGTAGTCCTCCATGCGGTACGTCACTCCGTTATGGGTGAAGGCGGTGTCGAAGGTGCCGCCGATCCAGTAGTTGCTCACGTCCAGCGCGGTGCCGGAGTTGTGGGAGCTGCAGCCCGGACGGGCATAATATCCGCTGACCCAGCCGTTGTCCCACAGGCGCAGGGCCGCGCGGTAAAAAACGCTCACATCCATGGCGGGGATGTCGTACGCGCTCAGATCGATGCAGTATGCGTCCGGCCAGCCCTGCGCCTGCTCGGCTGTCCACCAGAACTTCACCACGTTGCGCCCGTTCCAGCTCATATAGTTGCGGTAGGGGCCGGTGTTTATGTTCGCGTCGTGCAGGCCCAGCGTCTCCTGATAGCAGGCGGGACGGAACGCCGTGTTGATCACAAGCTTCTCCCCGGCGTGTCCCGTGTCCCGCGCGAGCGTGGCCAGCCCTATGATCAGCCGGGGATCCGTGCCGGAGAGAAGCTCTCGTTTCGCTTCTTCCAGCTGGGTGACCGGGTCAAGCCCGAATTTGCCGCACCAGTTGTTGGCGGCGTGGTCGAAGTCGAAATATGTCAGGGCCTCCTCGTAGGAGAGAAAATCGATGGCGGGACCTGAATCCTCTGCCCGGACAGGGAGTGCGCCCGCGCCGAACAGCAGCGCCGCCGTACACAGCGCCGCCAGAGCCTTTCGCATCGGTCCGAACATCGGCATCCCTCCCTTCGTCGGCACAAGCTCCATATCACTCGCTTCGTCGCAGGCTCCAAAGCCCGTCCATTCCGCTGTGCCTCCTCTCCCATGCCGAACCGCTCCGCTTATGTTCGTCATGGGTCCTCATTTAAATGATCAGCAGAGCTTCTCCATTTCGTCAATGAGCTCGCCGAAGAGCCGCAGCGCGTCGTTGACCGGAGCGGGGGAGCCCATATCCACTCCCGCGATCTTCAGCAGGCCGATCGGATCGGTGCTGGATCCGGAGGAGAGGAACTTTTTGTAGTCCCGAACGGCGCTCTCGCCCTCGGAGAGGATGCGGTCGGCTATGGCGACGGCGGCGGAGAAACCGGTGGCGTACTGGAACACATAGTAGTTGTAGAAGAAATGGGGGATACGCGCCCACTCAAGGGCGATCCGGTCGTCGGAGATCATGTCCGGGCCGAAATACAGCCTGTTGAGCTCCAGGTATTTCTCGCACAGGATGTCGGCGGTCAGCGCCTCGCCCGCCTCGGACATGCGGCCCATCTCGCGCTCGAATTCGGCGAACATGGTCTGGCGGTACAGCGTACCCTTGAACTGATCCAGAAAATGATTGATCAGGTAGGCCCGCTGCTTTTTATCGGAGGTCTTTCCCAGAAGATGACGCATCAGGAGCACCTCGTTGCAGGTGGAAGCCACCTCGGCAACAAAGATCACGTAATCGGAGGTGCACACGGGCTGGTATCGGCAGCTGTGCCAGCTGTGCAGGGCATGGCCCATTTCATGAGCCAGGGTAAACATGGTGTCGAGATTGTCCTTGTGGTTGAGCAGCACGTAGGGATGCGGGCGGGCGGCCCCGGAGGAATAGGCTCCGGAGCGCTTGCCCGCGTTTTCGTACACATCGATCCAGCGGTTGTCAAAACCCTCGCGCAGCAGATCCGTGTAGTCTTTGCCCAGCACGGAGAGGGCCTCCAGCACGGTGGCCTTTGCCTCTTCGTAGGTGATCTCCTCGGCCGCGTCGGCCACGATGGGGGTATACACGTCGTACATGTGAAGCTCGCCGACGCCCAGCAGCCGTTTGCGCAGCGAGACATACCGGTACATTTTGTCCATGTTGCCGTGGACCGCGTCGATCAGATTGTCGTACACGGCCTCGGGGACCTCGGTGGCGTCCAGCGCGGCCGCGCGTGTGGAGGGATAGCGGCGGGCGTCGGCAAAGAAGCGCAGCTGCTTGAACTGGGCGTCCAGCGCGGCGGCAGCCGTGTTTCTGAACTCGCCGATCCGATCATAATAGGTTTCAAATACCTTTTTGCGGAAAGCGGCGTCCGGGCTTTCCAGCAGGACCGTGAAGGTGCCGTTGGTGAGAGGGTGCTCCCGACCTGCGGAGTCGGCAACGGGAGGGAACGTCAAATCCGCGTTGCGGAAAACTCCCGCGATGGTGTCCGGCGCGTCGGCCATCTCTCCGGCGGCCGCCAGAAGCCTCTCCTCCTCAGGTGAGAGGATGTGTTCCCTGCGCCGGCGGATCCGGTACAGGCTGCGGCGGTAGACCTCCAGCTCGGGGACCTCGGCATAAAAACGGTCGAGAGTTTCGTCGGGGATAGCCATGATCTCGGGCACGGCGAAAGAGGCCGCACTCTGCAGGGCGACGGCCGCGCCCATGGCCTTCCCGCGCAGATCCTGGCCCAGGGAATCCCCCACGTCGGTATCGGCATAGCAGGAGGCATATCCGTAGAGCTTTTCCACGCGCACTCCCGTTTCGTCCTCCGCGCGAAGCCAGCGGAGAAGATCTTCTCCGCTGCGGCCCAGAGTCCCCTTATACTGCGGGATCTCGGCGCTCAGGGCTTTCAGGGACTCGTACTCCGCCGTCCAGGCGGAGACGGAAGGGAAAAGGTCCTCCAGGTTCCAGGTGAATTCCTCCGGAACATCTTTCCGGGAAGCATAGCTTACGGCCATGAAATGTGTCCTCCTTCGGCGCCGGACGCCCTGTCGGGCGCGGCGGCGCGGATGTTGTAAATTAATGTAAGTATACCACGCAAGTGGGGCCGCTACAACAGCAAAAAACAGCCCTGCGAACACCGGACTGCCGTCATTTTTGCGGAAGATAACCCAAAAAGCGTTACGTCAACTATGCAGAATCACAAAAAAAGACCCGGTATTTATATGAGTTACGTCTAATTGACATTCCGCGGGAATGAATCTAAAATACAATCGAAAACGTTTTAGAGAACAGTCGTCGCTGGAAACGGGGAGGGAGCGCTGTGGTTACCATACGGCAGATCGCCGAGCAGTGCGGAGTGTCCGTCTCCACCGTGAGCAAAGCGCTCAACGACGCCTGGGACGTCAGCGGCGATACCGCCGCGAGGATCCGCGCCGTGGCCGAAGAGATGGGATACACCCCCAACGCCGCGGCGCGAGCGCTGAAAACCCGGCGCAGCTACAGCCTGGGGATATTCTATTCCGCCGGCAGGGCTCAGGGCCTGACGCACGAGTTCTTCGCCCGCATCCTCAACAGCTTCAAGGAGCGTTCCGAGGACCTGGGCTTCGATATTTTCTTTATCGGCGGAAAGCTGGGGCGGAGAACGCTGGGACTGGGAGAGCACGCCCGCTACCGCAACTGCGACGGGGTGCTCATCATCGTGGGCACCGACGAGGAGGCGGCGGCCGCCTCGGAGGTGGCCGAGATCGGCATCCCCACCGTGTGCATCGATTTCGGCGTGGAAAAATGCAGCTGCGTGGGCTCGGACAATATCCGCGGCATGCGGGAGCTCACCGAGCATGTGATCTCCATGGGTCACCGCCGCATAGCGTATGTCTACGGAGACGACAGCTATGTCACCCGCACACGGATCCGCAGCTTTCTGGATACCTGCCGGGAACACGGGCTGGATGTCCCCCCCGAATACCTGGTGTCGGGACGCTACCACGACACGGCCGGGGCCCAGGCGGCCACCCGCACGCTTCTGGAGCTTCGCGTGCCGCCCACCTGCATCCTCTATCCCGACGATTTTTCCTGCGTGGGCGGATACAACGAACTGGTCCGCAGAGGGCTCTTCGGAAAAATCAGCATGGCCGGATATGACGGCATCTCCGTATGTCAGGCCTTTTCGCCGAAGCTGACCACGCTGCGCCAGGACGCCGAGACAATGGGCGCCGCCGCGGCCGAGGAGCTTTCGCGGCTGATCTCCGCCGACGACCGGCGCTCCCCAAAGCGGATCCTGGTCCCGGGAGAGCTGATCACGGGCGAGACCGTGCGCGGGATATAACGTAAGTAAACGGCGAAAGCCGTTTGCTATAAAAAGGAAGCTAATATTTTTAGGAGGTAATCGCATGAAAACACGCAAAACACTGGCGCTGCTGCTGTCTGTCGTGATGCTCGTCGGCCTGCTGGCCGCCATCGGGCCCGCGGCCGCCGCGGCGGACGACCTGCCCCGCAACGAGACCCTGTACTTCGGCGGTCAGCAGTGGGGCCCCATCAACGGCTGGAACCCCCTGAGCCCCAACATGAACAACTCCATGGCCAGCGCCGCGGCGCCCCGTGGATCCCGCACCATCATGTTTGAGACGCTCTACATGTTCAACATTCTCGACGGCAAGCTTTATCCCCTGCTGGCCGACGGCGACTACGTGTGGAACGATGATCTGACCGAGATGACCGTCGCCATCAAGCCCGCGGCCAAGTGGAACGACGGCACCCCCGTCACCGCCGAGGACGTGGCCGCCACTTGGGAAGCCGGTCTGGCCACCCAGAACACCACCGCCACCGGTTATGCTCCTTACATTGCCTCCGTGGAGGCCGTGGACGGCAAGGTCGTCATCAAGACCACCCTCACCGATGACGGCAAGCCCACCAACCCCCTGCAGGTGCTGAACTTCCTGTGCGGCGTGTACATCGTGCAGAAGGACTGGGCGGAAGCGCTGTGCGCCAAGCACAACGACGATCAGACCGCGATCCGCACCGATCCCACGCCTGACGTCGTGTACTCCGGCCCCTATGGCCCCTACTTCGCCAATGACCAGCTGGTTGCCTTCGTGCGCAACGACAGCTACTGGGGCCAGGATGCCTCCATGTGGGGCAAGCTGCCCGCTCCCAAGTATATGGCTCACACCATCTACAAGGACAACGACGCTACCCTGGTTGCCTTCCAGGCTGGCCAGATCGACGTGAACCAGCAGTTCATCGCCAATGTGCAGAAGCTGTGGGAAGAACAGGGCCTGCCCATTGCCACCTACTCTGACGAACCCCCGTATGGCATCTGCGCCACCATGCCCACCGCCTGGTACAACATGGACATCCCCGTGATGCAGGTGAAGGAACTGCGCAAAGCCATCGCCATGGCCGTGGACTATGACAACATCATCGAAAACGCCATGACCAACCAGAGCCCCTCCTTCGCGGATGTGCCGCGTTCCCTGATGAACCCCACCGAAGGTGAACAGGCCCTGTATGATCATGACGCTGTGAAGGATCTGCAGTGGGTCGGCAAGGACATCGAAGGCGCCAAGGCGCTGCTGGACGAAGCCGGCATCGTGGACGCTGACGGAGACGGCTGGCGTGAATTCAACGGCGAGAAGATCAGCCTGAACGCGTGCTGCCCCGACGGCTGGACCGACTGGCAGGCTTCCATGGAAATCGTTGCCGCCGCCGGTAAGGACATCGGCATCGACATCAGCCCCAGCTATCCCACCTGGGATGTGTACCAGACCATCTTCACCAAGGCTTCCCAGACCGATTACGCGATCTTCATGTGGAGCCCGGCGGGCGCTACCCCGTCCTCTCCCTGGGCCCGCGTACGCGGCTTCATGAGCTCTGAGTTCCTCGGCATGGACAACAACTGGTCCGGCAACTGGGGTCACTACAAGAATGACCGCGCTGATGAAATCATCGCCGCGATCCCGCTGACCACCGATGAAGCCGAACTGAAGGCGCTGTACACCGAGATCACCCAGATCTACCTGGATGAAGTGCCCAGCTTCTCCCTGATGTATCGTCCCGAGCAGTTCCACGCCGTGAACGAAAGCGTGTGGACCGGCTATCCGGAAAAGGATGACGGAAACAACATCCCGCCGTCCAACCTGACGGATGGTTATGGTATCGCTGCTCTGTACAATCTGGAGCTTGTAGGCGAATAATCACCTTGTAAACAGCGGCCATGATCTGCCCGAAGGCGGGTCATGGCCGCTTTTCAGTCGAAGGGAGACAGAGCATCATGACCAAAGGCATGCGGAAATACTTCAAAAAGAAGATTTTCTGGTTTGTCATCACACTGGTTGCTGCCGTCATCCTGAATTTCATTCTTCCGCGGCTGATGCCCGGTGATCCTGTGAACGCCATCGTCGGAAAGAATGTCAGCCCCGGGGCGACCCCGGAGCAGATTCAGGAACAGATCGCATTCTACAAGCACCAGTTCGGACTGGATAAAAACATTTTCGGACAATTCTGGGATTTTATCAAAAATGCCGTCAGCGGTACGTTCGGCGTCAGCTACAACCAGTACCCCCGCCTGGTATCCGATATTATCGGATCCGGTATCTGGTGGACGGTGGCACTGCAGCTGCCTGCCATCCTGGTCGGCTGGCTGCTGGGCAACCTGCTGGGCGCCCTGGCGGCCTACAAACGCAGCTTCTGGGATAAGGCACTGATGCCGGTCAGCCTGTTCTTCAGCGCGATTCCGGCTTTCGGCGCCGCGGTGATCCTGCTGGTTATTTTTGCGGTAACCCTCGGGGTGGCTCCGGTCAACGGAGCGTATGACCCGGGTATGATCCCCGGCTTCAACTGGAAATTCATCTCCTCCGTGATCGCCCATTACCAGCTGCCGTTCTGGTCCATCGTGCTGATTTCCATCGGCGGCCAGGCGGTCGGCATGCGGTCCATGTCCATTTACGAACTGAACGCGGACTACGTGAAGTATGCCCGCTTCCTGGGCGTCAAGGACAAGAAGATCGTCCGCTACGTGTTCCGGAACGCCATGCTGCCGCAGGTGACCGGCCTGGCGATGTCCATCGGCTCCATGGTCGGCGGCGCGCTGGTTGCGGAAACGATCTTCAGCTATCCCGGCCTGGGCATGTCCATGTACGCGGCGATCAACTCGTCGGACTATCCTGTCATTTCCGCCTGTACCCTGATCATCACGATCATGGTCCTGCTGGCGTCCTTCCTGTTGGATATTATCTATGCATTCATTGACCCGCGGGTCAAGGCTGCACAGTTTGATTAAGGAGGTGGACGGACGATGAAAAATACACTTAGAAATGTCTTCCATTCTCCCCGGTTCCTGGTGGGATTCATCATTTTCATGATCATCCTGCTGACGACGCTGATCTACCCCTATGTGATCTCACGGGACCCCCTGGTTTCCCTGGGAAAGGGATTCCTTGAGCCGGGTACCTATGTTTCCGTGTACGACGCGAACAACGCCGGAACCTACCGGGTGACGCTTCCCGAAGCACAGATCAACCGGCTGGAAAGCGCGCTTTCCATCGAAGATCGGGAAACGATGATCGCATACCTGAAGGCAAAGGGAGACGACGTCTCCATGCTCGATACGAGCAACGAGAAACTGGACGACCTGCTGGCCGCCTGGAAAAACGGTTATGACGAGGCGGACGCGAAGAAAAGCAAATATGAGGGCTTCTCCACCCAGGCGAAGCGCAACGCACTGCGCCGCCTGAACACCCGTGTCAGCAGCGACAAAAGCAGCGCGGCCATGACGGTGACCAAAGGCGACGGCGACAGCGCGGTGACCGAGAAAATCGACGACATCTCCTATGTCAAGGTGGATGAGGTCGCCAACGTTGCGACGCTGCCCCTGGGCACGGACAACTTCGGCCGTGACACGCTGACGGAACTGGTCCACGCGACCGGCGTATCACTGATCATCGGCCTGATGGCCGGTACCATCGCGACGCTGCTGGGCCTGCTGGTCGGCCTGCTGGCCGGATATGTGGGCGGCATCCTGGACGATATCCTGATGTTCATCGCGAATATTTTCACGGTCATCCCGGGCTTCGTCCTCCTGATCCTTATCTACTACTCCCTGGGACCGGAGGCACGCGGAATTACCACGTGTGCGGTGGTCATCGGTATCACCAGCTGGGTCTGGACGGCACGTTCCGTGCGCTCCCAGGTCATTTCCCTGCGGAACCGGGACCACGTGAACCTTTCCAAGCTGAGCGGCCACAGCCTCTTCCGGATCATCCTGACGGATATCCTGCCCTACATCGCCAGCTATGTGGTGATGGCTTTCATCCTGCAGGTTTCCAGCGGCATCCTGGCGGAAGCGCAGCTGTCCCTGCTGGGCCTCGGACCGAAGACCACCACGACCCCGACCCTGGGCCTGATGATGAACTGGGCGAAACTGTTCGGCGCGTATACCTCCAGCAATGCCTGGTGGGCCTACTTCCCGGTCATCCTGGTGATCGCGCTGATCTCCTTCTCCCTGAACCTGATGAACACCGGTCTCGACCAGGTATTCAATCCGACCCTGCGTGACTGAGGAGGAAAAGCAAAATGGCGAAGAAAATTCTTGAGGTCCATGAGCTGACCACCAAATACATCACACGCCAGGGCGAGGATGTATACTCCGTGGACCATGTGTCCCTGGATATTGAAGAGGGCAAGAGCCTGGGCATCGCCGGCGAATCCGGCTGCGGCAAATCCACCCTGGCGCTGAGCCTGATGGGTTACTATTTCGCCCCGCTGCATTACCAGAGCGGCGAGATCATCATCGACGGGAAAAACATTTCCGGCATGGATCCGGACGTGGTGCGCAAAACCGTGCTGGGCACGGAAGTCGCCTACATTCCGCAGGCGGCCATGAACGCCATGAACCCCACCCGGAAAGTCGGGAAGTTCATCGAGGACGTGATCCGCGCCCATGAACTGCCCATGGACAAGAAACAGATCCGCGCGATGGCGGAGGAACGCTTCGCGAAGCTGGGCCTGCCGGTGGACGCGCTGGACAAACACAGCGTGGAACTGTCCGGCGGTATGCGGCAGCGGGTGGTCATTGCCATTGCGGTAGCCTGCCGGCCGCAGATCCTGATCTGCGATGAGCCGACCACCGCTCTGGATGTGACCATTCAGGCACAGATCCTTGAGCTTATGGATGAGCTGAAGAAAAAGCTGGGGATGGGGATAATCCTTATCACCCATGACCTGGGTGTCGTGGCCTCGATGTGTGATAATGTGGCGGTAATGTATGCGGGGGAGATAGTAGAGTATGGAAGCGTTGATGATATCTTCTACAACCCTCAGCATGAATATACCAGGGGACTGCTCAATTCCATCCCGAAGTTCCAGGAAAAGGAATATTCGAAGCTGGTTCCCATAGAGGGCCAGCCCGTGGATCTTCTCAATCCTCCAAAGGGCTGTCCGTTTGCTCCGAGATGCAGATCCTGCATGAAGATATGCATGCGGGAAAAGCCTGAAAGGACCGGGTTTTCCGGGTATCATTATGCACGGTGCTTTCTGCATGCAAAAAAGGCTTTTGAGGAAAAGAAGGAGGGATAGCATTGGCAGAGGATAAGGTGTTGCTTGAGGTCACACATCTTAAGCAGTATTTCCCGATATTGGGATCCAAACAGGTTGTTAAGGCTGTTGATGACGTAAGCTTCTTCATTAAGAAGGGTGAAACCTTCGGCCTTGTAGGCGAATCGGGCTGCGGAAAGACTACAACAGGGCGCTCGATCCTGAGGCTGACAGAGCCCACAGGGGGCAGGATCGTCTACGACGGGGATACGATATTTGACAGTGATTCA
>JAEEGK010031898.1_pt1 | contig 10349 bp, 6 predicted proteins | sample 8958771 | NCBI WGS metagenome assembly JAEEGK01 (sample SAMN16246547, study PRJNA631951) | gut metagenome | biome: gut microbiome; feature: rumen; material: SC-attached | host: Bos | place: Iran: Karaj | collected 2018-10 | reverse complement strand
CTAGCAGAACTGGAAGTCGGAAAACACCTCTTTTGGCGGGACGTAAGCCATGGTTCTCAGCAGGAACGAGTTTCCGATGAACAAGGCCGAAGGCTTCACCGTGGTGGAGTCGCTGGTCAGCCAATAGTCGCTTTCCTTATAGTCAAACTTGGGGTTGAACTTGATAGGTCGCAACAGGTTGAGCTCGCCTTCGAGGTCGCGGTTTTGGTCGTCGCCGATGCGGCAGGTGTTGTGCCATTCGTTGCCGTATTCGATTTTTGTCATACGGATGTCCCTTTGTCGTTCCATGAAACGCAGTAACGAGTCGGTGGCATACACACAAGAAAAGTTCCAATGGTCGCCCGTGGGTGGAAACAGGTAGAACGAGCAGGTGTCCTTCATCAGCAGGAAATAATCGTTCATGTCAAAGCAGGGCATACCTGTCTCGGCAAAGCGTTTGATAAAATAATTCCTCGCGTTGAGCGAATTGGTGTCGTGCTCGCGTCGCGGCAGGTATTCAGGGTAGACGATGCTCTTGCTCGGCGCGATAAAAGTCATTAAAGTGACGCCATACTCGTCCAAGATGCCTCTTACCTTGTTCATCAGGCGCACCTCCTGCTCATAGCCTTTTCTTGCAGCCTCGGCATCAGGATACCAATTGTACATCTCGGTGCCGTAATAGTCTTTGATGTTGTGGTCGTAGTAAAGCCATCTTTCCTTGCCTGAATAGATGTAGCTTACATATTCCTTGCCATAGAAGTCCCAACAATATTGGTGATAGAACCTGATGATAGGCTCTCGGAAACCGTATTTATTGGTGATGTATTTCTCGAGTTTCTGTTGAAAATAACCGCTTTTGTACCATTCCCAGCGGAACTTCGGCTGGTCTGGCTCCAAGAAATATCCCATCAGTTCCTTGGTCTTGAATGGCTTGAAGTGTTCTTGTATCATGAACGAGAACAGGAAGACCATCAGAATCCCGAACAAGACGATGTATAATATGTTGCTTTTCCCTTTTCTCATGGATTCAGTGGTTCATAGTCCTTAGTTCTTTCCGTTTTTCCAATACGTAGATGCCGTTTTGCCGCAGGTTCTCCTCTACGGTCACCCCCAACTCCTTGGCTTGTTCTTCAACCGCTTTCATCCAGGCTTCGTCTTCCTTGATCATCTGGATGGCGGCGCGCAGGTTGGCGCCCTCGCTGATCTCACCGTTTTGGAACAGGTTTTGGGCTGTTTGTAGGAATCCGAACATGTATTTGTAGTACATGGGGCCCGTGAAGATCGGCATCACGATGTCGGCGTCTTCCAATACCTCGTAGGCGTCGATCAACTGGTCGAGCTGTTTCCATCTGTGTCGGGAGTTCGACGAATGCACCTCGCGGTTGTAAACCCAAGCCTCCCAGCTGTTGAAGGCGTCCACAAAGGCTGAGCTGCGGAGTCGGGTAAAATAGCTGTCACCTACGACGAGCAGATCGGGCTTGTCGGTTCCCACGGTGTCGGTCAGTTCGAAAACTGGCAGTGGGATGGCGGGCTTGTTCAACGGGAGCAGCAGGTTCATCAAAGCCTCCAGCTCGCCATCTATCGGTGAGTAATCGGAACTGATGTTGTCGTCGACATAGCGGATTGTCGGTAGCTTGTAGTCGGTGATTTCGGCCAGTTTTCTTAGCAGGGAGTCGGCCACGAAGGGGATGGTGGCTTCCGCCCAATGGGTGCCCGTGCGAGGATACAAAGGGTAGGGGAAGGTGTCCCTGACGGCTTGAAAATAGTGATAAAAGTCAATGTGGGGGATGTTGTTTTCCTTAAACAACTGGATATAATACTCTTCAAGCGAAAACTCAGAAAGATGTTTCCTGTAATAGGACGGCAGCTTGTCGGGGTAGACTGCGGGTTTGGTGGGTGCGAAGACAAAGAGGAAGTCCTTGCCGTGCCGATGCAACGTGTCAATCAACCTCAAGGTTTCCTCCACGTTCTTTTGGGCTTCGGCTTTGGCGGCTTCCACGTCGGCGAAATACTGCTTTAAGGTCACCCCTGTGGCGTCATCCAGATACATCTTCAGGAAAAGCTCCTGGTCGGCGCCTACCACGATATTGTCATTGTTGATCTTGCGGAAACAGGAATAGGTAAACTGGTTGTAGGCCCTGATGAAGAACTCGCGGAAACCGAAATGGTCGCCGATATATCGTTCGAGGTTGTTTTGGTAATTGCCGGAGGCGATGTTGGCTAAGGTGAGCTCAGGCTTTTCCGCGACGTCGGCGAACCCCTGTAAAGGCTTCATCTCGAAAGGCTTCAAATGCTCTTGCACCATCACAAGGGTGAAACTTGTCAGGGTGAGCAGGCATAATATGAGGCAAATCCATTTTTTCATTAGAACCTGAAGTAGATGAACGGGCTAAAGCCGCTGGCGTTCAACGCACCGAGACAGAAAATAAAACCTAAGATACTGATAATGAATGCAATAATATGTTGCCACTGGTTATATTCGGTGAAATATACCTTGTCTTGTACCTTCAAACCGAACTTCGACAGGGTGAAGAACGAGAAGAAGGCGGCCACGAGCATGGTGACGTAGAGGTGTGGGTTGTCGCCGAAATGGAAAGGAGCGAATTCGAAGGCGAACAAACGTTTGAGGAAGAGCCACGAGAGGTCGATGCGCTCGATGCGGAAGAAGCAGCGAGTGAGCACGATGATGAGGAAGGTGAAAAACACACTGGGGATTTTGCCCAACCGTTCGTTGAACTTCTTCAGGAACAGCTTGTCGGCACAGATGAAGATGCCTTGCAACGCGCCATAAACCACGAAGTTCCATGCCGCGCCATGCCATAGGCCTGAGACGAGGAAGCAGAACCACAGGTTGAAGTATTTGCGTGCTTCGGTCTTCACCCTGCTGCCACCCAAGGGGAAATAGAGGTAGTTTTTGATAAACACGCTGAAGGTCTGGTGCCAACGCCTCCAGAACTCAGAGATGGTAGTGGAGACGTAGGGGTTGTCGAAGTTCTCGGGGAACTTGAAGCCCATCATCCGGCCCAAACCGATGGCCATGTCGGAATAACCGGCAAAGTCGAAGTAGATCTGGAAAGTGAAGGCAAAGATGGTGATCCATGCGGTAGTGGAGTCCAAAACCGCGATTCTGCTAGCGATGTCGGTGAGCTGTGCCGAGCTCAACACGTCGTAGTTCGACGGCCCCAACACCTGGTCCACTTGGAACCCGATGACATCGGCGATAAGGACTTTCTTGGCCAGACCGATGACAAAACGATAGAAGCCGTGCAAACGGTCGGTGTATAGCGACTCGCGGTTGCGGATCTGGTCGGCGATGTCGCAATAGCGGACGATGGGACCGGCAATCAGCTGGGGGAACATGACGATGTAGAGCATGTAGTCGCTCAACCTGTCCATCGGTTCGTTCACCTTTCGGTAGGTGTCCAAAGTATAGGTGACACTCTGGAAAGAGAAGAAGGAGATGCCTATGGGGAGCAAAATCTTGGTCCACGTGAGGCTCTTGAAGCCCATCCACCCAAGCACGGCATTGAGGTTGTTCATCGTGAAGTTGCCGTATTTGAAGTAGAACAGCAAACCGATGCTGATGGCAATAGAGATGCCGCAGAGCAGTTTTTTCAAGCTGGGTTTCTCCATTTTGTTCATCCAACGTACCAGGTAGAAGTTGGCAATGGTGGAGACGATGAGCTGGATGATGAACTCCGGTGCGCCGTAGGCGTAGAACAGGAGCGAGGCAAGCAGCAGGAAATAATTGCGGGTCTTTCTGGGAAGAAGGAAATACACCAGGAAAAACACCGGCATGAAGTAAAGAAGGAAAACGTTGCTGCTGAATACCATCGTGTTGTTGTTGAGGGTGCAAAGATAAGGCTTTATTTGAAAAAAAAGATGTATTTTTGTGGCCTAATGAAAAAAGAATACGCCTAGTGAAAGACAAACTGAAATCGGCAATAAACCAATGGATTCGGTTGAACCTTGTGCTGTTGGTCTGCATGGTTATGGTTCGGCCTTTGTTTTTCTTGGAGGTTTTTCATAGGATAGGCTTGGAGCCAAGGCAACTGTTTACCGTGCTCTCAGGATCGCTTTTTGATCTGCTGCTGGTGTGTCGGATCGTGGCCTTCGGGCTGGTTCCCTTCGTGTTGCTTCATGTGTTCTTTCCAAAGACCACCCGTGGCATCTACATCGGGCTGATCATGCTGTATGCGGTGGTGTCGGCGCTGCTTGCGGAGTACTTCTGCAATCTGACCATGCCGCTGGATCATGTGATCTTGGTCTATACTCCCGAAGAATTGAAAGAGACGGTCTTCTCTTCGTCAACCTCCATCTCGGCGGCCCAAGTGTTGTGGTTTCTGGTGATGGTGGCCGTCCCGGCTGTCATTGTTCTCATAGGCGAAAAGTTAAGGGAGAAGAGTGAGAAACGCTTCGTTTTCCATTGCGTGGTCTTGGCGCTCTTTGTGTTGGCCGCAGTACTGGTTCCTTTTAAACGCATGGTTCGTGACGAGAAGATGTATGCCGACCATAACGGTTTTTGCCTTGCCGTCAACCAGCCATCATACGCTTTCATCAAGATCAACGACTACCTGAAGTATGAGGGAGGGAGAAGGGAAGAAGAGGACTATCAGCTTACGACGGAACAACTTGCAGCCTATCAGGCTTGTCATCCCGAATTTGAATACGACCATCCGGGCTTTCCCATCTACAGGAAGGCGACCGACCCCGATGTGTTGGGACCGTTTTTCAACGAGACCTCAGACGACCTTCCTCCCAACTTGGTGTTTATCATCATTGAGGGTTTTGGCAGACATCTGACAGGGGTTACGTCCCCGGGGATTTCATTCACCCCGTTTATCGACAGTCTGGCAACGGAAGGCCTGTTCTGGCCCAACTGCTTCTCCACCTCGGTGCGTACCTTCGGCGTGCTTCCTTCGGTGTTCGCCTCTGCTCCTGCGGGCCGTTTTGGGTTTGCGGCCCACATGCCCATGCCAAGGCACCATTCGCTGTTGCTCGACCTTGAAAGAAATGGATACTCCGTCTCGTTTTTCTATGGCGGCGACCCGGCTTTCGACCATTATGGCGATTTCATGAAACTCAACCACGTGGGCGACCTGGCGGTTCCTACGCTGGTCGTTGAAGACAGCACCAAATACAATCTGCTGAAAGAAAACAACCGCTGGGGCTATGACGACGACCAACTGTTCGAATTTGCCATCAATCACAAGAGGGAGAAGCCCGACACGAGACCCCATGCCGACATCTATCTGACGCTGTCAACCCACGAGCCTTTTGTGGTGGATGATATCGAAAAATACGAAAATCAGGTCAAGGAGATGGTGGAAAGCATGCCGGATCTCGACAGGAGGGAGCGTAACAACGTGCTGAACAACCTCAATATCTATGGGGTTTATCTGTATGTGGACGAAAGTGTGCGCCATCTGATGGAAGACTATGCGTCGCGACCAGAGTTTGCCAATACCGTGTTTGTGATCACCGGCGACCACAGGATGGCCATGGTCCCCTCGGGCATCGAGCTCCGCACCTGTAACGTGCCCCTTGTGGTATATTCCCCGCTGTTGAAACGCACCAAAACGATGAAAGCAGTGGTCTCCCACCTCGACATCACCCCCTCGCTCAACGCCTTCCTCAACGCAAATTACGATTATGCCATCGACGACCATTGCCATTGGCTGGGTACTTCGTTCGACACCATCTCGGAGTTTCGCAACACTCGTAAACTGAGTTTTATGCGCAACAACCGCGATGTGCTCGATTATTACAGCGGCGACTATTTCCTCAACGACAAAAGGCTGATGATGCCGGGACCCGACCTTAATTGGAACCCTGTTGAAGACGAGGCGCTGATACAGTACTATCAGACGGAATTGGGTTGCTTTGAGGCTGTGAGTCGTTTTGTGGTTCAGCATGATGTGTTAATGCCATAAAACGCTCCGAGCGTGCCGTTGGAACGCTGTCCTTCAGCGCTGGAACAAACCTGTTGGGACTTTTCAAGATACCGTTTCTTGCCTCTATGATGATGGCTGTGTCGATAGGGATTTCGTATTGCTCGGTCCTTTGGATGATGGAATTCACCCACACGGGGTTGGCCTTGATGGCTTTGGTGAGCTCCTGTTGGGCCTCGTCGAGTTCGTCTTTGTCGCAACAAAGGTCCAACAGCACTTTTTGTGAGAAGCCTTGGCTCATTTTGTAGAGTTGCGAGGGGCTGTAGGCAATCATCACAAAATCGGCGTCAAGCACTTCCTTCATCACGTCCAGGTCGTCGACAAGGCTGTGTCCCTCGTCGAAATAGACGGTGTTGAAATAATACCAATATTTGAAGTCGCCCATGACCTTGCCAAAAGGCGTGGCGTTCAAGAGATTCCAGTAGTAGGAGTCGCCGATGGTGATGAGGGTGGGCCGAGCGGCGGTGCTGTCGTCGAGGATGGTGTAGGGAGCGTAGTAGTTGGGTGCTTTGGGAAGGGGCCTGATCAGGTTCATGAGCTGTTCCAGGTCATCGTCGGGCTCCACGGTGCGCTCGGTGCGCTCTCCGATGGTGAAGTGCTCCATCTTGATGTCGCCCAGCCACTCCATATAGCGGATGAGGCTGTCGGCCACATGCATGGCGGCATAGTTGCTCCAATGGGTGCCGGTCTGGGGGTACAGCGGGTAGTCGACGGTGTCTTTGATATTTAGGAACCACTGTCCGATGTCGATGTGGTTAACGCCTAGTTCTTTGAAGCGTTCGGCATAGAAATCCCTCACGGAGAAAGGCTTACTGCCTGGGAAATCGTCGGTGACGGGAATGTGTTCTGGGTAAACCTGTTCTTTGCCAGGTAGCAGCAGTACGAAGAGGTGGGTGTTCTGGGACTCCAGTATCTGTTGTATCTGTTTGAGCCTCAAGGCTTCTTCCCCGAAATTGCGTATCATGGCCGCTGAGTCGCTCGCCGGAAAACGTCCCCGGTAAAACTCCTCCACACAGGTGCCTTCGTAAATCCAGCCGTCGTCGCTGATATAGTTCCTTTTGTTGCCCAGGGAATTGGATTGCTTGAAGAGGTCCCAACGGTATTGGTTGTAGATTCGGGTAAGGGGCTCCCTCAGTCCGTAATGCAACCTTAGATAGGTCTCACACCACTGTTGAAGGCTGTTGTCGGTGATGCTATTGAGTTCCACCGGTGGCTTGGGCTTCTCGGAAACGACGCCTGACAGCTTCCTGAAATCGAACAGCCGCAGGTGCTCCTGTGCCATGGGAAGGAAGAGCAGAATGAGGGTGAGGGCGATCAGTATGTGTTTCGCGTTGCGTTTCATATTTGAGTATGCAAAGTTATTATTTTTTTATCTTTGCATCCATGAAAACCACGAAAATAGAGTTACTGTCGCCAGCCAAGAACCTCGAGGTTGGACTGGCGGCCATCAACCACGGAGCCGATGCCGTGTATATCGGGGGACCTGCCTTCGGGGCGCGCGAGAAAGCGGGTAACAGCATCGAGGATATCGAGAAACTGTGTGATCACGCACATCTGTTCGGCGCCAAGGTGTACGTCACCCTGAACACCCTGCTCAATGAAAACGAGTTGGAACCTGCCCGACAGCTGGCTTGGGACTGCTGGAATGCGGGAGTGGATGCCCTGATTGTGCAGGACCTGAACCTTTTGAACCTCGACTTGCCGCCCATTCCCTTGCACGCCAGCACCCAATGCGACAATCTTACCTTGGAACGGGTACAAGAGCTTGAAAGTCTTGGCTTTGAGCAGGTGGTGTTAGGGCGCGAGCTTACCATCGACCAAATACGTGAGATACGAAGCAAGACAACGGTGCCTTTGGAGTTCTTTGTCCACGGCTCACTCTGTGTCAGCCATAGCGGCCAATGCTATCTAAGCGAGTACATCGGCAACCGCAGCGCCAATAGGGGAGCTTGCGCACAGCCTTGCCGTTTACCGTGGGATTTGCTTGACGCTGAAGGCAAGGTGCTTGTCAAAGGCAAGCATCTGCTTTGCCTGAAAGACCTGAACAACAGCGCCCATCTAGAGGAATTGATGGATGCAGGTATCACTAGTTTCAAGATTGAAGGCCGCTTAAAAGAAGCGGATTATGTGAAAAACATCACGGCTTATTACCGTCAGCAACTGGATGCCATCTTTGAGCGTCGTCCAGAATTCGTGCAAGCTTCGTTAGGCCATTGTAGCTATACTTTCGAGGTCAACCCCGAGAAGTCGTTCAACCGTGGCTTCACCGACTATTTCATCCACGGTCGCCAGCCGGGCATCGGTTCGCCGCACACCCCGAAGTCGATGGGCGAATACATCGGCGAGGTGAAATGGTGCAACTCCGTCCAGATGGAGATTTTGACTGACAAAACCTTGCACAATGGCGATGGCTTGTGTTTTCTCAATCAAGATGAGGAGTTGATCGGCATACGTGCCGATGTGGTGCGAATTGGTAGAGACGGTGTGCACACCATCTCTACGAATCGTCCCCATGGCGCTTTCCGTGGCGCCAAAATCTACCGTAACTACGACATCGAATGGCAACGCCAGGTGGACGCCTCTAAAGGCAACAGGAAGATCGATATCGAGTTGGCGTTGGAAGAAACCGAAGAAGGGTTTGTTTTGAGTGGAAAGTGGAAAGTGGAAAGTGGAAAACTCTCCACTTTCCACTTTCCACTTTCCACTCCCAAGATTCCTGCTACCAACCCCGAAAAGGCCCTCGAGAACATCCGAAAAAAGCTTTCCCAGTGGGGTGATACAATTTATAACCCTATAAATATTGATATTAATTTATCTCAACCTTATTTGATTCCCGCCTCGGTTCTTGGAGAGATGAAGCGGGGAGCGGTGGAGTTATTAAAAAGTGGAAAGATAAAAGTGGAAAGTGGACAGTTTTCCACTCTCCACTCTCCACTTTCCACTTTACCTCCCATTCGGTCGGTGAGCCCTTCGGGGTTCCACTCTCCACTTTCCACTCTCATGTCTTGCCATCACTGCATCCGTTATGCCAACGGCCTCTGTCCGAAGGAAACCGGGAAACCCACGGGTCCGCTCTTTATCCGAAACGGGCAAAACACTTTCCGTCTCGAGTTCGATTGCAAAAAATGTCTCATGTATGTTTGTGTCAACGATTGAAATATGAATATCTTCCAGCTCTTCAAAAACATCCGGCCTTTTGTGAAACCATATAAATGGTTGGTTTTCATTACTTTAATACTAACACTCATAGGCTCCCTGATGGCGCAGGTCAACGCCATCGTGCTTGATTGGACGGTCGACAGCATCAACGGTCTCATCACCGATGGGGTCAACTGGGGAGCTCAGGCCATCCGAATCATCACCATCATCAGTATTGTCTTGCTTGGCAAGGAGGTGCTCTCGGCGCTTATCACTTATGCGCAGAACTATTATGGTGAACGGATGCGCATTTTCGTGAGCCGCGACTTGGCCCAGAGCGTCATCGAAAAGGTGCTGACTTTCAAGATGGCCTTCTTCAACTCCGCCGACAACGCCACGGGTAAGCTTCAGGCGCGTATCGACCAGGGGGTGAGTAGCATCTCGCGTACGGTGCAGAACTTCTTCATCGACTTGCTGCCCTTGTTCACGAGCGCCTTGTTGGCCCTGATCCTCATGTTTGCAGCAAACGTATATGTGGGTCTGGTTGCCTTGGGTATCGTGCCGATTTACTTCTGGATCACGGTCCGTCAGGCCCGACGGCTCAAGGGATGGCGCCGTGAGATGCGATCGCATCTGGAGACCAAGAGCCAAGGCATCAAGAACATCATCGACTCCATCAATGTCATCAAGAGCTTCAACCGTGAGCAGATCGAAGGACAGAAACAGCTCGATATCCAGAACCAGGTCACTGAGAACCAGATGAAAACCCGTCGTGTGGCGTTTTATTACAATGGTGTCAAAAGCTTCGTGCGGCAGGTGGGCACGGTATTGGTCATCATCCTCACCGCCTACCTCGTCCTTGCGGGCTATCCTGGCATGACCATCGGTAAGATTATGTATCACGTCATGCTGTTTAGCAACGTCATCGCCCCCATCACCCAGCTGCAGCGTATCTTCGACGATGTCAACGACGCCTTGATTTACGCCGAGGGCTTCTTCGGCATCCTTAACTCCGAGAAGGAAGTCGAGCCTTCGGGCAGCTACAAGCCAGAGAAGATTCACGGCAAGTTCGAGATACAGCACGTTGACTTCACCTATCCCAATGGCAACCAGGCCTTGTTCGACGTGAACATGACCATCGACCCGGGGAAGATCACTGCCTTGGTCGGGCTCTCGGGTGCCGGCAAGAGCACCATCGTCAACCTGCTCGACAAGTTCTACGAGCCGCAGACCGGGCAGATCCTGCTCGACGGTGTGGACCTGCGCGAGTACGACACGAAA
>JAEEGK010031896.1_pt1 | contig 10349 bp, 15 predicted proteins | sample 8958771 | NCBI WGS metagenome assembly JAEEGK01 (sample SAMN16246547, study PRJNA631951) | gut metagenome | biome: gut microbiome; feature: rumen; material: SC-attached | host: Bos | place: Iran: Karaj | collected 2018-10 | reverse complement strand
AATATATACCTTAAAATCACTACTGACCGGAGAAAACCATATGTCTTCCGACAGTTTTTTCGCCATTCCGACGCCATTATCTTCCGCCGCAGCAATCTCTTTTACGTCGGGATTAGTCCCGGCAATAATACTTAAACAAGAGGGGCACTTGCAACATGGATCACCATTCGACTGGATGTCTGTACAGTTTACAGCCATTGCATGAATCCTTGCGAGCGTTGTCTTTCCTCCTCCGTACTGTCCGGCAAATATATAAGACGCGCTATGTGAGCGTCTTCTCGATTCTGCCGACAGCATTTTCTTCGTAGTTACCTGTCCCACAACGTCTGAGTACTTCATGGGACGGTACGCTGTCTTTATATTCATAAGAACCTCCGGTTCTGACAAGTATCGTTTCAAGACTAAATAGCCTCGGCGATATCCCTTATAAACGTAAAGAAATCATTCTTTCCAACAGAAGCTTTCCCAAGTCTGTTAGAAAAATGCGAACAAGCCATTCCAAGCTTATACCCAACCTCTTCGTTGCGAGGAATGTCAAGTACATTCTCATCAAAACAACCACTCATATACACGGCAATAGTGTTGATAAGATTCAGAAGGTATGGCATCGTCTCACGGCCTGTCTCAAAAAGACTTTTTTGACCATCAAGAATACCGGCGCACTGAAACAGATTTCTTTTGTCACCTTTCAGAGCAGATATTATTGCATTATAGATACTGTCAATAACGTCTGCATCAGTTTCAAGCAGTGTTTTGTACGAGCAAAGATACCCTCCTGAGAGAGCGTAAAACTTAAAATCGAACGGCAAGTCAAGCTGTTCAACCTCTTTAGACATTTCATCATATGTTAATCTTGCCACATTGACGAGAGTCATTCTGGACTTAACAGTTGCCAGAATCTGCGAACTGTTTCCTGCCGAAGCAAGAAAATCAGCGTCGGATTCTTCCCATATCTTCAGCATGGAATTTTGAAATTCGTTAGTAGCCTTATCGAGGTCGTATATCAGGACACTTCGGTGATCCTCGATAGCAGGGGCATGATTAACAAATTCAGCAATCTCGTACGCACTTTCTTTTTTTATTGAGTTTCCATTCGGAACTATAATTAACATATCGGGTGAGAGCTTATGCCTCACCCGATATGCATCGAGTTCCGAAGAACCGTTTATGTACAGTTTCTTCATGCGGACCTCCCTGCTTTAAGCAAAAGGAAGCTCTTCGTCAATTCCTTCAGGAATGTTTATGAAGCCGTCATCTCCGGCCGCAGGAGCTGAACCTGCACTGTTCTGGGTTCCATTCTGAGAATTCTTGCTCTCAGCGAACTCTAAACTGTCGCAGACAACATCGGTCGTATAAACCTTAGCACCTTCCTTGTTGGTGTAGCTGCCTGTCTGAATTCGCCCTTCCAGTGCTATTTTTGTGCCCTGTCTTAAATACTTTTCGGCGAATTCCGCCTGTTTGCCGAAGGATATGCAGGAGATAAAATCTGCTGTCTGTTGATTGCTGTCTCCCGTCCTGGCTACGCGTCTGTCTACCGCAAGGGTGAATCTCGCAATGGCCGAATTGTCCTTCTGTGCATAGGTGATGTTGGGGTCTCTTGTGAGACGTCCCATTAAAATAACTCTGTTCATAATGAACTCCTTTCATAATACGCCGACACCTCCCTGCCGGCAAATTTGTGTTGTTTGCCCGAGGAGGGAGCATATAATGATCAAGCGGAAAAAAACAAGGTCTGATGTTAATAAACATCAGACCTAAAAGTCCATCTGAAAAACAAACAGTTGAGGCTCTATGTACATTTCACACGAACCCGCTGTTCCTTCTCACCAAACCTAACCGCTTATCTTATGGTTGTATAGTACCAATTATGCAAAATATTGTCAAGAAATATTTAACAGGTTCTACTAGAAGGATATGCAAGGGAAATACCAGAGCCAAAGAATGATTCTATTCCTGTCTCGCCTTCTACAAAGTCTTTTGTAATCCGCAATTCCCTTATCTCACTGCCAGGAGCTTCAAATCTCAGATCAAGGAGCAGATCTTCTAATATTTTTCTGAGGCCCCTCGCCCCCGTTCCTTCCGCCTTAGCCTTTTCGGCGATAAGAGTAAGCGCATCATCATCGAAAGTTAGTTTAATCCCGTCATATTTAAGCAGTGTAGCAAACTGGGTAAGGATGGAATTTGCGGGCTTGAAACATACTTCCTTCAAATCCTCAACGGTCAATTCATTTAAGAAAGTAAGAACGGGGAGACGCCCCAAAAACTCCGGGATAAAACCAAATTCTTTAAGATCATCGTTTTTGGCGTATGTCAGAATATTTTCTTCCGGAACTTCATTGCTGTCAATCAAAGTAGAACAAAAACCAACTGTCGCTTCTCCACCGCCAAGACGTCTTCGGACGATCTTTTCAAGAGCAGGAAAAGCACCACCGCATACAAAAAGGATATTTTTCGTATCGACATCAACAGTTTTCCCAAGTTCTCCTTCGGGCTTAATTGTCACTCTGGTACCCTCAATAATCGGTAAAAGCGCCTGTTGAACACCAACACCCTGTTTTCCAAAGCCGTCAGCGCTCCTATCCGCTTGCCCAAGTTTGTCTATTTCATCAATAAAGATAATGCCGCGTTCACATAATTTCAAATCTTTATTGCTGGCACGATAAAGCGCACTAACAATAGTCTGAACATCGTCTCCTTTATAACCAGCTTCCGTAAGTGTAGTTGCAGGGCAGATAGCAAGTGGAACATTGATGGCTTTAGCGAGTGTCTGCATTAGATAGGTCTTTCCACAGCCGGACGGACCAACAAGCAAAACATTCGATTTCTGTATTGCAGGGTCATTTAGTTGCTGGCGCTTATAGTGTTCGTAAGCGGCCACGGAAAGTACACGTTTTGCATGCTCTTGTCCGATCACGTATTTGTCAAGAACTTTTTTGACTTCTTTCGGCGTCCAATTTTTTGCAAGTTCATCGGATGAGTTGCGATTAATCGCATTCGAGCGACCGGGAATAAATTCATCAATCTCATTATTAAATGAACGGCTTTGACTTGTGGCCTCCGTAACACCAAATTTTATTCCTAATGAAGAAATATGTTTTATACAGTCATAGCACACTGTCATCTTTCCGTCGTGTATCACGTTTTTTGCGTTTACAGTACTTCCGCATATTGAACAAGTTGCATCAAACAACATATAAATCCACCTCCTGTGTTTCTATTGGAATTGTAGCAAGTGAATATTTCAAAGTAAAGCACTTATGACCTAAATTTGATTTTTGAAAAAACTTGGTTCATATGCAGACAGCTAAAAATGTGCTTATTTCCACTTGCACAAAAAGAAGAGCCGCTTTATGCAGCTCTTCTTCACATCACTTAATAGACCAATGCTCTTGTTCTTTTTGATGCCAGTTTTCACCGAATACTTCTTCTGTGACATGTATGAATTGTTCAGCCACATCACTGTCGTATCGGTCAAAATCTTCAACAATACCTGACCTCATTTTCATATAGACGCATTTGACACCCTCCGATTCAGATTGTTGGCAAGACCGGCGATCTCCGGCAGACGACGAAGAAGCTCCTTGGCTTCTTTTACCTCTTCAGGATCCTCACTGTATTCTGCGATTTCCTCAAGAGTTTCTTTTATACCATCTGTATTATCGGAAAGAATCTCACGGACCGTTTCAGTCAACCCGTCCTCGCGACCCTCAATATTGTCCCTATAATCGTAAGTGTCAAAGCCATACATCAGTTCATCCACCCGCATGGCGAAATCCGTAACTTCCTTCATTTCTTTATTGTCGTTCATGCTGCATCCTCCCATCCGTATACTTCGTTAACAAAGGGCGTAATCGGTATCGAATTCTTTTCTATATCCTCAACCGAATTAAGTTCTTCCTTGTCAGCTTCAGGATTAAGCATCCTGAACTCGATTATTGAGGGATTTGTTGGATTATCGTGTCCATACTGGGAAAGATAGACCCTACCATTCGTTACGTATGCCTCAAAGGTGTTGTCACCACCTTCAAAGGAACACATAGCTTTTTTAATGGCCTCGCCGATGTTCTTTGTGTTTATAAACTTGAATGCACTGAAACTTCCTCTCCAGGTACAAACCGTTCCGACAAGAACGATCTCGCTTTTAAGGCCCTTATTGAGGTTGTAATCTAATTCATCGTCCATATGTTCACTGACGTTTTCACACGCCATTTCCCAAATAACATCATCAGATTCTTCTTCATATTCAGGGTCCAATCTCAATGCTTCATACTCATCACAAACGTCCGTTGAAAAGATCGTGTGACTGTTCTTTAATGGATTATCCATCTCATTCCTCCCTTAAAAGAAAAACCGCCCACGTTAGACGGTAACAATAGTTGTTATCCGCCTTAGGCGACCTTCTCGTCAGAAGGATTTAATTACCATAGACTCAGCACGAAGGCCTTATGCAGCCAATTCGTCTGTGCCCACTGTAAGCACGTGCCCGGTTATATCCGTTCCTTTATACTCAAGGTTGAGCCATTCGGCTACCTGGTCAGGCGGCGTTGTAAGGGCATTAAATTCAAGATTCACCAGTGCAGTATCGATCATCTCCTGAAGATCCTTGAACTTCCTTATATAGCGAAGTTTTCCGTTCACGAACATTGAGATTGAAGGGCAAATGAGGTTTGCATGACTCTCTACAGTATAAGATTTGCCGGTAACATCACTCTCCCATGTAGAATACGCAAGAGGAATGTTCATGTGGTCCTTAATGACTACGCTAACAGATACTCCATAGTCAGGATACTCATTTGTATCAAATTCAGTTATGAGATCCAGAGCCTGTTTATAGTAGAGCCCTTCAGACTCATGCGCAATCTTAACACGGTAATCATCAGCTGTAAGGAATTCATGCCTATCAACATCATAGTGATAGACTGTATCTGATAGCTGATCAGATATTGCAACCTGCGTCTCATTTATATGAGAGACCATATGTTTGCAACTTTTCACGACCTCTTCAAAATCGTTTCCAACTGAGCGAAGAAGATCCGGCACCAGTATCCACTCATGCACTGATGAAGGCAACATAAGGAAGTTGCCTCCCATACACTTCGAGGCTTTCTCAAAAAAGTCAGGATAAGCAACCACACCAGCACCGTAAATGTTAAGTTTGGTTGATACAACGATAGGGGCATTAGCCGGCCTGGTTATTTTCTCGTTATACCCCAGAACTATCCCATTCAACGTTCTGAATGTAACAGGGGCTATTCCCTGAGAATTATCCAAAGCATCTTTTTTCAAGGTATCTTCACTAATCCCCCAGGAAGCAAGAAGTTCCTTCGTAACAGCGAAGGACACGGCCCATTGTTCGCAGCTGTAGACTGACACACGGAAGTAGGAAGCAAGGGCATCAAACGGCGAAGAGACCAAATTTGAAAACACCTCTTTGTTTTCCGTTCTTTCAGTACTCATAAGAGCTGTAAAAAGCCTTGACTTCGCTGCCGGATAATCAAGAAGACCTACAACTGATTTTGCATAGTCAACAATGTCCACCACAGAAGGCTTTTCGTCTGATACATCTAACCCGGTAAAACCTTTAACAATCTCAACAGGAATGGTAGTGCCATCATATACTACGTCAAACTTGATGTTGTCCCTACTTTCTTTGTAATTTTTTACAGAGTAACCAACATGACTGTCTTTAAAAAAATCCTCATAGTTTAATACATTTAATTCCATAAAATTGTCCTTTCCGTCTGCCCTTATGTGGGCAGACTATAAAATGTCTGCCCATCTTAGGCGTTCGTTAGGGCTATACTATAAAAGTAAAAGGCTCCGCTTTCGCGAAACTGTAGATGTCATTAGCATCTGCTCCAATAATGATATGGTCACAGAGATAAATCTCCATGAGCGCACCTGTATTGACGATCCTTCTAGTCACATCCATATCTGCTCTGGAGGGACTTGCTGCTCCAAAAGGGCGATTATGTAACAGAATGATACGTGAAGCGTTAGAAGCCAAAGCACATTTGAACACGTTGCGGACTGTGGTGATCGAAGAAGACATATCACCAACCGACACTACCGAATAGTCGAGCGGATAGTCCTTCGGATCGAGATTGATAACAATGATCTGTTCCTGTTCAATGTCTTTTATCTCATCTGCTAGAAGACGGATTGCATCTTCAGTAGTCCGTATAGGCTCATCACTGTAAATACATTCCGCCTTCGTAAGACGAGCATTGTTTGTTACGTTCATACGCTCACCTCCGCTCTTTTCCTCAACTCACCAATCATCTGATTGATGTGCGAAGTATGGATCTCATCGATGCCGGCACGCATCATTGGATTAGGATGAGTCCATTCTACAGCTTCAGGAACATAGGGAGTGGCCTGCATAAATTCACGATTACGGCCATAGATCCGTCCGTCATGTTCCTTGATCTTAGCAACTGTTGAGAAAACCAGGAGCACGTCCTTTAAGCCGTACTTTTTAACGAGTCTTTCGACAGTAACTTCGTAGCCATCCTGGAAGTTTTCGTGGTATATCTCTACAACCTTCTTCCAGATATCGGCACATCGTTTAGCATCCATAGATGCCCTTTCTCCGCCCCATTCGGACGGTACAGTTGGGATTTCTCCACTGTGCAGCCCGTAGGCGAATAAAGTACGATTTGAATATTATGAGGCTATTTTTTCTGCCTCACTTGTCTGAGGAGTCGTTTCAGCAGGTTTAGCCTTAGCCATTCCACGCTTTAAAGCAAGTGACAAGGCTTCATCGCCAACATCACTATGATCCTCTTTTTCCGCCTTCTTCAAGCATTTAAGATACTGAGCGTCATAATCATAATTAATCTGAGCGCTGATCTTATCTGCCATCTCACGGAACTTCTTGCTGTAGTAGACGTTCCACAGGATGTCGTCCTGCTTTATCTCATCGAGCCCTTTAACATAGTCTCTGAGCATAGCAACGATCAGAGTCAGGTCTCCGTACGCAAGCCGAACGTCGAAATCCTTTATCGGATGCGACCTAACGTTTACCGCACCCTTAATAGGAACCTCAATGTCATTGTCTCCGTTTTCTCCGGCCTTGATCAACTCGTCAAGAAGGGAAAGTTGCACGAATTTGAGTTTCATGACCATGCACCTCCTTCTCTCTCATGCCAATCAGTCTGAAGGTCAACGTCAGACAAGTACTCAGAGATAGCTACACCGTAATGTTTAGCCGGTTTTTCGGCATCGAGCAGCGAACGGAGCCTTGCTACATCATTTTCGAGAAGGCTTCCGAGCTCTTCTTTGTTAAGCAGACAATGAAGAATGGCACGGATCGCTCTCTTATGCTTGTTAAGATCGATGTTCTGGAGCTCATCTGTTGGAATTGAGTATTCATAATGGAATTCCTTGGTTATATTGCTCCAGCCCCATGAGTCACAGAAGAATGAAAGATCTAAATCGCGGATCATTACAATATCGCCGACCGACATTGAGTAATCCTCAAACGCTAACGGTTTCCTGATGTTGAACTCTTCAAAAACATTTTCCAAGAAAGGAAGAATGTTCGTAAGGTCGGCATTCTGAGGAAGACTTTTCTCTGTAGACCCAACATAAACGACTCTGTAGTTCTTTGGATCAAGCATCTTCGCATTGCGTATGGCCTTGAGGTTTTCAAACCTAAGCTTTTCAAGTTCCGGCTCCTCTTTCAATCGAAGGATAAGGTATCGCGTCATTATGCGCACCTCCTTCTCTCTATGTATTCGCCGACCGTTTTCTCGTGCGTACGATATTCCCTCTCTATAGGGAATTTGTAACCATAGCAGTCTATGCGGATCTCTTCCAGCTGTGAAAGTGTGAAATAACCGCACTCCCACTCATATCCGAGATTTACCCAGCCAAAGAATTCCCAATCTCCATCTTCAAGCTTATTACCCTCTGTCACGAGCCATGTACCCACGCCATAAGGGTTAAAGTATTTGATGAGGATTTCAGCATCTTTGCCATTTCCTTCGTGTGAATACAAAGGATTCTTTTTGAGGAGTTCCTCGAGCTCCTTTGTCATGAGTTTCTGTTTTCTCATAATGTACCTCCATGCTGCCACACACGGTGGCAGCTAAAAAAAATAGTTGCCACCGGCGTTATTGCACGGCGGATATTACATCATCGGTTCACCATTTCTCATATGCAAAGACATAGAGGTTATAATCACCCTGGCGGGTTATGAGGCGGATCCAGTAATTTGCCTTTTCGCCGAAGTAATAGAGATTTCCCTCGTCCTCGGAGACTTTATCTACCTCACCGGAATTAAACATCTCCCTCATCTGGCGTAATCCGTTAGGAAAGAGCCTCAAAACATCAAATGTAATCTTCGTAGCCTCTTCGCCGACGGAGATACGTTCAGGATAATCCCGCTCGTCCGTGAACCAGCTCGTGAACCATCTATACTTGTCATGGTCGCACCTGGAATGGAGTATCCTCTTTCCCTGAAACAGCTCCTTGTCAGCATCCCTCAGATATTCAAGTCTGCTTCTCTGAAGAAAGTGCCCGACTTGGCCTCTGAGTATAGAGGTAAGTTCACTTGCCATCGGATCACTTTTAACACGCGTCCAACTGTAGTTTTTTGAGATAGTCTTTTCTACGGGCCCATGGATTGCGAACTTTCTGAACGGTACCTTTATAGGCACAATCTTACTAACATGCCCGCGAGACTTGTCTTCCGGCATAAACCAAAGCCAGTCCTCATCACCAAGGATCCCGCTGCCATCCTCCCTTTTGGAAAGAGCAATGATCTTTTCAGCAAGAGCAGTTGCTTTTTCACTTTTTTGCTCATCAGTACCTCTTTCGGGATAGAGGATTGCAAAGGTTGTTCCAAATGGGGAATTATAGACTTCAACAGGGGCTACAGCCTCTGTCGAAAAGAATCTGAGTTGTCCGCTTTCAAGGAGCTCCGTCAGATATTTAGGAAAATTCATACATTAAAGTTTATCCCCGTTCCCGAGGAAAGGCAGCCTTTCTTCTGCCTGCCCCGGTCTGGGGAAACAAAATAGGAGAACCACAAGGATTCTCCTACCATAGAGGCCGCATCATTTCGCCTTATTCAGACTTGAAGGTTTCCCTTCCTTGCATCAAAAGACCTCTGTTGGTAGTATAGTAACATGAAAACGAGCCAATGTCAATTTAGGAATAGCCTTATTTTCTGCTCAGCAGAAAGATCAGAGATTAAATCTTTGATCACGGCCTTATATATTCTTTCAAGAAGCTCCTCGGGCATAGTAGCTGTCCAAACAACCCCCTGTTCCTTTATGGGCTCAAAGCGTTTTGCACTGACCACGCGAACCTGATCATAAACGGCGTAAGAATTACTTGATCGCAGTCTTTCAGGCAGACAATCAAGATGACCCAAATCAATTTTATTGGTACCAACGCCTATTTCGTCACTAGTTAAAGGAATGGCAACAACAGTAATACCGTTACTGTTCTTCTTTAAGACGACGGCTAAATGTTTTTTGCCGAATTCCCCAGGTTCAGTGGGTTCGAAATTCACATAATAAATATTCCCCACGCAAATGTCGGAAGATTTCATGTTGTATCTTTTATCCCCGTTCCCGGGGAAAGGCAGCCTTTCTTCTGCCTGCCCCGGTCTGGGGAAAAATATTCTTCTTAGCTAGCCTGTTTACTCACAACATCCATTATAGTTCCAAGCAAAGCGTTTTTCCTGCTTTCGAGAATTAAGGAATCTTCAGGAGAGATATCTCCGCCCTGTATTCCTTTTTTCTTTTGGAGTTTAAAAAAGATGTCATTTACCGCATCCGACAGCGATGTAATGACCATCTTCTGATCCGACTCTTCCGCAAGGATCTTCTCGCAGAGGCTAACGACCTCTCCGGAAAGCCTGCATACCGAATTAAATCCGGCAGCGGAATCGTCAAGCGTCTTCAAAACGAAGACGCTGGCAGTATCGTCTTCTCCGACAGTGCCGAAAAAGGTAGCCCAGACACCTTCCGAGCCACCATAGGCAATACGCACCTCATCAATCCCGTAAACGGGACCCTTCTGGCGCAAATTGACCGACTCGCTGAAATGGTCGATCTCGGCAAACTCTTTAGCGAGTTCACCGTTTTGAAGCTGCGCTTTAACGGCTTCACATAATTTGTCAGCATCCATAGATGCCCCTTCTCCGCCCCATTCGGGCGGTCATGTTGGGTAAATACCACATGGCAGCCCGTAGGCGGTTAAAAACTAGAGGAAATTAAATAGCCTCTGCTCTTGCTTCAATGTCGCAGATACGAATACCGTTCTGGACATCAAACTCATAAACTGAGTCCGACAAAAAGTCGTACTCAGATACGACGGTGGAATTCACGGCCCCC
>JAEEGK010031895.1_pt1 | contig 10350 bp, 7 predicted proteins | sample 8958771 | NCBI WGS metagenome assembly JAEEGK01 (sample SAMN16246547, study PRJNA631951) | gut metagenome | biome: gut microbiome; feature: rumen; material: SC-attached | host: Bos | place: Iran: Karaj | collected 2018-10 | reverse complement strand
AGAAGAAACTGTATTCCAGTCTTTAGAACCCTGGCAGTACTGAAGAAGATCTGCACCAAAGTTATCTTTGAATGTCTGTTATGGGAACAATGTGAAGTTCCAAGCTACAGATACAGATCCTTTCTTGTCCATATAGCGAAGGATTTCCTTAGCCAATGGATCTGTTGGCTTTTCGTTGTCAGCAAATGTATCGAATGGAGCGATGAAGCCAAGCTTTGTTGTTACATATTTCTTTCCTGTTGCAGAAGAATAGAGCCAGTAGATGAAGTCAGCAGTTGCTTTCTGATCTTCTTTAGAAGCCTTCTTATTGATACAGTAGAAGTTTTCTGTACCTACACAAAGTCCCTGTGATTCTTCACCAGCAACTCCTGTATAAATTGGAAGATATTTAACATTGTCAGCCTTTACCTTGTTTCCAGATACACCAGCAATCTGTCCCCAAGCCCAGTTACCATTCTGTACCATTGCACACTCTTCAAGAGCGAACTCAGCCATTGAGTTATCTACAGTCTTAACACCAACATTCTTTCTGTCGATTACAGAGTCTGTTGTATAAAGATCGAAGATGTTCTTGAAGTTATTTCCATACTGGAATTTGATTTCGTGTGTTGCATTTGATGTCAAATCAATCTTGTTGTTCTTGAATTCATAGTAAACAGGAAGGTTAGCAAGGTGTGTCTGCCATCTCCAGTCCTCACCAGCTTTCAAAGATGTAGATGCGAATACACCCTTAATTCCGAGTTCAGCTTTGTGAGCCTGCATATCATCACAGAGTTCCTTGAGTTTAGCAAAGTTGTTGATTTCGTCCATACTCTTGAATGATGTGCCTTTTGAAGAAAGTGCAAAATACTTGTCTGTAATTGCCTTGTTATAGATAATTCCGTAACCTTCTACTACATAAGGAATGCCGTATACCTTACCTTTGTCTGTAATAGCAAGTGATTTGTCTGAAAGGTGCTTATAGATTTCTGTCTTTGTAAGATCAGCACAGTAATCTTTCCATGTTGAATAACCTACTGGTCCGTTTACCTGGAACAATGTAGGAGCCTGTTTTGTAGCCATCTTAGCTGTAAGAGTAGATTCATAGGTGTTGTTTGCAGCTGTTTCAACGATAACTTTTACGCCAGTTTCTTTTTCGTAAGCTGCGGCAAGTTCTTCATAAACTGAAGCTACTTCCGGTTTGAAGTTCAAATAGCGTACAGTTCCTTTTTTTGCTGCAGCACTCATTGTCATTGCAGCTGCGAGCAGAGCACAAGTGCCCATAATCAGTTTTTTCATTATATTTCCTCCTAAAAAAAACTTTCAGTATCTTGTTCTTACATTGGAAACGTTTCTGGAAACGTTTCCAACAATTTCAAGTATAAAGCACATCTGGAGTCTTTCTTTAACAAAATTCACTTTTTATATAATTATTTTTACGAAATCGTTGGAGAAATAAGAAAATTTTTCACAAATATCACAGCTCTGTACATTTTTTTATAAGTCATTATAATTCTCACCAATGAATTATATTTACAATAATAAAGATGAAATGAATAAACTGATGGACCGCTTTTGCCGCTATGTCAAAGTCTGGTCTGAAAGTGACGGCAAAGCGGCAGACGAGGGAATATTTCCTTCAACCGAACGCCAGTGGGATCTTGCTAAGATTCTGGTAAAGGAACTTCGCAACCTGGGCACCCGCAATGTATACCTCACAGACTATTGTTATGTAGTTGCGAAAATTGATTCTAACATAGTAGATTCTGAAGAAAGAAAAAAATATCCGACAATCCTGCTTATGGCTCACATGGACACCGTGGACGAGGTTACCGGCAAAAATGTAAAGCCTGTAATTTCAATGCTTTCTGCAGCTGAATCTCCGACCGGACAGGACGATACAATCATAAAATCAGACAGCACCACCCTGCTTGGGGCTGATGACAAGGCCGGCGTTTCCGCAATTATGGCGGCAGTCGAATATCTTATGAATCATTATGAAGAAGAAGGTCTTAAACACGGTCCTATCGAAGTAATGTTCTCTCCGGATGAAGAAACAGGTCATGGAATGGATAAGGTTCCATTCAATATTCTTAAGGCTGATTTTGCTGTTACTGTTGATGGTGGAGATGAAGGCGAGCTTGAATCAGAATGTTTTAATGCCTGGGCTGCAACTGTACGCTTTACTGGAAAAGCCTGTCACACTGGAAACGGAAAGGCTGATGGTATGATTAACGCTGTAACTCTTGCCGGAGAATTTGCTGCTGCCCTTCCACATGATATGGCACCTGAAACAACAGAAGGCTTTGAAGGCTTTATTGCTCCAATGGAAATCAACGGAACTATTGAAAGCTCAAGCGTAGAAATGCTGCTTCGTTCTTTCAATACAGACGAAATCGAAAAAGAAAAGGAAATCATAAAGACCACTGCCGATGCAGTAGTTTCAAAGCTCGGCGGCACTTACGAAGTCAATTTCAAACAGCAGTATCTTAATATGAAGGAAAAACTGGACCAGCATCCGGAAATTCTGGAACGCCTGGAAAAAGCCTACGCAGATGCCGGTGTAAAAGTAATCAAACAACCAATTCGTGGAGGAACTGACGGTTCTCGTCTTACAGAACTTGGAATTCCTACCCCAAATATCTTTACTGGAGCTCATGAATTCCATTCAAGAAATGAATGGCTTTCTCTAAACCAGTGTGCAAAAGCTGCCGATGTATTAATTAACTTATTAACACAAAAGGTGAAATAATGCACGAATATGTAATTGAGGGTGGATATCCGATTCAGGGAACAGTTACAGCAAGCGGAAACAAAAACGCAGCCTTGCCATGTATTGCGGCAACTCTTATGACAGATGAGCCGGTTATCCTTCACAATATCCCGGAGATTCAGGACACAAACGTAATGTTTGAGATTCTGAAATCTCTTGGTGCAAAGGTTGAAAAACTCAGCAAACACAACTGGAAAATCCAGTGCGATAAAATAAAAACTACAGAGCTCCCGAGCGACCTTACAAAAAAGGTCCGTGGTTCAATCGTATTTGCGGGACCTCTTCTTGCGAGCAAAGGCAAATGCGAAATGACTCCTCCTGGTGGTGACGTTATCGGTCGCCGCCGTGTAGACACTCACTTTCTGGCCCTTAAAGCGTTGGGTGCTAACATCCACGTAAACGGACGCTTTGAATTTTCTGCAACCAAGCTTGTCGGCGCAGACATCTTCCTTGACGAGGCTTCCGTAACTGCTACAGAAAATGCGGTAATGGCCGCTGCCCTTTCTGAAGGCGAAACAATTTTGCAGAACTGTGCCAGCGAACCTCATGTTCAGGATATATGTAAGATGCTGGTTGCAATGGGTGCCAAAATCAGTGGTATCGGAAGTAACATTCTTCACATAACAGGTGTAAAGAAACTTCACGGCTGTGAATTCACAATCGGACCAGATTATATTGAAATCGGGTCTTACATAGGAATGGCTGCCGCTACAAAAGGTAAAATCACAATCAAAGGCGTACGCCCGGAAGAAATGCGCCCGCTTAAATACAGCTTTGCAAAGCTTGGAATCAGCTGGAGCATAAACGGCGACGAGTTAACCGTACCTAACACACAGGAACTCAAAGTAAATGACGATCTTGGAAATGCAATTCCAAAAATAGACGATATGCCTTGGCCTGGATTCCCTGCCGACCTTACATCAATCATGACCGTAACTGCAACTCAGGTGAACGGAACAGTTTTGATTTTTGAGAAGATGTTCGAAAGCCGAATGTTCTTTGTAGATAAACTGATTTCAATGGGCGCTAAGATTACTCTCTGCGACCCTCACCGTGCCGTTGTCTGCGGACCTTGCATGCTGCACGGAGACCATCTGGTTTCTCCTGATATCCGTGCCGGTATGGCAATGGTTATTGCGGCTATGTGCGCTCACGGAACAAGCCGGATTAGTAACGTATATCAGATTGAAAGAGGCTACGAAGACCTTGTGGGCCAGTTGAAAAAATTAGGCGCACATATCGAAACTGTAGAAATCAGTTGATAATCAGTTCTGCAAGGGCAACAAAGCTTGGCAAGAAGAACATGCACAAAATGCTGGTAAAAGAAATAATCAGGCTGGCATAAGTTTCATCATGATTAAACAAAACCGCAAAGCCGGGAATTGTTGTTGCTGCAGGACACATAGAACAGATTAAAACAACAAAAAGCAGAATACGGCAATCTGCAATATTCGGGAAAAGCTTCCATACAATAAAAAGCAGTCCGATATTTACCAGCGCACAAACCACATGGCGAAGGAGACTCACCTTTACAATTTTCAGTGCATACATTTTTCCATCTGCCGGCTTAAAATTTGCAAGCAGAATTCCAACCAGCAGCATACTTACAGCTGTGTTAGTATCGCCTATCATAGTTACCGGTCGGGCAATAAATTCCGGCAGAGTCCAGGGGCTGCAGAAAATTGCAATTCCAATAATAACGGCAATAATATTCGGATTCGTAATGATTTTTTTCAGATTGATGGAACCGCTCATAATATAGTAGCCGTAGGTCCAGATGGTAATATTGAAGACTACCAGATAACCCATCAGATAAAAAACGCCCTGGTCGCCAAAAACTCCGCGAATCAAAGGAATGCCTATAAAGCCGCAGTTTGTAAAGCATACCGCAAGACGGTCAACCTGCTCTTTGCTTGAAAAGAAGCCTATAAGAATCATTATTAAATGAATTATAAGTGAAACAAGAAAAACAAATCCTATCTGCACAAGTTTATCTGCGTCAAACTCCAGATTGAAGGCCTTAACGACCATAAAAGGATTTATAAAATACAAGAGGAGTTTGCTTAAGAATTTCTGCTGTGAATCTTCAACCTTGAAAATCTTTGCAAAAATGAATCCACCAAGTGCAATAAGACACATAGTGATTAACTGTTTCATTACAAGTATATACATATTATTTTCCTAGAGCGGCAAAAAGTGCTGTAAACAAACCAAGGCTTCCAGCCATCATAATAAGGCCGGCAAGCAAAACTCCCAGCATAACAGCAATTACTGTGTCGCGGAATTTCAATTCAAGAAGACTGGCCGCCAGAGTTCCTGTCCAGGCTCCTGTTCCAGGCAACGGAATTCCGACAAAAAGCAGAAGGGCAATAAAGATTCCCCTGCCGGCTTTAGCCTGCATTTTTTCACCAGCGGCCCTGCCTCTTACAAGACAGAAAGTGAAGATTTTACCGATATATTTTTTATCCTGGCCCCATTCCAGAACCTTACGCGCAAAGAGATAAATAAATGGAACCGGAATCATATTAGCGATGATACATACAATAAATGAAGGGATGACTGGCAGCTGCATTGCCTGGGAAACCGGAATTGCACCGCGAAGTTCAATCAGCGGTATCATAGAAATAAAAAAAATCCAGAAATAATTCTTTAACATAAGGAGATTATAATAAAAACCACCCGTCTTGAAAATATCCCCTATTTACGATAATATACAAGAACTTGCCGGGATGGCGGAACTGGTAGACGCCCAGGACTTAAAATCCTGTGCCGAGCAATCGGCGTGCCGGTTCGACCCCGGTTCCCGGCAGGAAAGCCTCTCTGGAAACAGGGAGGCTTTTTTTATGGAGAAACACATGACACCACACGTTTATCCGCGCCAGTGCGCATTCAAATCAATCGAAGATATAAAAAGAAAGAAAGTTACCATTATGGGACTTGGCCTTAACGGCGGCGGAGAAGCGGCTGTACGTTTTTTTCTAAAAAAGGGTGCATATGTAACTGTAACCGACATGAAGACTGAAGAGCAGCTGGCCGCAACTGTGGAAAAACTCAACTCCGACAAAAGCCTTGACCACAGCCGTCTTACCTACCGTCTTGGAGAGCACAGAATAGAAGATTTCGAAAGTGCAGATTGTGTAATCAAAAACCCGGGCGTTAAATTCGAAGGCAACAGATACCTTGCCGCGGCCCGCGCCATCGAAAGCGACCTCAGTATTTTCCTTCGCTTTACAAACTGTCCGATTATTGCCGTTACAGGCAGCAAGGGAAAATCTTCTACTGTGAGCGCAATTTATTACGGCTTATCGCAGGCCGGCTATACAAGCTTCCTGGGCGGAAACATCACCGTGAGCCCACTCACCTTCTTTGACGAAGTTAGCAGTGACACTCCGGTTGTTATAGAATTCTCGAGCTGGCAGCTGGCAGATCTCCGAGGCCGCGGAGTACTCCGCCCCCACATTTCAGTTATCACAAAAATTGTTCCAGACCACCAGAACTGGTACGGCGACATGGAATCTTATGTTGCGGACAAGCGTCTTATTTACGCAGACCAGACAAAGGGCGATTATTCAATTTTTGATTCTGACGACTGGGGCGACCGTTTTGCAGAAGAATCAAAGGCAACTGTATTGCGCTATGGGGCAAAGGCTAAATGGAGCCTTGAACTTGGAGAGCTTTTAGTTCCAGGCCCTCACATGAAAATCAATGCCCAGAATGCAGCCCTGGTAATGCATCTGATGGGAGTTCCTGACCAGCGTATTAAAGAAATCCTTCAGAAGTGGCCTGGAATTGACCACCGCCTCCAGTACTTCCACAGCTGGAAAAACGAAGCCGGTACAAGAATTAAGTTTTATAATGATTCCTGTGCTACAGTTCCGGAAGCGGCCGCTGCCGCAAGTCAGGCCTTTGGTAAGCCGGTTATTCTCATGACAGGCGGAACCGAAAAGGGACTTGAGCTTACACCTCTTATCCATACTCTTACCGCGCCAACCGCAGACACAATTAAAGTAAAAGACCTCTACCTTCTTGCAGGCACAGCGACAGACAAGCTCGTGCCAGAGCTGGATAAAGCAGGTGTAAAATATCACGGACCCTATGATGGGCTGGACGCTCTTTTGAATGAAGCAAAAACTAATTTGTTAAAAGAAAAAGCCGGAGAAGAAATTTTTGTTTTCTCACCCGGCGCTACTTCTTTTGGAATGTTCAGTAACGAATTTGACCGCGGCAACAAGTATATGGCCGCAGTAAAAAAGATATTCGAATAAAAAAAAACGGTGGTTTCGATAGGCCCGCCTTTGCGGGCACTCAACCACCGCTGCATCTTAAACCTTAAACAAATCTACCTGAGAACCAATCTTATCGATGGCAGTTTTTACCTGCTCAGAAATCTCGCTGAGTGTTACGCCGGTTTCATTAATCTTGCGTGCACCAACAGCCATTTCTTCCATACTGGTATTCATCATACTTGTAGCTTCAGAAAGGATTCCCATATCACGAACAATCTGAGCGTTTCTATCATTCATTTCATGTGAAGAATTTCTTACTTCACTTGTAGAAGTATTCAGGTGGCGAAGGGCTTCCATAATCTGCTTAGAACCTTCGTTCTGTTCTTCCATTGCCGAATGAATCTGAATTACAAGTTCATCTGTTTCCTTGATGCGGTTAGAAACTTCATTAAGAGCTGTACTTGCCTCGTTAGAAGAACCTACTACATCAATAATAGAAGTCATAATCTTTCCAAGCTGCTCACCAATCTTCTTTGACTGTTCAGAAGAAGTTTCTGAAAGCTTACGAATTTCATCTGCAACGACTGCGAAGCCCTTTCCTGATTCACCGGCATGAGCCGCTTCGATTGCGGCGTTCATAGCAAGAAGGTTTGTCTGTTCTGCAATAGCAGAAATTGCCGCATTGGCTTCCTGAAGCATTTCTGACTGGCCTTCAATCTGGCGAACCTTCTCATTAACATCTTCCTGTTTAGAGAATCCGATTTCTGCATTATCCTCAAGAGCCTTGAAGGAATTAGACATCTTTTCTACAGACTTATTAACCGAATTGATGTTACCAATCATCTCTTCTACCGCAGCAGAAGCCTGAGTTACACTAGAAGACTGATCTTCAATCAGGCTGTCGAGATCTGTAATGGCACTGGAAATATGCTGTACAGAATTGTTTGTTTCAGAAACACTCTTGCCCTGATTTGTAATCTGATTATGAATACTGTCGATGTTTGCAAGGATTTCAGTAATTGAACTTGCTGTATCCTGAGTACCAGCTTCAAGGTTATCACCACTTACACCAAGGTCAGCTTTAGATTCTTTAAGTGTCTTAACGATTTCCTGCAGCTTATCCATAAAGTTATCAAAGTTGATGATAAGGGCACCAATTTCATCGCGAACATAAAGATTACAGCGCTTTGTCAAATCTGCATCGCCGCTGGCAAGGTCGCCCAGGAATACTGTAACGTTCTTGATTCGTTTCATTATCCAGCGAACAAAGAAATATCCTATTGTTGAAAGAATAAGGAAAAGAATTACAGCAACCGGAACTATCATGGAAATTGTCTGATTTCTAACCTTATCAATTACCTCCATAGCTTTTGCAACAAAAACCATACCGGCAACTGTGCCGTCATCATTTTTGAGAGGTGTATAAACTGTAAAATAGTCAATCCCGGCAATTGTGTTCTTTCCTACATATTCTTCACCATCATAAAGAACCTGCTGAACAATTGCTTCATTATCAAGCTCAGTATTAAGCATATGAACACCAAGCGTTGTTGCTGCACGAACTTTTCCATTAAATACAGTACATTCAACTGTATGATAATCATGAACAATGCCTACATATCCATCTGACCCCATTGTTGCAATATCATAAGCAATGAGAAGACAACCAAGTTTTATTCCATTCTTTATAACAGGGGTTGCTACAATAAGACCATATCTTAAACTTCCAATCTGAGCATAAGCATAGGTCTTCTGACCGTCAATTGCTCTTCTGATAATAGACAAATCCGGTTTTTCTCCAGGTTTTATTTCCCAGCCGGCATAAATAGTTCCTGTTGTATCGGTAATGGCAAGAAGGTCTACCCCACAAATCTCACCCTTTTCTTTAAGATAAACATTTGGATCATCTTTATAAGTACCATCAAGATAACCTTTAATATGATCTGTAGAAGCAAGCATATCACCATAACCACCAAGGGTATCAAGCCAGTCCTCGAGAATCCATTTTACACCGCCGGTAGTATTTTCAAGCTCTTCAACATTCTGAGCATGCATACCACGGTTAAAAACTGCAAATGCAACCGAACCAGAAACAAATACACCAATCATACTGGCGCCAACAATCATTGCAATAAGTTTAGCCTTTAGGGAAACATTCTTTTTAGGATTAGAATCAAATCTATCAAGTGCTTTTGCCATAATAAAACTCCCGAAAGGTAAAAAATAACAAACCTTCCAATATTATTTAATTATCGCACATTATGAGAGAATTGCAATTATTTTTTGATGCCTGCCTTTACTAGTCTTTGAAGTTGAGGGCCGAAACTACTGCCGCAATACCGGCGCGACCAACGTTGGAACTTTTTCCTACACCCCAGACCTGTTCGCCGTTTTCTTTTGTAATCTGAACATAAGCCATAGCCTGAGTGTCTGAACCCGAACCAACAGAGTGTTCATGGAAGCTTGTGATGTTAAAGGCCGGAGCCGGAGTCTGCTTCATGGCGCTTACAAAGGCATCGAGAGGTCCGTTTCCGGATGCAGCAATTGCATAGCGTTTTCCTTCCCACTCTACGGTTGCCATTCCGGCTACCTGCTCAGGAAGATCTGTTCCGCGCTCACCTTCTACGTGGCGTTCTGTAATATCAATAACGTTAAGAGGTGACTTTGTATAAAGCCAGCTTTCTGCAAAAATATCGTAGACCTCAGAAGGACTGAGCTCACGCTGAAGCTTGTCTGCCCGCGCCTTAACAACAGCACCGATAACCGGATGCATTGCCTTTGGAGCGGCAATACCAAACATAGTTTCGAGAATATAGGCTGCACCGCCCTTTCCGCTCTGACTGTTGATTCTGATAATTCCGTTGTATTCACGGCCTATGTCATGCGGATCAATTGCAATATATGGTACATCCCACAAAAGCGGGGTTGATTTCTCTGCACGGGCATTAATAGCCTTGCGGATTGCATCCTGGTGTGAGCCGCTGAAGGCTGTAAATACCAGCTCGCCGGCATAAGGAGAACGCGGATGAATCGGCATTGCAGTTAATCTGCTGAACTCTTCGGAAATTTCTTCCAGATTTGAAAAATCCAGCTCTGGGTCGATTCCCTGGGTATACATATTCAGGGCAACTGTTACAATATCCAGGTTTCCGGTACGTTCGCCGTTTCCAAAAAGGCAGCCTTCTACGCGCTCCGCTCCCGCCAGAAGTCCAAGCTCACACTGGGCAATACTTTCGCCGCGGTCATTATGATTATGAAGTGAAATTATACAGTTTTCGCGGCCTTTAAAATTCCTGCAAAAATATTCAATCTGGTCTGCAAACTGATTTGGAAGATTACATTCAACTGTGGCCGGAAGATTCAATATCATCT
>JAEEGK010031894.1_pt1 | contig 10351 bp, 4 predicted proteins | sample 8958771 | NCBI WGS metagenome assembly JAEEGK01 (sample SAMN16246547, study PRJNA631951) | gut metagenome | biome: gut microbiome; feature: rumen; material: SC-attached | host: Bos | place: Iran: Karaj | collected 2018-10 | reverse complement strand
AATTTTTAAAAATATTTTTAGAAATATTAAAATATAAGTGAATAAAATAAAAAAAATAATAATATAAATATTTTAAATTATCTACAATTTTTTGTAATATATTTATAATTAATAAAATATGCAAAAAATATTAAAAAAATAAATTAATATAATTAATAAATTATTAATATAAAAGTGAATTATATAATTTTTAAATGAATATAAATAATAATTATAATTCATCTCCATTAAGTATTAAACAGAAAACTTTTGAAGAAATAATAAATGAATTTGGATTAGAATCAAGTAAATTAATTGGTTTTATTGAAAATATAAATAAAAATAACAATAAAATGATGAATAACAATAAAATATCCCAACAAATATTTTTAAATTTTTATTCAAATCCTCAAATTTTTTATACAATTTTATTAACATTAGAAAAAAAGTACAAAGAAGAAAATGATTATAGAACAATGTATATAGAAGATATATTGTTATTTTTATTTGGATATTATGATGAAATGGATAATATTAAATTTCAAATTTATAATGAAGAATATGATGATTTATTAGATAATGCAAGTGAAATATTAATGAATAATAAAAATGAAATGATTATTCCTTATTCTTTATATGAATTCCAAAGAGATATATTAAATATATATAAAAATGAAATATTAACAAAAAATCAATTTCAAAATAATGAAAATTTAATAAATAAAATTAAAATATGTTTAGATAAATTAAATAATTCTAATAATGATATTAATGATTTTAAATCATTTGAATTTTCTCTTAATTTTTTAATGGAAAAAACATGTGTTGATGAATATAGAAAATTAACTTTATTATTATATAGTTTTAATAAAAGAAATAATAAATATATTACTTTAATGTTTTTGGAATTTTTGAGTAAAAAATTAAATTATTTTAATTATGATGAAAAAATTTCAGAAAATGATTTTGAATCAATTAATATTGGAAAAATGTTAGAACAATTAAGTCAATTTATTTTGGCTTTTGAAAATATTTATAAAGATGATATTAATAATAAAGTTATTAAATTAAAAGATAATTGGAATATTGAAATTGAAAACATTGAAAATAATAGTACAAATGATAGTAAAAAACAAAGTAAAGAAGATTTATATGCTGTAGATTATGATAATAAAAATAATAACAATCAACAAAAGTTTGAAGAAAATAATATTAAAAATAATTTTAAATTTAATAATGAAGAAAAAATTAATTCGAATGTTATTAAAATAAATAAAGAAAAAAATAAACATAAAAAAAATAATAATTATAATAATGAAAATGAAAATAATATTTATTTAAATAATTTAAGTAATAATAATGTTTCAGAAAATAATTTAAATTCAAATGTAAATAATTCATTAAGTATAAATAATAGTAATATTTTTAATTCAAATGAATATTTATTAAAAATCGAAAATTTAAAAAAAAAATTTGATAATTTATATAAAGAAAATGAAAAAATAAATGAATCTTTTAATGAATTAAAAAGTGAATTTTCAAATTTATAATAAAAAATTTTATAAATATATAAATATTATATAATATTTATAAATACTAATTATTAATATTTAATTTATATATTATTATTATAACATATCTTTTTCATTTACTCCATTTATTTTATCTAAAAATTTTTGTCTTTTTCTATCTCTTTCATTTAAAACTTGATTTAACTCATTTTTTTTAATTTGAAAATTTTGTTCTTGTGTTAATAATTGACTTCCATTGCTCTTTTTTCTATTATTAATAATTAATAAACCATTATTAAAACTACTATCCATATTAAATGAATTATTTCTACTTGAATTTAAATTTAATTTATTACTTTTTACAGATTTAACATTTCGTTTATGTTTACTTCCTGAATTTGATATTCGTTTTTGTTTCTTTTTTATATAATAATTAAACACATCATATTTATTATTATTATTAATATTATAATTATATAATTTATTTGAAATTGAATTATTTCTATTATATTTTTTTAATTTTGGTGTGCTTGAAGGAACACTATTATCAAAACCAACATTAGAGTAATTTCTAATAATATTTTTATTATTATTTTTTGGAGAACCTTTTCTAATTAAATTATTATTATTTATAATATTATTATTAAAATTAGCTAATCTTTTGTTATTATAATTTAAAATGTTATTATTTGAAATAGAAAATGATTGATTTTTAGGATATAAAGAAGGTAATTTTTTCTTTCCACTTGTGTAAGTTTGTATTGTTTGACCATTGTATTCTTTTTGATATAAAATAAATTTTGGATTTTTTTTTTGAAATTCTGATTTAATTTCTTCTGTTGTTTTAAATTTAGGATTAGTGAATATATTTATATTTTTTTCTAAAAAATATTCATCTCTATAATTTATTTGTTTTTGAAGTTCTTTAATTAATTCTTCTTTAAGTTCATAATTTGCTTTTTTAATTGATGATTGAAATTTTTCTTCTATTAATTTTATTTTTTCTTGGGCGTTTGAAACAATTAATTTTAAATAATCAATTTGATTTTGAAATAATTTTCCTTTTTTAATTGAATTTATTAAAAGTTTATCAATTTCTGATTCATATTGTTTTAAATGATTTTCACTTAAATCTTTTGATTTTGTAATTAAATCAATTCGATCTTGATAACTTTGAATTTGAGCATTATTTGTGTGAGTTGAATTATTATTTTCAATTTCATTAATATCTGTTTTATTTAAAACTGTACTAATTTCATTATTTACATTTGTAATACTATTATTCATTTCCATTAATTCTTTTATTTTGCTTATTTCATAATAATTTTTTATTATTTTTTCTTTTGTTTTAATTTGTTTATCACATAAAGTTTTTATATCAGAAATAACTTTTTCAAAAATTTCATTATTATTATTATTATTTTGGTTATTTAAATTATCATTAATTATATTATTTACAAAATTATTATTATTATTTATTTGATTATTTAAATTACCATTACTTATTATATTATTATTACCATTTGCCATTTTTTCTTTCAACTCACTCAATTCTTTTTTTAAATTATTAATAATATTAACATAATTACTAATATGATACTGTGCATTTAAAACATTTCTCTGCACAAACGTTTTAATATTCTTTGCTCTATTCGCATATTTCAACGTATTATTAGTATCATCAAAAGTATTAATAGAAGGAGAAATATTAGCAATCATAATAGTTCTTGCATTTCCACCCAAACTATCTTTTAATAATCTAGTTAATTTACTATCTCTATAAGGAACATAAGGTTTTTTTATTCCTTTTGCAGCTGCATCACATAAAGCGTTTATACAATTTCCTAAAGTTAATAAACTTCGATTTATATTCGCACCTTCTATCAAACGAATTCCCCTATTTTGAGTTGCTGAAGCTCTTTCACTTCCAGCTAAATCAATTAAAGATAATTTACTAAATTTTATTTCAACATCAATTCCTGTTGTTTTTTCTTTATATTCTATACTTACTTGTAAAACAGCATGTGATCGACTTGAAGTCTCATTAGCTCCTGTTGCTTCTTGTGTTCGATTTCTATTCCCTCGTTTTAATATATTAAGAATATCTTTACAACTAGAAACATTTAATTCAGTAATATTACTAACTATTATTCCTTTATTAGGGTCTTCTCTTAAATCTAAATATTCATCATTTGTATTATTAAGATTATTATTATTATTATAATTAGGATTTGCAAATTTTAATAGATCTCTAATATTTTCATTATATATCTCTAAATAAGACATTGTTAATTTATATTCTCTATCAGTATAGGAATTGACTTTATTAAATAATTCAGTTAATGTCAAAGGCATTATTCCTGGGTTATTATCTGTTCCTGTCATTGTATATGTTTTTCCTGCTCCAGTTGCACCATAGGCAAAAACGGTTGCATTGTATCCATTTACAACTCCATCTAATAGAAACTTTGTGCTATGATCATATATTTCTTTTTGAGTTGAATATTTATCAAAAGCAAAATCAAATGCATATGTAATCTCTCTTGATCGATTTTTAAAAACACTGTTTGGACCATTATATTCTATTGGATCCATTAAAACTACCATTTTATTATCCATTATTCGTATTGTTTCGTAGGAACTTATTTGAGATTCTAATATACTTAATGGACGACATCGTACTACAACTAATATATTATAAGAACCTTTTTTAAGGTCATCGATATAATTTTTTGTTTCATCTTCTATTTTATTATTATTTAAATTTTCATTTATTATATTATTATTATTGGAATTATTATTGATATTATTTGATAAAATATTTGATCTTCGATCTGTTAAAAGTGGAAGTGTTACATTTTTTGATTGATTATTTTGTTGATTGTTTATCATATTTAATTTTTAAAATTAATATTAAATTTAATTATATATTATAATTATATATTACATATATTATTTTTATAAAATATATTTATATAAATTATTATAAACCATTTTTAAAATATATTTAAATATTTATATAAAAAATTTTAATATATTGTATAAAGTTTCATATTTTTTCTTTAAACTTAATACTCTTAATCCTGCAATTATTGCATAAAATATGAAACAATAAATAAAAATAAATAAAAAACTAATTATAGAAGAAAAAAATAGTCCGTTTATATTATTTTTAAATAACTCACAAAAAATCATAATATATATCCAAAATATAAGAATAATTATATAATTAATTACTACATATATAATAATAGTAATTTTTAATCTATCTATTAATCTATTAATTTCATTAAAATAACCTTTTTCTTTCATTATTTTATATTTCAATAAAATATTTTCAAATTTTAATTTATATTTTAATAAAGAAACATTAATTATTAAATACATTATAAAGCTTAAAAATCCTGCTAATAAACTTCTATCAATTTCATTTGAAAAACAATATCCAAAATTAAATTTATTTTTATTACTATTAAATCTTTTATGAATGTGTTTAAAAAAATAACAAAATGCATTAAAACCAATAATAACAATAAAAATAAATAATATAAAACTTATTTTAATTAAAGTTGGTTCAAAAGGAGAGCAACTTAATAGAGAAAAAGGAAAAATATTATTGCATAAAATATGACAAAATAATGAACAAAAAGTTCTTGAATCATTTTCTAATGCAAATTTAAAATCAAATGCATCTATTTGATCTTCAGTAAAATTAATTTTATGTTGAACAACTATTTTTTTTCTTTTCGTCCATTCTAATTTTTGAGTTTCGATTGAAGGTTCTTTCACTGGTTCAACAATTTTTTTTTCTGGATGATAATCGAATATATTTAAATTGAGTGGTTTATTTTTTTTACGATTTATATAATCTTTTTCATTTAAAACAATAGGAGTTTTATTATTTGGTTCATTTATTTGAAAAAGAAGATTGTTTGTTTTAATATCAGAAATATTTTTTATTTTTTTATTGTTTTTTTTATTTTTTTTTGAGTTTTTTGATTCATTTGAAGAAGAATCTGAATGTTTTTTATTTTTTTTAGGAGGATTTGATTTTATAGACTGAAAATCCATTGGATTATAATATTTAATATTTGAATAATTTGAATTATTTTCATTTAAACTTTTAGGAACAATATTATTTTTTTTAAATTCATTATTATTAATATTTTTTTTTAAATTATTATTTGTTTCTTTATTGCTATTATTAGATTCTTTATTAGTATTAATATTACTATCTGATTCTTTATTTGAATTTTCTTTATTTTCTGAATTTTCATCTTCTTCTTCTTCTTCATCTTCTTCATTAAATTCTGCATTATTATTTTCATCTTCAACATAAGGTTCTTCATTTGGAGCTTCAACTTCAAAAACTTCAATTTTTTTAAATTTTTTTTGTTTTTTTTGGTCGTTTATTATGTATAATTTTAAATCTTTTAATTTTGTTGCTATAAAAAAAATTAAAAATTCAGGAATTTGTAAACAAACTAAAATTAAAATAATTATAAAACCAATATTAGCTTTAATTAATTTATTACATTTAAATATATTTAAATTAGATTTATTTATTCCTTTTGGAAAATTATTTAAAAATTTACTTTTAGTGAATTCTTTAAATTCTTCGTTTATAAATTTACAATTACATTCTATTCTATTATTTTTATAATCTATTTTAGAATAATCACAATTTTCATCACAAAATGAAACATTTTTATAAATAATTTTTCTTCTATCTTCAATTAAAATATCTTTTTCATTATATTCAAATTTATAACAAATATCATTATAAAAATCAATATTTGTATTGAAAATATCAATTTCATATTTTTCAAAAATTTCTTTTCCATAATCATAATTTAATAAAGTTGATTTTGAAAATGGAAAAGTAATATTAAAATAAAGATTTTTACAATTTTTTTCAATATTTATTTTATTTCCATTTTTATCTGAAATTAAATATAAAATTTGATTTGTTTTTTCAGTTCTTCTTTCCAATTCAATTTGAACTATTATTAAATTTTCATTTGATTCAATTAAATTTAAACATTCTTCCAAATCAACATAAATTAAATTATCATTATAAGCTAATTCTTTAGAACATAATAAATTAGATGAAAATGAAATAATAATATTATTATTTTTGTGAACATAAACATTTTTATCAGAAGATAAAAAATTTGAAATATAATAATTTAAATCATTTAAAATTATTGATTGAATATTTTCATTTGAAATATTTATAAATAAATCTTCATTTTTATTATATGAATAAGAACAAATATTTGAAGAAAAAATTAAAGTAAATAAATTTAATATTATAATTAAAAATAATAATATTAACATTTTTTTTATTTTTATTTAATATTTTATTTTTTATCAGAATAAAAATATTCTTCATCATAATTATAAATAAATTTAGAATTATTTTTATATGTATTAAAAAAATCATATTTTTCTCTTTCTTTTTCATCAAACCTATTTTCATTTTTTCTACACTCATCAACAAAATATAATCCAATTAATTGACTAACAGTTAAAGAATCCATTGAATGATTAAGAACATAATTTTTTGTTCGAATGTAAGGAACTTTTTCAGGATGAAATTGACTTCCAAAAATTGAACTATTTTTTCCTTCAATTGTATTAGTAAAAAAATTATAATGTTTATCATAAGCAATACTTGTTAAATGAAATATGTTATTTAATTTTTTATTTTTAGCATAATCATTTTTGTCAATTCCATCATGATGAAAATAAACTGTGCTTGGATTATTTTCTAATATTTCTAATTCTTTATCTTCAAATAAAGAAAATAATTTTAGAGGAATTCCTTTAACTAATATTATACTATGTTCAACACCGGAATCTTCATATTTATTTTCAGATAAAATTTTTTCATCTTCTGCAAAAATAACATGCAATAATTGAAATCCCATACAAGTTCCATAAACAGGTAAATTATTTTTAAGAGCAAAATTTAAAATAAATTTTGCTTTTAATTCCCAATTTGATGTCAAATTAAAATCTCTTCCACCTCCCATAAATAATACACCATTTACTTTATTTAATATATATTCTATTTCTGATTCTGACCACCAATTATTTATTGCCATTACTTCTGCTCCGAATGCTTCTAACCATCTTATATATGCCATCACATAAAATGTTTTATTATAATATGTGATATCGTTCTCTGGATATGGGTTACCATATATACCTATTACTGGCTTATATGCTCTTTCATTTGAAGAATATGATATATTTATTATATATATTATAAATGAAAGTAATATAAAATAATTCATTTTTATATAGAAAATAAAATATTTTGATTTTTAATTAATTTATTTTTAATTTAAAAATTAAAAAATATAATTTTCTTTTTTTTAATAGAATAAAAATTAAATAAAAATTTTTGAATTTGAAATTTTTATATATTATAAATCAAAATAAATTATTTATAAATATCAAATAATAATTTAATATTATTTATATTAAAAATTTTTATTAATAATAATATTAATTATTTAATAATACACTAATTTAAATATTATATTTATAAAAAGAATCTCATATTATTATATATAAAAAAATTAATTTAACATTAACTTATAATATTCATCATCATTTACAATTTCAATAGAATAAACTTCAACTTCTTTAATATCCCATTTATTACTTTTCCCAGCCAAAAAAACACTTGGTTCAACATTTTTAGGAGCTTTATAACATTTTCCTAAATTACTATAGCTATTTTCTAAATTTTTATAACTAATAAACAAATCAGCCGAGTCTAATTCTCCCCAACCAGGAGAATATAATTTTTCATTTTGTTTAATAGCATGATGTTTCATATAAGGTCTTAAAGGAAATTTAATAGGTTTATATTCTATTCCATCACATAATTGAAAAATAAATGCATTATCACATTCAGTATACATAGCTTCACTTATCCAACTTATAGGATTAAAAGCCCCAAAAATGTGATTGTCTCCAGTTTTAACTATTGTTAATGTTGGTCCTTTATTATCACATTTTTCATGAAATGTTACGGGACTTACACCATCTTTACTTGTTTGATATAATAAAATTCCACTTTTTATTCTTGGAAGAATTACAATAAAATTATTAAATAGCATATCTCTTTTTATTATGTTACTTTGTTTGAAAATATTTTGTAATGTTGATATTGTAATATCTGTTATTGGAAGGAATTTAAAGTTGTTCATTATTTTATTTAATTCTTTTATTGGAGAATTTATGAATAAACTTTGAGCAAAACTTTTATTGAAACTTTGACTTTTTAAATAACCTAAATTTTCTATTTTTAATATTTTTTTATTTAATTTTTTAATTTGTTCTACTCTATCAATAATGTCAATATCTCTATCACAAATCATATTTCTATAATAATCATAACGATCTTTAATATAAGTGAAATTTTTTAATTTATTTTCTAATGTTTCGAGTTTGTCTTTAAAAAGTCCATTAATATAATTTTTCATTCGATTTTCATTAGTTTTAATAATATTATAAATATTATTAAAATATTCATTTAATTTCTCATCAAAACTTTTTTTTTCTTCTTCAAATTTCATTTTACTATAACTCATATGTTTAATCATTTCATCAATAATTCTAATTTGTCCTTCACATTGTCTCATATTCCCAGACAAAATAATAGAATTTTCATCAAGAACATTTTTCACAGTTCTAATTTTATGATTTTTATGTCCTTTTTCATAATTCGCACATATTAAACATATGCATTTATTACAAGTATCGCAATATAATTTTAGAGGCTCTCGATGTCCATTTTCTTCACAAAGAGTCAATTCAATTTTTTCTTGAACTATTTTATGATAAGGAATAATTTTATGATCTTGATGTCTGGGATTTGATAGATGCCTAATACGACATTCATAGCATGTAATTATATCACAATTCAAACATTCAAATTCAGCTATATCATGAATGTATTTACTAGATGGACATATTTCACATAATTGAATTTTTTTATTTGGATTTAAATCGTTTTCTAATTGAAATTCTATCGGTTTCCAATTCAATCGTAAAAGATTTTCAAAATTTTCTTCGGGAATTGGCGTTCGTGTTTTACATTTTGGACATTTTATTATGTTTTTATTTAATTGTGGATTGTGACAAAAATTGTAAATACTTTTTATTTCTATCGCACAGTTTAAACATAATTCGTGATTGCATTTTAATGTTATTGGAACTGTCACACGCTTTAAACAATAAACACAATGAGAATTATCAATAAGTTCATTTAAATCTTTTTGAAGTTCTGTTGATAACATTAAATTATTGTACATTACACTTTTTATGTCAATGTTATTTTCAGAAACTTCTTTTAATTTTTTTGTTTGAAAAGATAATTGAGAATTTGATACACCAACATTTATGTTTTTATTTATATTATTTGATGATGCATTTGATTTGTTTTGGTTTTTTAAGTTTTGTCTGAGAGCCTTTTCAAATGAACCCGTTACTTTTGATTTATTTAGTGTTGTAAAGTTACGATTTTGGTTACGATGATATATACTTTTTATTGAAGGTAAATTATTATTATTGATATTATTATTAATATTATTATTATTAATTATATTATTATTTATATTGCTATTTATATTATTATTATTGTTGATATTATTATTATTATTATTTATATTAATATTGTTATTATTGTTATTATTATTGAGATCATTATTATTATTATTTATTATATTATTATTATTATTAATGTTGTTGTTATTATTATTAATATTATTATTATTAATATTATTATTATTAATAATATTATTATTATTATCATTATTATTATTATTATTATTATTATTATT
>JAEEGK010031893.1_pt1 | contig 10351 bp, 10 predicted proteins | sample 8958771 | NCBI WGS metagenome assembly JAEEGK01 (sample SAMN16246547, study PRJNA631951) | gut metagenome | biome: gut microbiome; feature: rumen; material: SC-attached | host: Bos | place: Iran: Karaj | collected 2018-10 | reverse complement strand
GGGAAGTTCTGCCAGATTGCTGCAGGCGTGGAGTTCGTGATGAACGGCGCGAACCACCAGATGAATGCCGTTTCGACTTTCCCGTTCTCCATGCTCGAAGGCTGGAACATGAAGCCGCCTGCAAAAAACGATTTACCGTTCAAGGGCGATACCGTTATCGGGAACGACGTATGGATCGGCCAGAACGCAACAATACTCCCCGGAGTGCATATCGGTGACGGCGCGATCATCGGCGCAAGCAGTGTCGTCGGCAGCGACGTGGACCCCTACACCATCGTGGCTGGGAATCCAGCACAGTTTATCCGTAATCGCTTTGACGACGAGCTCACCAACCTCATGCTCGAATGGCGCTGGTGGGACAAGCCCATCGAAGAAATCAATTCGCTCATCCCGATACTCACGAGCAGCGACTTGACAGAAGTCAAGAAGAAAATTAAAGAAATGCTCGGGAAAGGATGAAAGTTTGCCCGATTTGCAATTTGGCAATCGCTGATTGCCAAATTGCTCGGCAAGCAAGGTGGTCAAAATTTTTGACCACCTCCTTTTTTATTTCAGCAGTTTGTTCTCTCCGATGGATTCTAGTACCGTCATCTGGCTTATCGCAATCTGATTCAATTTTATCAACCTTTCTGGCTGCGGCAAGCCTTCCTTGATCAGGACGGAATTCAACGATTCCATATTCGAAAGGCATATAAGCAGGTTTACTGTTGCGTAGTCGCGGACATTGCCCTGTAAATCAGCATGTGCATCACGCCATTCCTTGGCGGTAAATCCGAATAACGCAACATTTAGAACATCAGCTTCATTTGCATAAACCATGCTCATCTGTTGTTTTGTAAGTGTTGTCGGAATCAAGTTCTGCTTGATGGCGTCTGTATGGATATGGTAGTTGATTTTTGAGAGTTCACGACGTAGTGACCATCCTAATTGAGCCTGTTCCGCCGCTTTGAGGCGTTGGAACTCCTTAACCAACTACCAGCTTCTTTTAAAAAGGGGTCGAATTCGACCCCTTTGAAGTCGGGATTGTTCAACATTTCCCATAAACCTAAGTATTCTATTGTATTTTTTGACCTCATCCAATTTTTCACAACATCCTTAGGCTCCACAGGATTCTTTTGCCGAGCAATATCAGTAATGCAGACATAATCGACGCCGTTAACGAGCATTGTTTTGATTTCTCGGTTCATGACGTTTATTCGTTTCATCTTTTACTCCTTTTTGCTGCGGACAAGCGCAAAACCGTAGTGCTTGAAATTTTGAGCACTAGAACATTTGTTCACTAACAAATATAATCTCTCTAAGGGAGGATGTCAAGCGATTTTTGATTTTTTTTGAAACGATATTTGAAAAAAACAAAGTTGTCATTTTATGACAGTTTGTGAATATATATTTGTGGTATAACCAAATGGAGGTTATCATGAATCAGAACCAGAAAACTATTAGAGTTATGGGGACGGGCTTTGTTAAAATTGCTCCTGATACCACGAGACTTACTTTTTCGATAGATTCCAAATACGATTCCTATGAAAAGGCTTATAATGAAGCTGCTATAGGTAACAAAGGTTTGAGGGATGCTCTTGAAAAGCTGAATATTCCGAAGGAATCTCTTAAAACATCAGATTTCTCGATAAGTAAACATCGTGAATGGATTAGCAAGGAAGTCCGGTGGCTTGTCGAATATCATTTGAATCAAAGTCTCTCTATTGAGTTGCCTTTGGATAGTGTTCTTACATCAAAGGTTATTTCGACTTTGGGCGCAGCGTGGCCAGAACTCGAAGTGAACATATCTTTTATCAGGAAAAATTCTCACGATGCCAAGCTTCAAATTCTCGAATCGGCGGTCAAGGATGCCCGCGAAAAAGCCGAGGTGATCGCTATGACGCTCGGACATAAACTAGGCGGTATCGTAAGTGTCGATTACTCCAGACGTAGCATTGACGTTTATGTTGGACGGGAAGATTATAACATGGTGGCTGATTTAGCAGAAAGTTCCGGCTCGCAATCTGTTGATTATACCCCTGATGATGTTGAAGTTGGAGATACTGTTGAAACGGTCTGGTATTTGGACTAGTTTATTTCTGAATGAGCGTTCTTTCCTATTATTGCAGTAAGGGTGTCTTATGTCGGATCGGAACATCATAAATCTTAAATTGCCGATGCGGGCAAGTCAAAAGAGCAGAATTATAGCCATGGTGGCGGCAGTTCTGCTCATTGCAGTGCTATTTGTAGAAAGTTTCTGCCTTGATTTCGATTGTGTGTATATGGGAGTCTCAATCTTTGTGTTTGTCGGAATATCTTATGTTCTCCGTTTCTTCTCTGATATTTTTACAGACATGTTTGCTGGTTTGTTGGCGGCTTCGGTAGGCGCGTTCGCAGAAGCTATAATAATATCTATCGCCATCAATTCGATTTTCGACTGTAAATTTGATAAAAACTTTGGAACGCTCTTTTTCTTTTGCTACTGTTTCTTCTTGTTGTTTATGGTCTTTATGCTCATGCGGAATGAAAGACGCAAAGAAAAACGAAAAAATACTAACATTGATGAATACTAAACAAGGTAGGTCTATATGGACAAACGATACATTAATAGATTTGAAAGTTTCTATAGCAGTAGGGCTTCCCTAGTTTGGTACATGGGCTCTTTGGCATATTGCTTTGAGAAAAAAAAGGAATTGCTTAGCGTTCCTGGAAATCTTTGGTCTGTCATTTCATTTCGAATATCAGATTGTATCATTGATTTGTGTCGATTCGATTTGACGATGGAAGAACGCATCGATTATATGGAGCGAAACTTTAATGATGGACAAAAAGTTGTTGATGATCTTGTTCAAAATGACTCTGAACTTAAGGTTAAAACAGATGCGCTATACGAATATTTGCGGAATGTAAGAGGGTTTACATATGAAATTATAGATTTACACGGAATCCCTTATACAGATAGACTCTCCGCAGAAGAACAAGTAGAATTTGAAAATACTTTTTGGAAAAAGGCAACCCCAAAATTCAAGAAAGCCCATAAGGCCTATCGTGATTTGCTCGCGATAATGGATGACCGGGTTTACAAGATAAGGAAAGGTCTTGTAAAAGACAAAGTCCCTATATCCTTGCCTCATACGCCTGAAAGTGCCATGTTGCCCGAAGAAAAGGGTTTTTACCATCAGGCCAAGGCAATTTGGGATAAGGAAGAATACATTGATATCGAAGAAAATGTAAACTATCTGTGGGTTTATGTTCAGGAACTCCTAGCCAAAAGACAATCGGTGACATTCGAGTCCCTAAAAGGGATTCTCATGCGTCTTTGTGAACGCTACTATACGGAGGAAACGTTCTTCATATCGTGTGGGCCTTATATTGAGGATTTGGCTCTTGAACGTGGCGATGTCAAGTGCTATTTGGACTGGTCAGAAATGCAACGTGTCTATGGACATTGTTCATTAGAAAGTGAATCGCGGGTGGGTGTCGCCATGCGCGAAAATATTCCGCTCCATCCGATGGATATCATAATGGCTACGGGCGGTTATTATTCCAAGTTCATTCGCGATAACTACGCCCTATACAAGTTCTGCCTTTATCAAAAGTTCTCTGAATATGATAATGCGAAAGGCTGGTTTAATCTTCTCAAGAAACTTCCGAAGGCAGAACATACAAATGCGGTTCAGTGTTATTTGGGCTTGCCCGGTGTTGTATGTGAGTCGGAAGTTTACAATCTGTTTGACGCTTCGGCGGAGCCTGTCTGTAAAACAATAGTTTCTGTTTGCCAAGATGCCGAAAAGATGGCTGTTGAAATGAAATCAAATGGTGGCTCATGGGAAATTGAGCGTCACGAGCGGATATTTGAGTATTTAAAGGGAAATCTTCCTCAGTTAAAGATGTTCCTAGAAGCAAGGCCACTGTTTGCGAATGGTGAAGTTATTCCCATCTACATTCCTTATAGGGATATAGCGATTTGCCGTGCCGGTGTGGAATCTAAATGCGATGCTGCCGAGATCCAAAGACGGAATATCCGGTTTGTGAACATCGATTCTGAGCCCAATCAGATTGTCGAAGAAATAAAAAGCCTTTTGTAGCCCGTAGGGCTGTTTCGGCTGAGCCTTATATTTGCGTTAACCGGCCCCCCTAGGGTCGGTTTTTGCAATAACTGCCATTCCAATAATCTATATTGCTGCTTACATAGCCCCGTACCGAATGGTGCGGAGCGACCGGAATTTTTGAGATTCGTCTCTTATTCTCGTTATCGAAACTACCACTTTCAATGCATCAGAGAGTAAGACGAACGCTCACGTCCCATCTGGGGCGTGGGTCGTTTGTGCTTATTGTGTTGAAGGGTGTGGTAGCCCGCTGCAATGGTAAGCCTGCGACTCCACGCCTTTTTTGTTTTGTGGAAATTTTGGTTCAGAATGGAACGGCTCTCGCAACGCTGGAGCCGCCATGGTCGATTTGGACAAGAGCAAGATTCAAGCCGTCGCACAGTACATCGACGAGGTTTCCAAGCAATTCTCTACGGGCAAGGCGACAGAGCACAGCTACCGCCCTGCACTCGCGAAACTCCTTGGCGACTTGCTCCCCAAATTCACTATCACCAACGAACCGAGCCGAATCCAGTGCGGAGCGCCGGACTACATTATTGCAAAAGGGAAAGGCGCAACATCAATTCCCGTTGCGTTCGTAGAAGCAAAGGATATCGGCGATAGCGACCTGGATGGAAACCGCCAGCACAAGGAACAGTTCAACCGCTATAAAAATTCGCTAGACCACATACTCTTTACAGACTATCTTGATTTCCATCGGTATGAAAATGGATGGTTTATTAGTAGTGTACGTATTGCAGAAATCAAAGGGAATAAAATTGAGCTAATAGAAGCTAATGTTCCCATGTTCTTGGAAATGGTCGGTGCTTTTGCTGAAGCCCAACCTCAGAAAATCACGAGTTCTACAAAATTGGCGCAGATGATGGCGGCTAAGGCGAAACTTCTTGCAGAAGTGATTGAAAGGACTCTTGTTGCGGACACTGAAAAAACGGGTGAATTGGCGGGGCAGTGGAAATCTTTTCAGAGAGTCTTGATTCATGATTTGACAGAACGCCAATTTGCAGACATTTACGCGCAGACGATATGCTACGGAATGTTTGCGGCTAGGCTTCACGACGATAATCCTGACTCATTTAGCCGTCAAGAAGCGGCGACGTTAATACCCAAAACGAACCCATTTTTGCGTAAAGTTTTCCAGAATGTGGCTGCATACGATGTGGATGCAAGCATTGTGTGGATCGTAGATGACCTTGCTGAAACATTCCGTGTGACGGACATGCCGAAGGTGATGAAAAACTTCGGAAAGACGACTGGTCAAGCTGACCCGATGATTCATTTTTACGAAGATTTTCTGCGCTATTATGACCCTAAGCAGAAAAAATCTTGTGGCGTTTATTACACGCCTGAACCTGTTGTGCATTTTATCGTCAATGCCGTCGATGAAATTTTGAAGTCTCGTTTCAATTTGAGTGATGGTCTCGCCGATACGAGTAAGGTGACGATTCGTCAGACTTCGAACCTATATACGGATAATCGCACTAAAGACCACAAAAGGTATGAAACTCGTGAATACCATAAGGTTCAGATTCTCGATCCGGCAACGGGTACGGGAACATTCCTTGCCGAGGTGGTGCATAAAATCCATTCTAGTATGGAAAATCAGAAGGGCGCTTGGCAAAATTATGTAGAAGAACACTTGCTCCCTCGTCTGAATGGTTTTGAATTTATGATGGCACCGTATGCCGTTGCTCATTTGAAGTTGGATATGGTGCTTGCTCAGACGGGCTATAAGACTAAACAGGATAAGCGTCTTCGTATATTCCTTACAAATTCTCTTGAAGAATGTGACCACGATACGGGAACATTGTTTGCTCAATGGCTTGCGCAAGAAGCTAATGAGGCAAACCTTGTCAAACGCGATACACCTGTAATGGTGATGATGGGAAATCCACCGTATAGCGTGAGCAGTAGCAATAAAAGTGCGTTGATTCTGAATCTTTTAAATGATTATAAGAAAAATCTGAATGAGAAAAAGCTTAATCTAGATGACGATTATATCAAGTTTATTCGTCTTGGGCATTACTATGTAGAAAAAAATGGGGAAGGGATTCTTGCATATATTTCAAACAATAGTTTCATTGATGGAATAACGCATCGTCAAATGCGAAAAGCGTTGATGGAAAATTTTGATGAAATTTACATTCTGAATTTGCATGGTGATACACGAAAAAATGAAGTTGCACCTGATGGCGGTAAAGACGAAAACGTCTTTGATATCATGCAAGGTGTAAGTATCAATATTTTCGTGAAAAAAGGTCGTCATTCTGGAGCCGATGGCGATAGAATCCAATCCCTAGCCAAAGTTTACCACTACGAAATCTTCGGCAAACGTTTTGAAAAATACGCATTTCTTGCTAAAACATCGTTTAGCGATATTCCTTGGTATGAACTCACTCCGCAAGCACCACAGTATTTCTTTGTACCTAAAGATTTTTCAGTGCAGGAAGAATATGAAAAGGGATTCAAAGTTGACGATTTGATGAAAGTCCGAAATTCTGGTGTAAAAACTGATAGAGATTTGTTGTTTTATGATTGTGATAAAGACTGTCTTATAGAAAGAATAAGTAGTCTTTTGTCAGGAAAACAATTAGAAAAGAATTTTATAGAGCTATATAATGTTGTTGATTCCTCCTCTTATAAAATTACAGATAAAATTAAATGCTGTAAATTTGATAATTCTAAGATTCAAAAAGCAGAGTATAGAGTATTAGATTTCTATTACATCTATTATGATGAAAAATTGGTATCACGAGCTGCATTTAATGTAATGCAACACCTGCGTAAAGCGAATGTAGCTTTGGTTGTTCCGAGACAATGTTCTAGCGATTGGAAATATGTTTTTTGCACAAATACAATCGGAGATCATAACTTGATTGCAAGTGCGGGGAAACTTGGTGCAGGAGATTTATTCCCGCTCTACCTTTATCCAACAGAAGGTGAAGAAAAGCTCGGCGAAACTCGCAAGCCCAATCTAGACGAATCCATTTGGCGTAAGATCGACGCATGCCTAGATTCTTCAACTCCGTTCCCTTCGGCAAGCTCAGGGAACTACGCTCAGAATGACAATTCGCATATTACAACTCCTGAACAGATTTTTGATTACATCTACGGCGTTCTCCATACTCCGTCCTATCGCGAAAAATATGGGGAATTCCTGAAAATCGATTTTCCGCGTATTCCTTATCCCGAAAACAAAGAAGAATTCGAACGCATTGTTTCCATTGGCAACAAACTCCGCAAGTTGCACCTGATGGAAGAAATCCCGCCGCAGGCGACCTCCTTCAACATCGAAGGCGACAATACTGTAAGCGAGATTCGTTTTGAAAAGGAGATCCCCGACCAAGTCGGGGATGACATCAGCGGGAAAGTCTACATCAACAAGACGCAGTATTTTGCGAACGTCCCTGAACTAGCCTGGAACTTCTACATCGGCGGCTATCAACCCGCCCAAAAGTGGCTTAAGGACCGCAAAAACCGCACCCTTACCTACGACGACATCTCGCATTACCGCAAAATCATCGCCATCCTCATCGAAACTCACAAGTTGATGTTAGAACTCGATAAAAAATAGGACGCACTTATTTCAGAAGAATTTGGAGGCTTTGGAGCATACGGAACTATTTGAGCCGAACCTGATAAAACATATATTTAATGGCGATGTAAAACTTGCTTCCGCAGGAAAAGGAAAGAAACGGCTTGAAGCAACTGGCTACCACACTGAGGTAATCAAAAATGCCGAAGGCTGGATTATTCCTGAAACTAAGTCAGCTCCAGATGCTAAAGGGATATATCAGGGTAAAGTTACTGTCAAGGGAATCAGAAAACGCACTATGGGCGGAATCTCAACATTCTTCCCTGCACACTGGTCTCCGCAACATATCGTAAATGCGATAAACGAGGCGTACAAAGGTAAAAGTGCAATAGATCCTTCTGGTAAGGTATTTTATGGATATTCAAAGGAAGGTGTGAAAATAAAAATGCGAATGAGTCCAAATGGAAAAATTGCTAGTGTTTACCCTATCATGGAGGAATCCTAATGAACTACAACTATAAACTCAAATGTATGGAATTTGACAATGGCGTTAAGTTTCATTACTTCGCATTTGAAGAAGAAACCGGGATTCTTACCAACTTTTTCTCGGGTGAAGTAATCAATTTCTGCAATACCATTAAGGAGCAAATCGAACAGGTTCTCTCCAAGAAGAAAAAGCATGTCGAATGTTCCGGCAACGACTGCTACTGGAATATCGGTCCGAAGGAAACTCTTATCGTTGATAATTTCGCAAACGAAGGTGAGCCTTCCGAAATCACAGTGGAAACGCAGGAACTCAAACGATTGATTGACGAATGGATTGAGGCTAAAGCCAAGTTCAAGGAACAAAAGGCGAAGGGCGAAATCTAGAGTCTCGATAAAAGACATCAACATTTAACAATGGAGGATGCTAATGCGGCACCCTATAGTGAGCTGCGCCCAAATTTTGCATGAGGGCCAAAACTTTGATATTTCTAAAATCCCGAAAAAATTGCAATCTTTTTCGGAATCACTTCATTATCCCGTTTATGATGCTTTGCTTCATTTCTATGAGGAAGATGAATATTGCAAAATTTACCACAAAGGACTTTCTCCGTACATTAATCATATCAAGAAATTTGCAGGAGCAGTCTCACTAGACCGCAGTGTGGGATGGTGCGACGATATAGAAGATCAAAAGAATATGAATCAAGTCAACAAACATAGCCGAAAAATGTTTGCGAAGAATGGTGTTCCATATATAACTAATGTCCGGTTCGGAGACAAAAAATCCTATTCGTTCTGTTTTGAGGATATTCCCCAAAATTCGGTTTTATTCGTCGGAGCTCACGGAACACAAAACCGAGCAGACTATAAAGCTGTATTTTTTGCAGGAATCTGTGCAATGGTTGAACAACAACACCCTAAAATTTTACTGATTTACGGAAGCGTTGACAAACGGATATTGAGTTTATGTATTAAAAACGATATTACGTTAGTTCAATACCCAAGTCAATGTAGTTTGGCGCATTCTCCTCAAAAGCCCAGGCGTTGCGAGGGCAGCACCTGAGCCCCCGCTCGAAAGGGTCGCAATTGCGTCACCCCAAGGAAACCAAGCTATTCGGTTCCATCAAGAAATCAATGACGTTCATGGTTAAAATTCCATTTTCGTCATAGAAGGCCGGCACAAAATCCTTTGTGATGACAATTTTCTTGAACGAATCCCGAACCGTCTTGAACGGCCTAATTTCCTGGCCCCTTTTTTCATTATCCGGCATTGAAAATGACGACTGAATGTAGTAACGCTGCGACCCTAGATTACAGACAAAATCTATTTCAAGGTTCCTTCGGGAAACAGACCCACTCTCGTTCTTTTGCGAAAGCTCCACCACGCCGACATCCACGTTAAAACCGCGATATAGCAGTTCATTGTATATGGCGTTTTCCATCAGGTGCATTTCCTCGAACTGCCTAAAATTCAGCCGCGCATTCCGCAGACCCAAATCCGCAAAGTAGAACTTCTTCGGAGCGCCGATATGTCGTTTGCCCTTGATGTCATAACGCGAGGCCGAACTTATCAGGAAAGCATCTTCCAGATAATCGATAAATTTCGCTACGGTATTGCGGGTTATCTTGGATTTCTTTTCGCTATGGAACGTGTTCGTTATCTTTTCTGCGCTCGACAGCGAACCCACCGACGAAGACAAGACATCAATCAAGTCCCTTAAATCGTTTTCGTTCCTGATTTTGTTCCGCTTGACGACATCGCGAATATAGACTTCGTCAAAAAGACTCGACAGAATGCGGCGTTTCTTTTCGGCATCGCGTTCCTGCGCCACTAGCGGCAAGCCGCCGTAAAGCAGATACTCGGCAAAGCCCTGGTACTTGTCCCCAGAAAAATTTTTCATGAACTCGCTGAAAGAAAGCGGCAACAAATGAATCTGGTCGCTGCGCCCCGCAAACTCCGTAATCAAATCCTTCGACAGGAACTTCGCGTTACATCCCGTTACAAAAATTTCAAATTCCGGTTTCCGAAGATATGAATTCAAGACAGACTCAAACGCTCCCAGCTCCTGGATTTCGTCCAGCAACAAGAAATACCGTTCACCATCCTTGATGCACGTTTTCAGATAGTCCATAAACTTTGTCGGATCCACCTGCCTTTTCTTCAACTGCAGTTCAATCGGATTTTCGCCGATTCGTTCAAGGTCCTCGGCAGAATCGAAAGCGAACCGGATTATATGCTCGTCAT
>JAEEGK010031887.1_pt1 | contig 10353 bp, 8 predicted proteins | sample 8958771 | NCBI WGS metagenome assembly JAEEGK01 (sample SAMN16246547, study PRJNA631951) | gut metagenome | biome: gut microbiome; feature: rumen; material: SC-attached | host: Bos | place: Iran: Karaj | collected 2018-10 | reverse complement strand
TACAACGAATGGAAGCAAGAAAACGAGTGGCGGCAAAACCACCAGTTTAACGGCTGTGATGGCGAAGATAAACCTTACGACAAACAAGCCGCTTGCGACTTTTTGACAAAGCGTTTTCCCGATATGGACGCGAGAGATACAAAGATATTCGTCCGCGACTATTGGCAATTCAAGAATAGTTATTACGAAAATTTGAAAGCCTTTGTAACATATCGGTATCATTTGGCAATCGACCAACGCGGCAATTATGGTATGCCTGACCAACCATTTGAATTGGCGGTTGACTACGATGGTGGTACTATCACGCCCATCTATGAGATTGACGACCTCTACGGCGACGATTACGATTTTGCTTATCAATGGATTCAAGAGCAAATTGCCGACAAAAATTTGGAAATCGACCGCTTTTGGGTCAACGAAAACGATAATACCTACGGATATTTAGCAAAATAAACTTTTCATTTTCAAACCTTTAAATTTTTATTAAGATGAAACTTACAGCAAAAAATGTGCAAGAGGAGATTGCAAAACAGCAACTGCCTGACGACCTTATGTCGCACTACAACGACGGTGTAAGGGATATGCTCGAATTTTACGGTGAGGACGCAGACCTGACCGAAACAATCGACTTGTGGCTCGAAAAGGCCAACGCCTACCTCGCAAAAAACGAGAAACCAGCGGCCCAACCCCAAAAGCCTGAAACAAAGGAAGATAAGCCAAAAAAAGAGTCAAAAAACGATGAAACGCGGCCTGAACCGAAAAAAGAGCCTGAAAAGCCTAAAACCGAGCCAAAATCGGCTGAAAAGCCCAAAACCGCCCCAAAAAGCGAGGAAAAGCCAGCGAAAGACGACAAAAAATCGAAAAAGAAAGCCCCAGCCGCTTTGTTTAAGACTGGTGCGTGGGTTATCGACAACAAAGCCGACCGCGCAGGTATCATTTCGGAGCGTTTGAGTTACGACGACGAGCGAGGCTGGCTCTATCACGTAGAGTATGTTGGTTCAAAACAGCAATCGCTGGTGGCCGAGAAAGACCTATCACGAACACGCGCACCGCGCACCGTTGCCAACACTGGCGAACTTGTGCCTGAACTTTCGGCTGAAATTCGCATAATCAGCCGCTACGTTGCCCTGCACGGCAAAAAGTACGGCAAGGTGGCCGACGAAATGCGTAAAATTTTGGCCGCACTGCAAAAAATGATTATCAACAAGCAGATTCGCAAGACCAGCAAATATGCAAAGGAAATCAACGCTATGCAGGACAGCCTCATCAAGGCCGTCAATGGCAAACACTCTGCCAGCGAGGAAATCGACATCAAGAGTATCGACGCTCTCCGCAAGATTGTAGCCAAGCAGAATGTAACCGAGTTGTCGAACATATCGCGCTCATTCGTTGCCCTGATTGGCAAGGACGGCCAAAAGGCAAAGGCCAAAGCACTCTACGAGAGTATTTTGAAGCACGATTTTAAAGGCAGCGATTCAGCCGAGGCTGAAACAATGAAAAAGGCACTCCGCGCCTATATCGACGACGAAACCGAAACCGTTTATGCAACCGCACGCGAGTTGCAGGGCATTTTCGGACTGGCAGGAATCCTTTAAGCCGCATACAGCAAGGGCGCGAAAGTTAGAGGCAGACCCTTATGGGGTCGGCGGTTCAATTCCGCCTCGCGCCCTTGTTTTTGTTTGACTTACTGATATTTGGTTTGATGATGGAAAGGAAGCAAATATACACACCTGAATTTAAGCGTTGGTTTGGCGATTCAAAAGTGGTTGACACCAACGGCCAGCCGCTTGTTGTCTATCACGGAACAAACGCCGAGTTTGACACATTCGATGTTAATAAATTCGGTCATTGGGATAATGGCACAAAATGGGATTTTATCGATAAAAAACCTTTAAAAGACAAGGGCTTTTTCTTTACAGCCGATAAAAACACCGCACAAGACCACGCCGAGGGTGCTGTTGAATGGGAGGGCGGCAAGCCGATTGTGTTAGATGTTTATTTGCGGATTGAAAAACCGTTACTTGTTCAGGTTGACGAGTTTAAAGCAAAACATAAGGGCTACGACACTCAATATTGGTATGATTATTTGACATTTAAGTTGCTGCACGAATACGAGGCTGGCGACTATGACGGCATAATCGTAACCAACCCGATTAACGAAAACGATAAATTGTTTGTTGTTTTCAAACCAAACCAAATAAAATCAGCCAGCCGTAATAACGGCCAGTTCAACCCTGAAAGCGACAATATTTTGCAAGGAATAGACTATTCCGACGCAAAATTCAAAGTTGGCGACACGGTTAAATGTACGGCGATGGGCAGACCCTCTTACGGAGAGGTGTTTACCATTAAGAAAGTGCATAAAATCAAAGGAAAATATGAATACGACGGCAGCAACGGCGTGTATAATTACGAGGAATATTCGCTGGAGTTGATTCAGCGCAATAAGCCATACGACCCAGCCGAGTGTTTGCGTGTTCTCAATTACATTTGCATTGATTGCTTTAAAAAGCCAATATCGTTTGTAACCGTCGGCTACGACGGCATATTCCTTTCTTATTGTTTGGGCGGCAAGTTTGGGGAAATTGAAGAACGCCTGAATCAGTATTTATTGGGAAAGGACATTCTCAAATCATTTATATCTTCTCGCGAAAAAAACAAACAAGGCATAACATATTCCATTAAAAACGACGAGGCCATACTTGACTACGTAAAAGAACAAATTGATTACCCCTCATTGGAAAGAAAGCCTGAAATGTTCAAGGTTGGCAATGTGTACTACGATGATAAATGGGTGTATCAAGTAGTTAAAGCCTATCGTGATGAAAAAACAGCCGCCGACGAGTGCAGGATTGCAAAGATTAACGACAAAGGCTCTTGGGACGATTCCACGTATAGTGTTCAAACAGCCGCCCAAATTTTCAAAGATTGCACCTTTTACGGCAACGAAAGCACACAACTTTTATCGCTGGAATGGGAAGATAAAAAGGCTTTCTACAATAAAGTAAAACCGTTCAAAAGCCGCGTTCAGGCTATATTGGACAAATACCACTCAAAGGCCAAAATATGCAGGACTTACGCCCAAGGAAGCCACATAAAAGGTGGAATTGTACGACCCTGCGACGAGGTTTGGATTCAATCGTCGCCTTACGACCGCTTTCCGCTGGTTGAAGATGATTTCGACGGCAACGACGAATTGGAATATGAAATGATTTGTATGATAGCCGACCTGCGCGAAAACAAACATTATGACAAAGAAACCGACAAATTGGTTGAAAACACACCCGACGACCGCGACCGTCGTCTGCGCCTTGCCAAAGCAAAGGCCAAAGCCCTGAAAATGAAACTTGAACTAATGAAAATCTAAAAACTATGAAAACCGAGAATCACATTTCAATCTTGCGTGGCCTTTTGCCCGACGATTACACCGCCGACGACAACGGTCGTATTTACAGCGACGGCCAGCCGCTTGATATTTACTACACGCCCGAACACTTTTTTGAGGTGAATGTAGGAAACGCCGAAGAATTGATTGCGCTGGAGCAACATTTAGGAGGATTTATTCCTCTGCCGCAAGCCGTCAGTGGCGATAAAAAACCGCTGTTTACCAAACTCGACGACGCGCTCCGCTTCCTTGATGGTATCGAATTTCTGCAAGCGACGCGATTTCGCTGCCTTGAAAGAGCAACTGACCGAGCAGGATTTTGCCGTTAGGGTGTTCAAAGAGTTCAATAGGCCAAATAAAATCAGTATTGGCCTTGACGATTTTCTGCCGAGCCTGAAAAAAGCCCTCGCAAAAATCGACAACGATAAAATGCTGGCTTTTGTGGCCGAGCAGATGGGAAAAATCAAACTGCCCACCGACGACCAACAGCAACTGCTGGCCAAAGGCGCAGACCTGATTCGCCACCGCATAACTGAAATAAAAATGCACAAAACGCTTTGCTCACGGCTTCGCAAAAAGTTCATTGAGGCATACTGCGCCGAGCAATTCGATGTTAAGCCCAAATATCGCTCCCAGCCACTCATTGAACACCTTTACGGAATGTGCGGCCACGACGACCTGCGGCCAATCGGGAACGGTGTTTACAACGACCCGAAAGGCTGGTATGTAGCCACCAACGCGGCTATTTTAGCCGCTGTTGCCGCCGACCGTATCAGCAGCAATCAGGAATCGGGAACGGTTGTAACAAAAGACGGCAAGAAGATTGACGGCACTTATTACAACTGGCAAGCAATCATTCCGAAAGACGATAGTCTGCACGAATTTGCGCTCAACGCCCTCGATTTTTGGCAATGGCTCACCCTGCGCCAGCGTCAGGCCAAACTGAAAGGCTGCAATAGTTGCTGGTCTGCCGACAATGTGTCGCTCATATTCAGCCACACACCGTCGCACAACGGCTTTAAGCCCAAAGCAGGATTCGACCTCGAATACTTGTTGCAGTTTGTTTCGGCGGCAATGGATTTGGGCAAAGGCAAGTTCTACTATAACGAGGCAGTCAGCCGCCACAAGAAAAAAGACGGCACAATGGACGAAGTTGTGAGGTATATGTTGGTCTATAAAACCGACGACAGCGTGCCGTCATACATTCTGCTGATGGCGTTGGAATCGCCGCCGCAACAAGTAGATACTGATTACGGCGTTTATTTCGACAACTGCTACGACGCAGCCGAAGCCGCGCCGTCAGCCGACGACAACCGCGACCGCCAGCGCAAACTGCTGAAACTAAAGGCAAAGGCAATCAAAATGAAACTGGAGTTAATGAAAATCTAACGCGATATGAAACTTGGCAATATAGGAATGGCCGTAACGCATAACAGTCCCTATCTGCTGAAAAGGGCTGACGGCTCGTTTATCGACCCCGAAACTGGTGAGCGTTTAGGCTTCGACCACCGCTTTATGGCAAGTGGCGAGGGTTGTCAGGCGCACGGCTGGGGCAGTTATTTTAGTGAGAATGATAGACGAAATTATGCTAATAATCAGCGCAATCCCAACAAATACAAAGGGGTAACGTCCGACGAAATCGACAAACTCAATCTTGAAAGAACGGAGCGCGTCATTGCAATGTGCATATTAGGCGATATGGACTTATATCCGCAACGCACGGTAGAGGAACTTATACAAGAATACATACGCGATATTAAGATAAATACTGCGCTGGTAGAAAAAAAACTGGCCTTGCTGTTAAAAATCAAAAATATCGGCGACGACAGCGTGAAATATTGGAACAAATCGGTTGAAAGACAAAAGTTGTGCGAGAAGATTGATAAGATACTTGGCGACAGCGAGGCTGGGCGAAATGTATATATGAACATTGCTTCGTCGCTGCGATACGACCGTATGGCTTTCAGCCGAATCATAAACGAATACGAAACTACCTGCGATTCGGTGTGTGTCGAAAATGAGGAAGAATTGGCTGCGTTTGAAAGATTAAACCCCGATGATTTTGAGCGCGTCGAAAAAGAACGCCACCACTACGAGGTTGAAATTCCCGACAACGACGGCACAAACTATATTGAAGAACAAAAGAATTTGACCGACAAGCAAATACAAATGGTGCTGGACGGTTTAAGCCGATGGAAAGTTATTGATGTTCGCACTAACGATTGGCTAAAACCATACACAAACCCCGACGGCAAACCGTATTCTTACTTGCGCGGCGGTAACTGGAAAGGCGAAATCCTATACAGAGAATTTTGCGCGGCCTTTGATTACGAACACAAGTATAGAGATATGAAGCCAGCCGACGCTGGCCGACGCGCCAGCCAATTCCTGCACGATTGCGGATTTGTCGGCATACATTACAGCAGTTATTCCGACGGCGAATGTTATGTCATTTTCGACGAAGCCGACGCAAAGATAGTCAATCACGAACTTTTTGGGCTGTCAGGCGACGCTCCGCGTTTCAATGTTGGCGACTGGATAGAGTATTTTCCGCTTGTGGCCGAGGCCAAGCGCGGCAAATACAAAGGCAAGTTGTGGGTTCACAACATTACAGCCGTCGGCGATACGTTCTACACCGTCGATAGTTGGTGTGTGCAGACGCACCAGCCTCACCGCAACCGCCAAATGACAATAAGCGGCCAGCAGGAATGGTATCGTAAGATTGCACAGCCCCAGTGGGCAACCGACCACGACCGCCGCCTACGCCTCGCCAAAGCAAAGGCCAAAGCCCTGAAAATGAAACTGGAGTTGATGAAAATGGACGGTTTGGGGCTATCTTTGCAGGGTATGGGAAGCACCGACACACACGAATTATATCTCAAATTACTGAACGACAGCAACTATTACGATGTCGATTACAACCCGACAAACGGTGGCCTGAAAGCGATACACGTAGGGCATAGGTTCGATAAGGACAAAGGAGTGTACGAAAAGCAGGTTATCAACGTCGGCTATCATTACGGCCATTGCGTCATACTGGAAGATGAAACCGACTACGAACCACACACGCGCCACACCGAAGGAACTTGGGACGGTATGTTTTTTGAAATAGCGGCTGCGGAAACGACAACTCAAAACAACATATTCAGGGGATTGAAGCATTGTGCAAGAAAGAAGAAAACCGAAATAGCCGTTTTATATTATCCCAATGGTGGTTTTGATTTGACAACAACAACACAAGCGATAGGCCGATATATTGGCCTGAAAAATGTTGGAAGCGGAAACCAGTTTGTTCGATTCGAGAAAATAATATGTATTCAGGACGAAAGAATTGTTTATGAGGCTTCCATAAAAGAGGAACGGGAGGATTCCTAAAAGGAAAACCCCCCGCACTGCAAATATCGGAAAATCATTTGAAACAGCAAATAAAAACACGAAAAAATTATGTTAATCGACAAATTCAACCCGAAACTGAAAGCAACACCGCAGCAGAAACGCCAGTTGGGTCGCGCTTTCAATCAATACATACACACAGCCACGCCACAACGCGGCGGCAACAACGTGCTGGACGGCATTGAGCCGCAACAGCCTGAAAAAACGCAAGAGCCGCAGAAACGGCGGCTTTCACGCAGCGACAAACTCAATAGTTGCGACTTTATGAATGAAAAGTTTTCGATTATCGAAATGACTGGCCGATGGCGCAAACTCATTGGCCGTCCGCAGTCCGACGCGCAGATTATGTTTTACGGACGGCCTGGCAATGGTAAGTCAACGCTTGCTATTCAGTTTGCCGCATACGTTTCGCGGACGCTTGGCTACAAGACGCTTTATGTGAGTGCGGAGGAGGGTTTTCGCTATTCGTTTCAGGAAAAATTACAACGGTTGGGTGCGGCCAATCCGAACCTGACAATAACTGGCGAGTGCGTGCCAGCCAATTTTGCGCCCTACAAGTTTATTTTTATAGATAGCGTCAACTATGCAGGGCTTTCGCCCGAAGATTTGCGTGCCTTGCCGCCTGATAAATTTTATGTTTACATTTTCCAAACCACAAAGAGTGGCGCGTTTCGCGGTTCGCAAGAATATCTGCACGATGTCGATGTCGAGGTTTACGTTGAGAATATGAAAGCCGTACCGCGCAAAAACCGTTTTGGCGGCTACGAGGAGATTGATGTGCTGCCGCCGCGCCAAACCAACGCGCAACCGTCGGCCAGCAAGCAAGCCAAAATGGAGCGAGGCCGTAAACTGCTGGCCGAAACGCTTGCAGGACTGGATTGATTTTCTTATATTTGCGATACTTTTATTAGCCTACATTTAAAATGTAAATCGCAAACAGCCTACCGATGTGATATTGGGCGGCTGTTTTGTTATCGCTTGTTATATTTGTTATGGGCTGTTACGGTTTGTTACATTTGTTATCCTTTGTTACAAAATTTGTTACCATTGATGATTCTGCCTTGTATATTGCTGATTATCAATTAAAGTTCGTCTCCCTACAAGTAACACAACGCGACACCTATTAAGGTTTTATGTAAATTATTGGAAACCAAATAGTTGCCACAAAACCGCTGTTACAAAAGTTGTTTTTACTCTTTATAACAAACTGATTCACAGCAGGGTTCAAAACCCAGCTGGTTCACAAAAAAGCAGAAATCCTCCAATTTTTAGTTGGGGGATTTTTTTTCAGTAATCAAAACAATCGTGATGTGGCAAGGTTTGTATCGCGATTGTTGTACCAACAAAAAAAACGCCGCAATCAAGCGGCGTTTCCTTGTATGATACCTATAATTAATAGAAACTCAAATCAGAGGAATATTGTTCTCATCACACGTTTTGCGCATATCTTCGGGCCAGATGCTGGCTTGGATTTCGCCAATGTGAGCCTTGCGCAGGAAGAACATGCAGAGCCTTGACTGTCCGATGCCGCCACCGATTGAGAGTGGGAGCGAGCCTTCGAGCAGACGGCGGTGGAAATAGAGTTCCTTGCGCTTCTGCTGGCCTGTGATTTCGAGTTGGCGCAACAGCGATTCTTTGTCAACACGAATACCCATCGACGAGAGTTCGAGAGCATGACCTAACACGCTGTCCCATACCAGAATATCGCCGTTCAGACCGAAATGCCCGTCGCCTGTCGGGGTGGTCCAGTCGTCATAGTCGGGGGCGCGGCCGTCGTGCTTCTCGCCGTTGCTCATTACGCCGCCAATGCCCATAATAAACACTGCACCATACTCCTTGGTGATGGCGTCTTCGCGCTCTTTTGGTGTCAGTTTGGGGTACATTTTGCACAAGTCGTCGGCATAGACAAAGTGAATGCGCTGCGGAAGTTGCGGTTTGATGCTTGGAAACATTTCATATACAAGATATTCCGTGCGGCGCATCGCGTAGAAGATGCGTTTTACGGTTGTTTTCAGAAAATCGATGGAGCGGTCGTCTTTGTTGATGCACATCTCCCAGTCCCACTGGTCAACGTAGAGCGAGTGGGTGTTGTCGAGTTCCTCATCGGCGCGGATGGCGTTCATATCGGTGTAGATGCCGAATCCGCTATCTATCTCGTAATCAGCCAAAATCATGCGTTTCCATTTGGCAAGCGAGTGCACAATTTCAGCATTTTGTTCTTGCATATCCTTTATGGGGAAGGTCACGGGGCGCTCAACGCCATTCAGGTCGTCGTTCAGGCCAGTGCCTTTCAGCACAAACAGAGGAGCCGTCACGCGCCGCAGCCGCAACTCGGCCGACAGGTTCGATTGAAAGAAATCTTTTATCCGTTGAATGCCCAACTCTGTTTGAGTCAGGTTCAATAAAGGCTTGTAACCTTTGGGAATATTCAGTTTGCTCATTTCAGCACGTTTTTAGTGCGCCAAAAGTATAACAAAAAGTAAAAATCAAAACTTTTTTCTGAAAATTATATTCAAAATTTAAGTTTTGCTTACGAATTGTAAATTATAATATGGTATAAAAACAAATTTGAAAGAATGTCGATTCGGCGGAAAGCCATTACACTTTACTTTTTACCCGTCACTCTCTCAAGAACCGCTTCAGTATCAACAACATTCGCAAACTCTTTCTCAAAATTCGGGGTCATCAGCCCTTTGCCGATTGAGCGGCGGATTTCGTCGAGCGGCCAGAAGCGGGCGTCGTCAATCTCGTCGTTACGGCTCACGAGCGGCTTGTCGGTGACGGTTGCGAAGACGTTTATCATTTCGCTCTCAACCGCCGACTGCCATTTGTAACTTGTGATTGCAACTGGTTCAAAGTCGGTCAGGCCGATTTCTTCGCTGGCTTCACGGCGCAGGGCGACGGCAATTTCTTCGCCGTAGGCAATGTGTCCGCCAACGGCAGTGTCCCATTTGCCAGGTTGGATACGTTTAGTCAGGGCGCGTTTTTGCAGGTAGAGTTCGCCTTTCAGGTTGAAAACGTGCAGATGCACAACAGGATGCAGCAGTGTGCGGTCGGAGTGGCATTGGCTGCGCAGTGCTTTGCCAATCACGTTACCTTGGTCGTCAACCAGCGGTAGAATCTCTTCAGTTTCAGAAATGGTCATTTTATTTGGTGAATCGGTGAATCGGTGAAGGTTGAAAGGTTTAACAAGTTTAACAGGTTGAAATTATTCATTCAGTCAATCCTTCAATCCTTCAATCCTTCAGTCCTTCAATTATTTCTTCGACAGCGGAATAATCAGTTCGTCGCCCACTTCAAGTTGCTCGCCGTCAGAGAGTTGGTTCGCTTTGATGATGTCCGATGCGGGGTTGCCGTATCGTGCGGCAATCGATTCAATGGTCTCGCCGTTGGCAATCTTGTGGATGGCCTTTACGGGGATTTTCAGCCGAGCGCCGACAATTAGTTGTGTGGCGGCTTCACCGTTCATTTCTTCGAGTTTTGCAAGCGGCACATTGTAGCGCAGGCCAATGCGGAACAGGTTCTGGCCCTTCTCAACAACGTGGATGTGTATCTTGTTGTCGTCCACTGGTTTG
>JAEEGK010031885.1_pt1 | contig 10354 bp, 6 predicted proteins | sample 8958771 | NCBI WGS metagenome assembly JAEEGK01 (sample SAMN16246547, study PRJNA631951) | gut metagenome | biome: gut microbiome; feature: rumen; material: SC-attached | host: Bos | place: Iran: Karaj | collected 2018-10 | reverse complement strand
GACACCAGCATCCTGTATGGTGGCTCGTGCAAGGCCTCTCACGCCCCAGCGCTGTTCGCCAAGGCTGACATCGACGGTGGTCTCATCGGAGGTGCATCGCTGAAGTGCGCAGACTTCAAGGGCATCATCGACGCCTGGAAATAATGAAACGCATTACAACCATCATCATGCTGTGTGCTGGCATTGCAATCAATGCCAGCGCACAGACTTTCACCCAGCGCATCCAGCAACAGAAAGCCGGACAGGGAACCATTACCATCCACGAGAGCGCTGAGATAGACCAACTGGTGAACGACGCCAAGCTCGGCAACGTAGCAGCGCCGACGAACACCACCAAACCGGCCACAACGAAGCCGGCAACCACGAAACCGGCAACCACGAAACCGGCGAATACCACAACAAATACGGCGGCTAACAATACGTCGACGGCAAACAATCAGACGACTCAGGACGAGACGACTGAAGAAACCGTAGTCGAGCCGACCAAGAAAATCATGACGGGCGGATACAAAATCAACGGCTACCGCGTACAGGCCTTTGCCGGAGGAAACTCGCGCAAGGACCGCCAACAGGCAGAACACGTGGGCAACCAGATTAAGGGAAGCTACCCGGAAGTACCCGTCTATGTACACTTCTACTCCCCGCGATGGATATGCCGCGTAGGCAACTACCGCACGTACGAGGAGGCACACCAGATGCTGCTCAGCCTGCGCAAGATGGGCTTCACGGAAGCAGTGGTGGTGAAAGGAAAAATAACAGTATACGACTAAATGGCTGAACAGATAGAATACAGAGAGGGGCTGGACGAGTTGGCGGGCGACTACCGCCGCATTCTGCAGCTGCTGGGTGAAGATCCCGAGCGTGAGGGTCTGCAGAAGACCCCCATGCGCGTGGCCAAGGCCATGCAGTTTCTCACCCAGGGATATACGCAGGACGCCCACGAGGTGCTGCGACAGGCCCTCTTCCGCGAAGACTACTCGCAGATGGTCATTGTGAAAGACATCGACTTCTTCTCACTCTGCGAACACCACATGCTGCCCTTCTACGGCAAGGCTCATGTGGCATACATACCCAACGGCTACATCACAGGACTATCGAAAATAGCACGCGTGGTGGACATCTTTGCCCACCGTCTGCAGGTGCAGGAGCGACTGACGCTGCAAATCAAACAGTGCATCCAGGACACACTACACCCTCTTGGCGTCATGGTAGTCGTCGAAGCACGCCACATGTGCATGCAGATGCGGGGCGTAGAGAAACAGAACAGCATCACGACGACCAGTGAATTCTGCGGAGCCTTCAATCAGGCCAAAACGCGCCAGGAATTTATGAACCTTTTGCATCATCAATAAACAAAAGCATATTATGGAACAGTTTAACCCCAACACCTACAAAAAGCAGAGTACTGCACAGGAGTTTACAGGAAGCTGCCTCGGAAAAATCATTATCCTTGCAGCCATTCTCATTATTCTAATGATTGTTGCAGCCCTCACACGGCCTACTGACAGCTACATGAACTGGCAGACGGAAGACAACATCATGGAATGCATTGCGGCCAGCGACAGCATTGAGAGCGACATCATCGACGACTATGTGGGCAACCTCGGACGCATCTTCACCCATGCCGACAGCACAGAGGTGAACAAAGAGCTGTGGGAAACCTACAAGAAGCTGAACAAAGTGGAAATCTATCCGCACACGTTCCTGAAGACGGCTCGCGTCATCAACAACATCCATCCCGAGGGTGTTCGCGTGGGTATCGGCATCTTCGGCATCGTCATTCCTACCGTCAAGTATTCCGACCTGCTGATGAATACGGGAGCCGTACGCGGCGACTACAACAAGAAGCTGATTAAGGACCAAGTGGTTCCCGATATGTATACGGGAGACAACCCCAACATCCAACCCTTCCACTACAAGGGCAACCCGGATGACTAAAGGAAACAAAAAAAGGCCTCCCGCTGGGAGGCTTTTTTTTATTTAAAGATGTGTGGGATGAACTCGTGGAGTCCGCGACGCCAAGTAAGGAACTCGTGGCCGGTGCCCTCGGAAACAGAGCTGTCGACCTTGATACCCAACTCGCGAAGGCCGTCGACGATGGGCTGACTCTTGATGAAATCCTCAGAGCCCCAGTTCATATACATGTAGTGAATCTTCTTGTTGAACTCGTCGGCATTGGCAAAGACACCGTTGTAGGCCGTCTTCACGTCGAGACCGAAGATGGCACCACTGAAAGTACCCATCCAGGCAAACTTGTCGAGGTTGTTGAGCACGATGTCGAAGGTCTGGTGGCCACCCCAAGAGAGTCCGGCCATAGCACGGTGCTCGCGGTCGCTCTTCGTACGGAAGTTCTTGTCGATATAAGGAATCAGGTCGTTAATCAGCACAGGATAGAACGAAGCGCCATACTCGCTGCGGCCCTGCTGGTTGGAACCACCGCCTGCGAAGTTGAACGGAGCCTTGATGTCGCCGCTCTCCATGACTACAATCATAGGCACTGCCTCGCCCTTGGCAATGGCATTGTCCATAATGTGCTGCATCTTACCTTGTAACATCCAGCTGGTCTCGCCCTCGCCCATACCATGCTGCAGGTAGAGCACGGGGTACTTCTTCTTGCCCTTCTCGTACTCGGCAGGCGTATAGACCAAAGCGTGACGCCACTCACCAGGCTGTTGGCTGTCAGCCGTTGGCTGATGGCCGTTCTTTGTCGAATGCTCGCTCCAATAGCAGATGCTGCGCACCTGACCATGAGGAATGCCCTGCTGGGGACGATAGTAGTCGCCCTCGGGACCTTCGGGAACCTCGAGACCACCAGCCTCGCGGTTGCAGCCGAAATAGGTCTCAGAGGCGGGATCGATGAAGTTCACACCATCGATATTCATGAAGTAATAGTGGAAACCTACGGGCAGAGGATCGGTAACGGCCATAAAGCCACCCTTTCCGTCGGGCTCCATATCGTACTTCTTACTGCAAATGTCGACAACAACCTTGCGGGCTTGGGGAGCCTCGATGCGGAAATAGGCACGGCGCTCCTTGTCGATCTTCGGGAACTGATTGCCGGGAATAGCGTTCTCGACGGTAACAGCGTCGGCAGGTACCTCGATCTTCTTCGGCATCTCAATATAGGGACGCTTGGGCTCAAAGCCTAAGTGACGGGCAACAGCCTCACCATAGCGGCAACCCAGTTCGCGATAACCGGCAGCATCGAAGTGCAGACGGTCGGGGCCATTGGTACAACCATCGGACGAGATAATCTGGGCTGTATGCAGCGTGTTAGGCAGTTCGTCAATCTGTTTCTTACAGCCTATGCAGACGCCCTGACCATTGGCCTGAACGATATTACCGGCATAGAGATTCACCTCCTCGGGCTTCAGCTGCAGGTCGCTGCAGAGGTTGTCGTAAACTTGCTTCACCATACCAGCCCACTGCGGGTCACCGGTATTCGTTTCGCCTTGGTGCATCAGGATTCCCTTGATAACGCCGTCCTTCTGGGCTTTCTTGGCCAATGTAACCAGACGCTTATAAGGATTGTTGTCGTAGGCGGCAAGCATACCTTTCATCCATCCCGGAGCTTTCTTCTCGACATAGCTGGGAATGCTATCGGGAAGGAATCCCTTGATGTCGATACCACCAATGGCGACATGAATGACACCAATCTTGATGTTCTCGGGCAGAGAAGCTACCAAGGTGCGGCCAAACCAATCGGCAGGAGTCAGACCGGTATTCGGACGACACAAAGGAGCAACAGCCTCACACCATTCTCCCATCTTACGTCCCTTTTCAGGGAAATCGACTGCGGGCATCAACAGGAAGCGGGGGCCAGGACTCACGAGGTCCTGGGCCTCGGGACGGGCATTACCTTCCATATTCGACTGGCCGAAACACAGGAAGATATAAAAATTAGGATCCTGCGCGTGCACGCATGTGGCGCACATGAGAAGAATGGAAATAAACAGTTGTTTCATGTTGTTTGTTATTGTTGATTGGTTTGTATATCCGGAAAAAACTTCCATTTCTTTGTGATTTCGCTGCAAAGGTACGCATTTTGTTCTTATGTTGTTCTTTTCCGACTATTGTAATTGTAACATAATGTTTTGATGGTGTACGCGCTATACCAGTGTGTTATAAAACTAAAAATCCATGTAACATAATATAAAACATTATATAATTATTATATATACCTTTGCAGTGCAAAAGAAAACTTTTTCAAACCGCTTTATTTTTTGAGTTAGACTTATATAGTTACTAAAGTTAGTAGTTTTGGTATGTAAACTTTATCGGGGGGCCGACGTGAGTCTCCCCCTCTTTTTAAAAAGAAACATTGTAAAGGCTAAAAATATAAATCATGTGTAATCACGCAAAATCCATCAATGACGTCTGCCACGCCTGGTTCGGTCTGGGCCGGGCGGATTGCCGTTTGATACAATTATTGTTAAAGTAACACAAAGTATTAGAAAACCAACATTTATTAAGATGCGTTACAAAAAATAAAATGCGTGTTACAAATAAGCAAACAAATATTTAATAATAAGTGTAACTTTGCACCCAATTCTTGCGATAATAACTAACGAAAAAATCAATATGAATCAAAATCTGTCAAAATGAAGAATCTAAAACAACTGATTAGACAGGCCATTCCCGCGATTCTGATGCTGTTCACATGCAGCACGATGCTGTATGCCCAGAACGGTGTCACGGTAAAGGGTTCCGTCACAGACAGCGCTGGGGAACCTCTGATAGGTGCCTCGGTAGTAGTGAAAGGACAGTCTTCCTTGGGTACGGTGACCGACTTTGATGGTAACTTCTCAATTAAGGTGCCGTCAGAGTCTTCCGTTTTGGTTTTCTCTTACGTGGGTATGTCCACGAAGGAAGTCAAGGTTGGCAAGCAGCGTGACCTCAAGATTACGCTTGCTGACGACACCCAGCTGGAAGAAGTCGTCGTAGTAGGTTATGGCCAGCAGAAAAAGGCCTCTGTGGTAGGTGCTATCACCCAGACCACAGGTGAGGTACTTGAACGTGCAGCAGGTATTGGTAGCGTGAGTGCAGCCCTGACGGGTAACCTCCCCGGTATCGCCACCATTGCTTCAACAGGTCAGCCAGGTGAAGAAGACCCGCGAATTTACATTCGTGGTGCTGCTGCCTGGAACCAGGATGCTCAGCCTCTGATCCTCGTCGATGGTGTCAAGCGTGAGATCAAGTCCGTTGATGTTACCTCTGTTGCCACAGTCTCTGTGTTGAAGGACGCATCTGCCACTGCCGTGTATGGTGTGGAAGGTGCTAACGGTGTTATTCTGATCACCACCAAGCGTGGTCAGGAAGGTAAGGCAAGAATCGATGTCGGCTTCAACGCCACGTTGAAGGCCGTGTCAAAGCTTCCTCGTAAGTACGACTCCTACGATGGCTACAGGCTTCGTAACGAGGCCATTGAGCACGAGCTCGCCTTAGGCGGTGCTTCGTCTTGGGCATACTATCGTCCCCAGACCTTCATCGAGCTCTTCCGCAATCAGGACCATACCGTCAAGCCCAACTACGATGCCAGTGGCAACTACCTTGGCGACTACAGTCAGGCAGAGCGCTATCCAAACGTTGACTGGCAGGAGGAGATGTTTAAGAGTACCGCATTGTCTTATAACGCGAACCTCAATTTCTCCGGTGGTACTAAGTTCGTGAAGTATTTCGTGGCCTTCGACTTCCAGAACGAGGGTGATATGACCCGAATCTGGGACAACAACCAGGGTTACGAAGGCGGTTATGCATACAATCGTCTGAATGTACGTTCTAACCTGGACTTCCAGATTACGAAGACCACAATGTTCAAGGTCAGCCTGGCAGGTTCTAATGCCCAGCAGAAGTCTCCGCGTTATTATTATGGTAATAATGGAGAGTTCTTCCAGCAGCAGAACTGGGCTGGTGCCTATCGTATGCCGCCTAACGTCTATCCCGTACAGTTCGCCAATGGTGCGTGGGGTTACTCTCGTCTGGCAGCCTCTAACATGTCGAACTCTCCGATGAGCGTGTCTACATCTGGTTATGAGCTGTCTACCATTACCCGAGTGTTCACTGACTTCGCCCTCGAGCAGAAGCTTGACTTCATCACGAAGGGTCTTGTTGCCCGTGGTACCATTTCCTGGGACAACCAGTTCAATGAGGGTAGCCGTGGTATCAGTGCTGCCGGTGGTGGTCACGTCAACAATACAGCCTACATCGTTCCTGAGGAAGGTCAGCTGGTTTGGGAAAATGAAATCTATCCGAAGACCGGTTTCGACTTCTATGAAAAGCGTGACTGGAGTACTGAGGCAGGTAGCGTGAGCTATACCAGCCGTGCAACGGAAATGTCACTGCAGCTCTTCTGGGGCCGTCAGTTTGGTGACCATAACGTAACGCTGATGGGTAACTGGAAGCGTCGTATCAATGCTGGTAATGCTGAGCTGGAGAATCGTCGTGAGGACTGGGTGTTCCGTACCACATACGACTACAAGAGCCGTTACTTCGCTGAGTTCAACGGTGCCTATAACGGTTCACAGAAGTTCTCTCCGGACAACCGCTTTGCTTTCTTCTGTTCGGGAGCTGCCGGTTGGATGATCTCTGAGGAGAAGTTCATGAAGACGCTGAAAGACAAGCATATCGTGGATATGTTTAAGATTCGTGGTTCTATCGGTGAGATTGGTGACGACAATGCCGGTGCCCGTTGGGCTTACCTGACCAACTGGTCAGTCATCGGTCCGTACGCCATTTCTCTGGATGGCTCCAACAGCCCGTTCACTGGCTATAAGGAGTCGACGATTGCCATGCCTGACCTCCGTTGGGCAACGGTATTGAAGAAAGACCTCGGTTTCGACTATGGCTTCCTTGGCGGTATGTTCGCAGGTAGCTTCGACTGGTTCCGTGATGATCGTAAGGACATCTTTATCTCTGGTGCCAACCGTTCAGTGCCTTCCTATTTCGGTGCCGCAACGACGCCTGACATCAACAAGGGTAAGATGAAGAACGTCGGTTTCGAGTTCGAGGTTCGCTTCAATAAGGTGTTAAAGAATGGTATGCGTTTCTGGGCCAATGCCAACTACACATATGCCCACAACGAGATTATATTAAAGGATGACCCCGCACTGATTCCGAGCTATCGCAAGGCTGAGGGCTATTCGCAGGGACAATACGTGTCATTCATTGACAACGGATTTATCAATACCTACGATGAACTCTATAGTACGCCTGAGCGCGAGAAGGACGACAGTCAGGTGCTCATCGGCGACCACTATATCGTGGACTTCAATGGTGATGGTAAGGTTGACGAGACCAACGACCAGGCTCCTTACGGCTATACCGGTAATCCGGAGCACACCTACAATGCTACGATTGGTTGGGAATGGAAGGGCTTCAGCATGTTTGCCCAGCTCTATGGTGTAACAGGTGTTACCCGTGACGTAACCCTCACTTCTTTCGGTGATCAGCTTCTCACAGTGTACGATACCGGTTCATGGTGGAATGCCCAGAATGGCGGTGGCGAGGTTGTTGTTCCCCGCTTCTCCACTCAGGTTTCATATAATAATGGTACGCAGTATCTCTTCGACGGTTCTTATTTCCGCCTGAAGAACGTGGAGATTGCTTATACGTGGACAAAGGGATGGATTAAGAAGATCGGCTTCTCAAGTCTGAAGGTTTACCTGAACGGTAACAACCTCCTCTTGATTACAAAGATGCCTGACGACCGTGAGAGTAACTACGGATGGAGTGGTAGCGGTGGTGCTTACCCAACCGTCAGACGTTATAACTTCGGATTTAAGCTTTACATCTAACGTTGAACAGTGAAAACAGAAAAATGAACGTTATGAAATACTATAATAACATTAAATCCCTTTTGTGTGGCTCGCTGCTTCTTCTGGCTGGCACTACTACCTTCACTTCCTGCACCGACTGGCTTGACAAGGATCCGGAGGCTATCGTCGCTGAGGATGAAGCATTCAAGAACTACCGTAACTTCCAGGGATATATTGAGGAAATCTATAACCTGATTCCCGACAAGGAGAAGATCAACTATTGTACTGCATGGAACTTCGGTGACGATGCAGTTCACAATACGGAAGGCTTTGCCCACATGGATCACCAGGTTGACCTGGGTAACTATCGTAACTGGTATACCAACAGCCAGTGCTGGCTGAATGGTGACAGAAGTTCACTTTGGAGAAACTCATGGTACTGTATCCGTAAGTGTAATATGGGTATTGACAATATCAAGTCGCTCATTGGAACGGACGAAGAGCGCGACCTGTTGCTCGGACAGATGTATTTCTTCCGTGCCTGGTGGCATTTCGAACTGATGTGTTACTTCGGTGGTCTGCCTTATATCGACCAGACCTTCGATGCCAACGAGATCCCCGAGCTTCCCCGTCTTTCTTTCCAGGAGTGTGCTGACCGCTGCGCTGAGGACTTTGAAAGAGCCTACAGCCTGCTTCCTTACGATTGGGACGAGACGCTGGCCGGTATGCAGACTTCAGGTAAGAATGACCTGCGTGTCAACAAGTTCATGGCACTCTGCTACCTTGGCAAGTGCTACCTCTGGGCCGGTTCTCCCCTCATGAAGGAGTTTGAGAAGACCAAGGACGGTGGCGTTGCCCAGCTGTTAGGTGCCAGCTCCAACGGCAAGACCTACGACTATGACATCAACTACTGCAAGAAGGCTGCTGAGGCTCTCGGCAAGGCCCTTGAGCTGGTGGTCAGGGGACAGGTCAACTACAAGCTGGCTGAATACAAGTATTCTGACATCTACAACCATGTCCGCGACGAAAATGCCGAGACTAACTACTCTGACATTTTCTATACCGTCAAGCAGAGCTGGAAGATGCCGGGTACTACTGAGGCCATCTTCCGCGGTGCCTATCCCGGTGCCAATAGTGCCAACTGGAACTGCGCCAAGATTTTCGGTCCGAAGGTTGAAGGTCTCGTGGCTCACGATAAGATCATCCACCACCCGACGGCTAACGTGATTGACCAGTATGGTATGGCCAACGGACAGCCCATCTATCTGGTACGTAATGGTGAATATGTCTTGAACCCCGCCTCTGGTTGGGATCCCGAGTATCCGTACAAGGATCGTGACCCCCGCTTCTATCACGACATCGTTTTCGACGGTTTCCGTTATGTGCTCAGTACAGACGCCTTGACTTCTACACAGAAGAAGCATGAGTACTGTACCCTTTATACCGGTGGTGCCATGCGTGGCGTGGCCGACGGCAGCAGCACGGGCTATTTCATTCAGAAGCTGGTACCTCACCAGTGTAACGAGGGTGACAAGTGGTATGACTGGGACTATGCTTTCCAGACCTATCTCCCCTACATGCGTCTCGCTGATATCTATCTGATGTATGCCGAGGCAAGGACTGCCATTGCAAGCAATATTGCAGAAGTCAAGGAAAGAACGACCTATTGTTCACTGTCTGCCGTTGACGCCATCAACGCACTTCGCGACCGCGTCAACTCCAGCGACTGGCCCATGGAGCATGTTCAGGCAAACCTCATGGATACCAAGGAGCACTTCATGGATGAGATACGCCGTGAGCGTGCCGTAGAGCTTTCTTTCGAAGGCTTCCGCTGGTGTGACCTTCAGCGCTGGCTCCTCCTGACCGAGGCTCCTTATACGGTGAAATACTCTCATGAGTTTGAGCGTTTGGATAACGATGACTGGTATTTTAACTCGAAGACTCACGAGCCTGCTCACGATCCCAAGGACGCCCATATCGGTAACTTCCACAAGGAAGAGCTGATCACCCGTCGTCTGGAATCCAAGCACTACTGGTTCCCGCTTCCCGACAAGGATACTTATCTGTATGAAGGATTTGCTCAGAATCCAGGTTGGTAATGAGAAATTAGAAATTAGAAATTAGAAATTAGAAATTATGATTACTAATATAAAATATGTTATAGCGGGGATGCTGCTGATGGGGTCTGTCTGTTCAGTGGCCCAGACGGCTGACGATGCAGACTCTACCGCCGTGGCAAAAAAGAAAGTCCATGTTGCTTTCCGCGATAAGGATGCCGACCACCTTCTCGGAGGCATTTCATACGTCGACATGGAAGAGCTGTCGAAGAAGGATTATACGATGAGTAGTCTGGAAGACATGTATGCTCTTATTGGCGGATGGAACGGCAATAACCTGTGGGGCATGGACAATGACCGTCTGGACAATAACGACAACAGCAATCTTCCGCTCGTTATTATCGATGGTGTGAAGCGTCCGTCAAACAACGTGCTTCCTTCTGAAATCGAGCAGATCACCTTCCTCAAAGGTGCGCAGGCTGTCGTACTCTATGGTTCGAAAGGTGCCAAGGGTGCCATCCTGATTACTACCAAGCGTGGTAA
>JAEEGK010031884.1_pt1 | contig 10354 bp, 7 predicted proteins | sample 8958771 | NCBI WGS metagenome assembly JAEEGK01 (sample SAMN16246547, study PRJNA631951) | gut metagenome | biome: gut microbiome; feature: rumen; material: SC-attached | host: Bos | place: Iran: Karaj | collected 2018-10 | reverse complement strand
AGACCCCGAAGGGCGAAACGAAGATGATGTCCGCTTTGATTAACAGCGCCGTGTTCCCGGGCATCCAAGGTGGTCCTCTGGAGCATGTCATCGCTTCCAAGGCTGTTGCTTTCGGCGAAGCCCTCAGCGACGAGTACATGGAGTACATCCAGCAAGTAAGAAAGAATGCCGCCTTCATGGCCAGAGCCTTCATGGATAAAGGCTATGATGTCATCAGCGGTGGTACAGACAACCACTCCATGCTGATTGACCTCCGCGGCAAGTTCCCGGAAATTACTGGTAAGATGGTCGAAAACACCCTCGTTCTGGCCGACATCACCGTCAACAAGAACATGGTGCCCTTCGACACGCGCTCGCCCTTCTTGACCTCTGGTCTGCGTGTCGGCACCCCTGCTATCACCACCCGTGGCCTGAAACAAGACAAGATGGCTGTCATCGTTGACATGATTGATGATGTCATCAGCGCTATCGACCCGGCCACCAAGACCGCTCCTGATGCCAAGATCACAGCGGTCCGCGCCGAGGTGAACAAGATGATGAAAGACTACCCGCTTTTCGCTTGGTAATCTAGTGCCCAAGTCATTTCTTATTATAGGTCGCTCCATGTCGGGGCGACCTTTTCTTTTAATAAATTTGGTGGACTATTTCATTTTGTATTATTTTTGTGGCCTATTATCGAACTCTATGAAAAAAATGACGCTTATCGTTCTTCTTTCTTTACTATGGGCTATGCCCGCATGTCATAATGCTGAAAAACAGGTTGTTCCAACGGAAAAGACGGCAACAGATTCGGTGGTTGGCACCACGACTTACGATACAATTAATATCGACCCCAACATGGTCGTCAAGGAAAACGGTTTCATTGTTATCTCGAAACCAGAATACTTGCTTTATGTCTGCGAAGCCGTCGACGGTGATACGGTTTGTCGCGCGTATTATCCTATTTGTGTCGGCAAGAATATAGGCCAAAAGCAGAAAAAAGGTGACATGCGCACCCCCGAGAGCACTTTCGAGAAACCTTTCACCATCACCCAGATTACCGATGCCTCAAATTGGACGCACGATTTCGGTGATGGTAGGGGAGAGATTCTTGCCTACGGCAACTGGTTCATGCGCCTCGCCACGCCAGGTTTCTCTGGCATCGGCATCCACGGTAGCACCAACAATGAAAGCTCTGTTCCAGGTCGGGGCAGCGAGGGTTGCATCCGCCTCCGCAACGCCGACCTTGACCAATTGAAAGCTCGTTATGCCTTCGTAGGCATGAAGGTCGTTATCCTTCCTGATGAAATACAAACAACTGAAAATCAATAATAACCATGAAAAGAATTACATTTTTCATTGCGGTTTTACTCATCGGTATGATGAGCCTGCAAGCCAAGCCTGTTGAGAAAATTCTTGCCCAAACTGCGGCGCAGAAGTTTGCCACGGCGCAACTTGCCCTCGAAAGAAGTACGCCCGAACTCGTTTATACAGGCCAAAATGAAGCGTTCTTTGTCTTCAATCTCGACAACCATAGCTTCGTCATCATCGCTGGTGACGATGCTTATCGTCCCGTTATCGGTTACTCTGACGAGTCGGCTTTTGATGCTGTTGATATTCCGCCGGCGTTGCAGGATTATCTTGATGGCATTGCTGGACGTATAGGTCGTCTGCGTAGCAGGGGCAACGCTATTGCCACGCCTTTGGTGGCAGCGGAATGGGCTTCGGTGCTTTCATATGGGCGGCTCATCTCGCGCAATGGCGGCAAAGAAAGGACTTATTTCTGCCAGACCAAATGGAACCAGGACTATCCTTACAATTACTGTTGCCCCGACGACCCCGCCGGATCGGGTGGCCACGCCATTGTGGGCTGCCTCGCCACGGCCATGTCGCAGTTGATGCGTTTCTGGGCCTATCCCGCCCAAGGCATAGGTAGTCACTGCTATTATCACAGTGACTATGGCGAGATTTGCGCCGACTTCGGCAATACGACCTACGACTGGGACAACATGCCCAATGTGCTGAACAACAACTCGACAGATGCTGAAAAACTAGCTACAGGCACTTTGTGTTTCCATTGCGGCGTGACCATCGACATGGGTTATGGTCCAGATGGCAGTGGCGGTGCGTCTAGTCCCATTCCTGGGGTGATGCACACCTATTTCAACTATTGCGATGCCATCGTGCAACTTTCGCGCAACGATTTTGAAACCGAAACTTGGAAGACCATGGTGCGCGAGCAGTTCGACATGGGTTGGCCAATGTATTACGGCGGCTGTCAGGATGGCGGCTGCCACGCTTTCGTATGCGACGGTTACGACGACAACGACTATTTCCATTTCAACTTGGGCTGGGGTGGCAGTAGCGATGGATGGTATCTTATTGACGATGCACCTTATACAAGCCCTGCTGACGCCATGTTCAATTTCGTGCCAGAACCAGTGTATAACAGTACCCCTTCGGCTCCTGCCGACCTCACGGCGACACCCGTTTCCGACACCGAACTCAAGGTCAGCTTGAGCTGGACGAATCCAACGACTACCTTGGATGGAACGAATCTGACTGACATTGAGGAAGTTGTTGTACTTCGCGACAACCAAATTATCCAAACCTTGTCCAATGTGGCTCCTGGCCAAACGATTGAGATTATAGATACTGACGTGCCACGCTATGATGTGTACCACTACGCCGTGTATGCCCTGGCCAATGGTCGCATCGGCAAACACGCCAACGTTATGCAGGTGCAAGTCGGACCTTCTTGCAACTGGCAAATCCTTATGACTACTACCTCGTTCCAAGGCTGGCGTGGAGGCCACATCTCTGTTTACAACAACACGGGCCATGAAATCGCGCAATTCACCATGACCTCTTCCGCTGGCATCATGGTTGAGCCCGAGTTGCCTTTAGGCGGCATTACATTCGGATGGACTGCTCCCACTGAACCCGTCAATCAGATGGGTTTTGTCATCAAGAATGCCGAGGGAAACACGGTTTATAGTTTTTCTGGTTCGTCCAACGACTTGAACGAAGGCGTTTTCTTCGCCACCAACAACACCTGCGGAGGCGACCTCTCGTGCGGTACGCCCGAAAACCTTATGGCAACAGATACTGACGAAGGCATCTTGCTTACTTGGGATGCTGTAGAGAATGAAGGTTATGGCTACAACCTCTACCGTGATGACTTGCTCTATCGCCTCATTCCCGCTGGAACCGTGACCACTTTTTTAGACGAGAATGTCGGCTTGGGCGGCCATTGCTACCATGTCGGCGTACTTTGCGATGGAGGTGAAAGTGGAGAATACTCCAACGAATCATGTGCCTCAATGAGGCCTTGCTATCCGCCCAAAGATCTTGACTTTACTTACACCAACAACTATAAGCCCAAACTGCAATGGGAGACACCGGAACCTCACGATGGACTTTCAGGTTACTATCTTTTCCGCAAGATGGGCGAGGATGGTGAATACGAGCGCGTCAAGTTGCTGGGTGCGACGGCAACGACCTATACTGATAACTCTGTAAATCAAGAGGGTGACTACTATTACCGACTTTATGCCTACTATGGCGAATGGGATTGTATTTCATCACCCGCCAACCGTCATTACTATCCCAATGTGTTTGAGTTGCATGTCTACTATTCGCCTACAGGCATCGATGAAAATGAGATGCAGGTGAAAGTCTATCCCAACCCGACCAACGGCTTTTTAAGTATTGAGGCCGAAAGCATGACACAAATTTCAGTCTATAACACTTTAGGACAATGTGTCTTGCAAAAAGAAGTGGTTGAAAACCAAACTATTATTGACTTGCATGATGCCACTTCGGGTTTGTATCTGCTACGCGTTGAGACACAAAATGGCGTTGTGTTGAGGCGGATAGCCTTAAATCGGTGATAGCAGTAAAATATCCGATTAAAAAGTGATTGGTTGGGAAGAATAATGTCTCAACCGACAGGCCATATTTTTCACCACATTGCCCCCGAAGAGCCATGAGTCGGCGAAGTGGAGGTTGCCTTTCGGGAACATTTGCTCGTACGCAGGAATGAAGACCATCTCGGGGTCGAGGTCGGGACAAACGGTGGTGTGGTGATAAAGGTAAGTCCTTGTTGGACAGGGTACTATCAAAACACTGTCACGGGCATCGTTATACTTGGCCATGCCCAAATGAAATTCTGCAGTAATGGTGTCGGTTGCCATTGTCCAAGTGGTGGGATTGACGCCAACCCTATCATTGCGCGACACCAAACAGATAGCCGTCGTGTCGGTCACCGAATTGAAAATGACCAATTTTCCAGTCTCTGTGCTGTCTGATGCGGGACACAGCCGCTCTGGATATTGCGTTAATTCCTCTGCAGTAATTTGATACCCAATGCAATAGGCGGCTACCAATAGTTGGCGTTGTTCCTCGGTCATACCGTTTTTCAGCAGTTCGATGAGCATTTGCGAGCCTTGGCTGTGGCCCATCAGGAAGAAAGGACGACCGTGGTTGAAGTGGGCCATATAATATTGAAAGGCATCGTTGACATCTTTTGCCGCGATGTTGGCCAACGAGTCCAATAGTGGTGCAGGTTGACTATAGGCCTCGAAAATCATCTGTCGGTAATAGGGTGCGTAAAAGTTGTACTCGCCGTAAAGCATCTTGTTGAACCGTTGGTTACCGTTAGCCTCCTCGCGCACCTCGGGCAGGCTGATGTCGGCGAACCACGACGAATCATTGTCAGAATAGGAAATTGTCGACACGGTAGGGTAGACATAAAACACGTCTGCGGCATGGCTTTCATCACCCAAGCTGTACCAATAAGTGGTATCGGCATAGTCGATGGGTGAGATTTCGACAGATTTCGATTTGTTTGAGCATGAAAGGAAGACGAGAGCTAATGAAGCAATGAAGAATAATGAAAAATGTGAAGTTTTCATTTTTTACGATGTTGGAATTTGTTCACAAAAATAGGAAAAAAATACGCTTTCTGCCATATTATTTCCTAAATTTGCGCCAACAATTCAACAGTTCAACCAATCAATAATTCAACAATACAACTATGGACATCACCAACATCTTGGGTGCTTTGACGGGCAACGATGCCATCGGCACCATCTCAAAAAACCTCAACATTGACTCGAACCAAGTTTCGTCAGTCATCACCAACGCATTGCCATCCATTATGGGTGCCATGCAGAAAAACGCCTCCACTGAAAGTGGTGCGGCAGCTTTGGCCAAGGCTCTTGGCGACCATGCCGGCACAGCGGGCGACCTCATCAGCAACCTGAAGGGTGTTGACCTCACCGACGGCTCCAAAATCTTGAGCCACATCTTCGGCGGCAACTTGTCGTCAATTCTCAGCGGCATCTCGCAAAAGACGGGAGTGGCCACCGGCAAAGTGAGCGACATCCTCGCCTCCATCGCGCCGAGTCTGCTCTCCATCCTCGGCAAGAACCATCAAAGCAGCGGCGGCAACGTGGGTAACCTCGCGGGTATGCTCGGCACCATCCTAGGTGGCGCATCAAGCGGCAACAGTAGTGGTGGTTTGGGCAGCATCCTGGGTGGCTTGGGCAATATCTTCGGAAAATAGTCCGAAAGACAATCTTCCATGACAAACCGTCATAGTGGGCTTTACTATTATCATTCAATCATGAAAAGAGATTATTCACTATGCAAAAAAGCAGCATTTGCTGTCTTCACTCTTTTTGTCCTGGGAGTTATGGGACGGACACGCCTGTATGCACAAAGTTATTTTCCCATAGGAGATTTCTATTATCAAATCAATGATGACGGCGTTTCTGCAACACTGATAGGTCACATTGACGGCGCAGGAGCGTCTGGTGAAATAAGCATTCCGGCAACCATCAATTATAATGGAAACGACTATGCCGTGACCAGGATTGGGAAAAACGCTTTTATTTCATGTGGTGGATTGACCGGTCACTTGACCATACCCAATTCTGTGACCTATATAGGTGATAACGCTTTCTTGGCTTGCAGTGGATTGACCACATTAGACCTTGGCAAATCCATGGACACCATTGGCCCCGCAGCATTCTATGGTTGCAAAGGTCTTACCGGTTCGCTAACCATTCCCAATTCCGTGAAGGCAATCAGTCTTGGTGCATTTTATGGCTGTAGTGGTTTTACCGACACATTGACTATCGGCAACTCTTTGACTTGCATTGAAAGTGGGGCGTTTTATAAGTGTTCCGGTTTTTCCACTCTGACTATCGGCAGTTCTGTAAAAACCATTGGTACTTCCGCGTTTTGGGGTTGCACCGGTTTTTCTGGTTCTTTGACCATCCCCAATTCCGTGACGGCAATCAAGCCCAATGCATTCCGCAATTGCAGCGGATTTACCGGCACATTGACCCTCGGCAACGCCTTGGACAGTATTGGCGGGGAGGCTTTCTGTCATTGCAGCGGTTTTACTGAAGTCATTTCTTTGGCCACAGTGCCTCCAGTGTTTTCATTTGAGGATGTGTTTGAGGGATTCAGCTGTACAACGCTTACTGTTCCTTGCGGTTGCATCGCTGCATATCAAAACTCGGATTGGAATGAATATTTCGCCACCATCATCGATGATTGTAACAAGGTAGCAGAGCTTGATGAGAAAATGGCTATCGTTTATCCTAATCCGACCTATGGAACACTTAACATTGAGGCTGAAAACATGGAAAACATCAGTATCTACAATGTGTTGGGAGAAAAGTTGTTTGAAACTTCAACAAGTGGAAACCGCTTTGAATATGATTTCAGTCCGCATGAAGTCGGGATTTATCTCGTCAGGATCCAAACGGAAAAAGGGATAGTGACGAAACGGGTTATGGTACAAAACCAATGAAAAAGGCGGTAACACCGCCTTTTTTCATTCATTCTACAATCGTCATTTCATTAATCAAGTGCCCTGCTCCGGCGAATTTGTCGATGATGAAGAGCACATAACGAATATCGACGCTGATGTTACGGCAGATGTTGGGGTCATATATGAGGTCGCTCATGGTACCCTCCCAGCAGCGGTCGAAATTGAGGCCGAGCAACTGACCGTCGGCGTTCAGAATCGGGCTGCCAGAGTTGCCGCCTGTGGTGTGGACGCTCGCGGTGAAAGCCACATGCATCGTGCCGTCCTTGTCGGCGTAGCGGCCATAGTCCTTCTTGTTGTAAAGTTCCTTCAGGCGCGGTTCCACCACATAATCGTAGATGTCGGGGTTTTCCTTCTGCATAATGCCCTCAAGCGTGGTGAAGTGGCGGTAGGTTTTGCCGTCCTGCGGCTTAAAGCCCTCCACTTTGCCATAGGTGACACGCAGCGTGAAGTTGGCGTCGGGGAAGAGACGCTTGCCAGTCTGCATGTCCATCTGGCCCTTCATGTAAATACGACGCAAACGGTCGTTGTCCTTGGTGATACTTGAGATGTGGTCATACACCTTGTCGCGATAGAAGCCAATCAAACTCTGGTAAACCTTCATCGCAGGGTCGTTGGTCAGTTTCTTGGCGTCTTTCACCTTGAAATTGTCCAGAAATGCTTCCACTTTGGTTTGGTCAGTGAACATTGACTTGTCGAAGAGCTTATCCACAAATTCGTTCACATCCTTGATGTCGTTCAAGAAAACTGGACGGAAGTCGGCGGGTTGGGCTTTCAGGTATTCGTTGAGAGCCATGACGGCCACTTCACGGTCAATGGGTTCGTAATAATCCTTGAAGAAGGAGGTAGCAGTTCCTTTCAATTGGTTCAACAAGCGGTCGATGTCTTCCTGTGGCGTGTCTTTGGTCACCTCGGAGAGTCGAGCAAAACGTCCTGCAAAGCTGACCAATTCGATACGGAGACCAGCCTCAGCCATATAGGTATAGGCTAGTTGGTAAGGCTCCAGTTCCTTATAGTTTTTGTCGAATTGGTTCAGCAGGTCGATGTACATGTAGCGGTTGCGTGCGCCCAAGGCCCACTCTTGGAAGTCTTTCTCAAAGGCTTGTTTCTTTTCCACGCCGTGGAAGTGGTTGATGCCCTCGGTCACGCCCATCCATTTCTTCCAGCCGTTGCCGAGACCGGCATGTTTCGAGGCGTATTGGATGCGCACCTTGGGGTCTTGTTCCTGGTATTTGTTGTAGATGTCCAACACCTTGCCGCGCAGGTCAACGGTGATGGGGTCGATGAGGTTGGCCTCTTGGTCGACGGCCACAGCGGGCAAGTATTCATTGGTGCGAGCGGGATAGCCGAACACAAAGGCGAAGTCGCCTTCCTCGGCACCTTTCAGGGAAATGTCCAAATGTTTGGCAGGCTTGTAAGGCACATTATCCTTGTGATAAGCAGAGGGATGACCGTCCTTGTCGGCATAGACACGGAAAATGCTGAAGTCGCCCGTGTGGCGGGGCCAGACCCAGTTGTCGGTGTCGCCGCCAAATTTACCGATGTTACTCGGCGGGCAACCCACGAGGCGCACGTCGGTGTAGACTTCGTTGAGCAGCAGATAGTACTCATTGCCCAAGAAGAACGGCTTGATGCTGACTTTATAGTTGGTCTCCTTCTCAACGGTGGCCACGATTTTCTTGATGTTCTCGTCAATTTTGGCTTGGCGTTCTGCTTCGGGCATGTCCACATCGATGCCGGAGAGTACCTTTTCGGTCACATCGCGCATCTCGCGCAGGAAGATGACGCTGAGGCCGGGGCAGGGCAATTCCTCGCCCATGTTCATGGCCCAGAAGCCCATGGTGAGGTAATCGTGTTCCACCGAGCTGTGCTTTTGGATGTAGTCGTAGCCGCAGTGGTGGTTGGTGAGCAACAGGCCGTAGTCGCTGACGATTTCGCCCGTGCAGCCGCCGCCAAAGAGCACGATGGCATCCTTTAAGCTGCTGTGGTTGATGCTGTAGATGTCTTCGGCAGTGATTCTCATGCCCATTTCCTGCATTTCTTTCTCGTTGTATTGCAGCAACATGGGAATCCACATGCCCTCGCCAGCTTTTGCGATGCCGACCGCGAGGGTGAGGATGAGGGTGATTAATAATGTGATGCGTTTCATTGGATGAAGTTTAATTGTTGATTTATTGGGGGCAAAAATAAAAAAATTGTTTCAATCCCAAAAATAAAAGAAACAAACCAACCGGCAAAACAACTCGCGATACCAGGCTTGCTTCAGTTCGAGGTCGACATCTTTGGTGCGGCTGCGGAAAACATGGAACTTGTAGAAAAAATTATGCGACCGCCATTCGCAAACCTGCGACTCTATATCGCGCTGGTTGACAGCCATTTCAGAATTAACCGAATCACGCAAACTTTCCAAATAAGCCCTCATTTCGGCCTTGCTTTTCACCTTGCACGAATCGTTGATGTGCGTGTTGGTCGGGGTCGTTATGGCATTGGAAAGGTCTATCATTCAGCAGGTTTGAACACATGACGTTGCGTGAGCATGAGCAAGAAAGCAAGCAAGGCACCGAGTACATCGGAAATGGTCATCGAGGCCCAAACGCCCGTCAGGCCGTTGCCGCCCGCATTAATGAACAAGGTAGGAACGATATAAATCATCGGGGCGAGGAATAGCACCTGCCGTGAAAGGCTGGTGACGATGGCAATCCAAGGCTTGTCGATGCTCTGAAAGAAGTTGGAATTGGTGATGGTGAAACCCACCAAGGGAAACATCACCAACATGAAACGCATGGCCGGCACGGCGATTTGAATCAATTCATCCTCCTTGGTAAAGGCACGAAGCAGGATATGGGGAATGGTCAGAGCTAACAACGCTCCTGCAAGGCCAATCAGCACATTCACTTTCATGGTCAAGGTGTAGACGGATTTCAGTCGGTGGGGATGGCCAGCACCATAATTATAACCCGCAATAGGCTGCATCCCTTGGCACACGCCAAGGATGAGCATCACGCTGAGGCTACCGAAGGTATTGACAATACCGTATGCCCCCACGGCAAGGTCGCCGCCATAATGGATGAGTTGGCGGTTAAGCAAAGCCACCACGCCCGATGCCGCCACGTTCATCAGGAAAGGGCTCATGCCGATGAGCAGGATGTTGCGGAAAATGTAGAGTTTAGGTTGCCACGAATGACGGCGGAAACGAATGAAGGAACTTCGTTGCAGGAAGTGCCAGATGGCAACAATCCCCGTACAACTCATGGAGATGGTAGTGGCCCATGCCGCACCAGCGATGCCCCAGTCCATGACGTAAATAAACAAGGCATCAAGAGCGATGTTAAGGATAGCACCACTCACCATAATCCACATCGACTTCTTGGGATAGCCCGTGGCGCGAATCAAGCCAGTAAGGTTGAAAGTGACGGTGGTCATGAACATACCGGGCAGCACAATATCCATGTATTCGCGTGCATAGGCGATGGTGTCTGCCGACGCGCCAAACATGGTCAGAATCTTGTCCATGAAGACATAACCGCCCGT